>Ga0209345_10001720_pt1 | contig 25587 bp, 26 predicted proteins | sample Cruoilmetagenom7_FD_187294 | JGI IMG/M metagenome (GOLD analysis project Ga0209345, IMG submission 187294) | Oil polluted marine microbial communities from Coal Oil Point, Santa Barbara, California, USA - Sample 7 (SPAdes) (version 2) | ecosystem: Environmental > Aquatic > Marine > Oil seeps ...
ATATCCACGCCATACGCCGACGTATCTTGTGAGATCACCAGCAACTCGCGCACACCAGCATCCACCAGCTTCTCGGCCTCGCGCACCACGGCATGGGCCGGGCGTGACGCCAAACGCCCCCGCATATCGGGGATGATGCAAAACTTGCACTTGTGATTGCAGCCCTCGGAGATCTTCAAATAACTGTAATGGCGCGGCGTCAGGCTGACCCCGGTCGCGGGCAACAGATCAACAAACGGGTCGGGCGCGGGCGGCACGGCCTTATGCACCGCGTCCAGCACCTGTTCGTATTGATGCGGGCCGGTGACGGCCAAGACGGACGGATGGGTGCCGCGAATGTAATCTTCTTCCGCGCCCAGACAGCCGGTGACGATGACGCGACCGTTTTCGTTCAGCGCCTCGCCGATGGCTTCCAGGCTTTCGGCCTTGGCTGAGTCCAGAAACCCACAGGTGTTCACCACCACCGCGTCCGCCCCCGCATAATCGGGGCTGATCGCATAGCCTTCGGCGCGCAACCGGGTCAGGATGCGTTCACTGTCCACCAACGCCTTGGGACAACCCAGGCTGACCATGCCGATTTTCGGCTGGCCATCGCGGGTGGGTTCACTGATCCGGGCCTTGGGGGCCAGGTCGGGGCGGAGGTTGGGCGGGTTGGTCGGGCTTTGGGTCATGGGCGCGGGTATAGGCGGTTCATGGCAGGCGGGGAAGGGTGAATGAGACACCAAAAAACCCGCCACAATGGGCGGGTTCCTTGGTTGTTGCTGTTGCGGGGACTTACCGCTTGCGGTCGCGCCGCGAGGACATCGGTTGGAACGCCACGCCCACGTGGGCTTCGCAATACGGTTTGCCCTGTTGCACGGGCAGGCCGCAGAACCAGAAGTCGTCCGTTGCCGGGTCGCCAATCGGCCACTTGCAGGTCCGTTCGGTCAGCTCCATCAAGTTCAGCTTCTTGGCACCTTTTTCGACCTCGCGCACCGAGGCCAGGGCCTCCGGGCTGATTTCGTTGGCGGATGGCTGCGGCGGCAGGGGCTGGCCTGCGGGAATGATCGCCTTGCGGGTATGCACGGCGGGTTTCACCGGGGCTGGGACCGCGGCTTCGGTCGCCGGCTCGGCCTTCTTGGGCTCGGCGGCCTTTTTGGCCGCGGGCTTGGGCTTGGCCGCCGCCGGTTTCGGCGCGGGCTTTTCCTTGGCGGGGGCTTTTGTCGCGCCACCGCCGCCGGTGCGGTTGGACAGGCCCAGGCGGTGCACCTTGCCGATCACCGCGTTGCGGGTCACACCACCAAGTTCTTTGGCGATGACCGAGGCGGACTGCCCCTCTCCCCACATCTTTTTCAGAATCTCAACGCGTTCGTCGGTCCAGGACATGTCATTTCCCATAGCATCGGGCGCAAGCGGCCCGGAAGAATACCAGAGGCTTATTCTAATCACCCGCGCGGCGGATACAACCCTAACTCCGGTCCTATGTGTGGGCAATCTGGGGCTTAATTGCCGCGTGGCCCCTGAAAATGGCTGGACAGACCGCGCCGACGCCCCTATGCAGCCCGCATGATCAAACACGCACATACCGCTGCCAACCGACGCCGACGCCAAACCGTCTGACGTCCGTTTCCCGTTTGATCGCGCCAATCGCGCGCACCCACCTTCGAAAATGTTGACACGAGCCTGCCTATCCGGCACCCAAAGGCTTCTTTTTACGCGGAGTATGACCATGATCCCGTCGCTTATGCCGACTTATAATCGCGCCAACCTGGCCTTTGAAAAGGGCGAAGGCAGCTGGCTGATGACGCGCGACGGCGAGCGATACCTTGACTTGGGCGCGGGCATTGCGGTGAACGCGCTGGGTCATGCCAACCCTGAATTGGTCGCCGCGCTGGGCGAACAGGCGGGCAAGCTGTGGCACACCTCGAACCTGTATCAGATTCCGAACCAACAGGCGCTGGCGGATGCGCTGGTTGATGCAACCTTTGCCGATACGGTATTTTTCACCAACTCGGGTACCGAGGCCTGCGAATTGTCGGTGAAAATGGCACGCAAGTACTGGTATGAAAAAGGCGCGCCTGAGCGGGTCGAAATCATCGGCTTTCATGACAGTTTCCATGGCCGGTCCTCGGCTGGGATTGCTGCGGCTGGCGGTGAAAAACTGACCAAAGGCTTCGGCCCGCTGCTGCCCGGTTTTGTGCATCTTGCCCTGGGCGACATGGAGGCGCTGGAAGCCGCCGTCACCGACAAAACCGCCGCGATCATCCTGGAGCCGGTGCAGGGCGAAGGCGGCATCATCCCGGTGCCCGATGAAACGCTGCGCGCCATTCGCGCGCTGTGTGACGACACCGGAACGCTGTTGATTTACGACGAAGTGCAATGCGGCATGGGCCGGACGGGCAAGCTGTTTGCCCACGAATGGTCCGGTGCCACGCCTGACATCATGATGGTTGCCAAAGGCATTGGCGGCGGCTTTCCCCTGGGCGCGGTTCTGGCCACTGAAAACGCGGCCAGCGGCATGGTTGCAGGCACGCATGGCACGACCTATGGCGGCAACCCGCTGGCTTGTGCGGTTGGCAACAAGGTGATGGAAATCATCGCCACGCCGGATTTCCTGGCCGAGGTCAGCCGCAAATCCGGCCTGTTGCGCCAGAAGCTGGAAGGCCTGATCGCCACCCACCCGACCGTGTTCACCGAGGTGCGCGGCGCGGGCCTTATGCTGGGGCTGAAATGCAAGGTCGTGAACATGGATGTGGTCAACGCGGGCTACGGCGCCCATGTGCTGACCGTGCCCGGTGGCGACAATGTGGTGCGGCTTTTGCCGCCTCTGACGATTACCGATGAAGACATTAACGAAGCCGTTGAACGGCTTGATAAGGCGGCGCAGGCCGTGGAGGCACAACAATGAACCACTTTCTGGACATCAACAAAACCGACCCCGATGCGTTGCGGGGCATGATTGATCAGGCCCGCGTTATGAAGGACGCCCGCGCCGGTCTGCCCAAGGGCACGCCGGACGCCGACGCGCCGTTGAAAAACCACATGGTCGCGCTGATTTTCGAAAAACCGTCGACCCGGACACGCGTGTCCTTTGATGTCGGCGTGCGCCAGATGGGCGGTGAAACCCTGGTCCTGTCGGGCTCGGAAATGCAGCTGGGCCATGGCGAAAGCATCGCCGACACCGCCCGCGTTCTGTCGCGCTATGTCGACCTGATCATGATCCGCACGTTCGAGGAAAGCGCTCTGTTGGAGCTGGCGGAATACGCCACCGTGCCGGTGATCAACGGGCTAACCAACCGCACCCACCCTTGCCAGATCATGGCCGACATCCTGACGTTCGAGGAACACAACGGACCGATTGCCGGCAAGAAAGTGGTCTGGACCGGGGACGGCAACAACGTCTGTGCCTCTTTCATCCAGGCGGCCGGGCAGTTCGGCTTTGACCTGACCTTCACCGGGCCGGAAGCGCTGGACCCCGAAGCGCTGTTCATCAACGAGGCCCGCGCCAAGGGCGTGAAGATTGACATCGAACGCGACGCAAATAAGGCGGTCGAGGGCGCCGATCTGGTGGTCGCCGATACCTGGGTGTCGATGCACGACGCACAATCCACCCGCGAACGGCGCCACAACCAACTGCGCGGCTATCAGGTGAATGATGCCCTGATGGCCCAGGCGGGCGGTGACGCGTTGTTCATGCACTGCCTGCCTGCCCACCGCGAAGAAGAGGTCACGAACGCCGTCATGGACGGCCCGCAATCGGTGATCTTTGACGAGGCTGAAAATCGCCTGCACGCGCAAAAGGCCGTGATGCGCTGGTGTCTGGGGGTTTGAAGATGCGGTGGTTGCGATTGCACGTGCGGGTCTGGTTGGCGCAACGCTGACCCATTGCGTCAGTTGGAGGCGGCCCCATGGCCGTCCGAGCGCGACGTAAGCGGGCATAGCAAGACTTACGCCATCTTTCGGGTTTCTCCGGACAAAAAACCATTGATGTTCGCTTTTCTGAACCGGTTGAGGTCAGAGGAACCCTCCGAAAAGGTGCACGATACACTGTCCTTGCGGCGGGGCATGATTGGCTGGATTTGTTTCCGGTACAGGAAATATGGAAGGATCAGAACGGCGATCTGGTGGCTTGGAGGTTGGTGTTTCTGGATGATGACAGGTTCATCTGAAGTCGCTCCGATTGGGACAAGTCCCGCTCGACCTCCCCGCGGTATCGCTGTGCATTGAACGGGTGACCGTGGCCTCGCCTCCGGCTCGGTGATTTCGGTGGCCTCGCTGCGCTCGGCGGCTGCGGTGCCTTGAGCGCCTTGCGCAAATCCTGATCGTTAATCCACCCGACAGGGTTTCGGACGCGCGCCACTGGCTCTTTTCCTCTTGCCTGAAGTATCCTCGCCGAAGGCAAGGAAATCGCTGACAAATCGCCCCAAAAACCACGCTAGCCAGTGGCAGACCGAGCGCCGAGCGCAGCGAGGCGCCCGCCGACCGACAAGGAGGGCGCGTCAGCGCCTGACGGTCGGGCGGAACCGGGTATTCAGCCGATGATCGCGTTCAAAAGGTGAAAGATCACAGCCGACATCAGCGCGGCGGCGGGCACCGTGATGACCCAAGCGGCAACGATGGTCATGAAATGCGAGCGGCGCACCAGCTTGCGGCGGCGACGTTCTTCCGGCGCGATGCGTTTGGCCTCGGGGCGGCTGGCGGTGGATTTGCGCAGCCGGCGTTCCATATGCGCCTCGCGGTAGAAACCAACGCCGAACACACCGCCCACGGCGATGTGGGTCGAACTGACGGGCAGGCCCAGCCAACTGGCGACGATCACCGTGATGGCCGCCGACAATGCCACGCAATAGGCGCGCATCGGGTTCAGTTTGGTGATCTGGCTGCCCACCATACGGATCAGTTTCGGGCCGAACAGAACCAGGCCAAAGGAAATCCCAAAGGCGCCAATGACCATGACCCACATCGGGATCGACACCTTGGCGGCGAAATCGCCAAACTGTTCGGCGTGCACGATGGCGGCCAGCGGGCCCACCGCGTTCGCCACGTCATTTGCGCCATGGGCAAAGGACAGCAGGGCCGCGGAAAAGATCAGCGGCAGGGCAAACAGAACCTTCAGCGACTTGGTGCGGTTCTCAAGCCCTTGCGCCTGTTTGGCCACCAGCGGCGCGGCGATGGCATAGCCGATGGCCCCTGCCGCGGCACCGATCAACAACGCAGTGCCCGGGTCGATCTTGATGATGCGTTTCAGGCCCTTGATCGACAGATAGGCGCCAAAAGCGGCGGCCATGATGCCGATCAGCACCGGCACCCAGCGTTTTGCGGCGGCGATCTTGTCGTCCTGATAAATGATTTTGGCCTTGATGAAAGCCAGGAAAGCGGCGGCAACAACCCCGCCCAGCACCGGAGAAATCACCCAGCTGGCGGCGATCTTGCCCATGGTCGGCCAGTTCACGGCAGCAAACCCAGCCGCCGCAATGCCCGCGCCCATGACGCCGCCGACAACCGAATGGGTCGTGGACACAGGCGCCCCGACCCAGGTCGCCAGGTTCACCCACAGCGCCGATGAAATCAGCGCCGCCATCATCGCCCAGATGAAGATGCGCCCTTCGGTCATGCCCGTCGGATCAATGATGCCCTTGGAAATCGTCGACACCACGTCGCCCCCCGCCAACAACGCGCCCGCGCTTTCAAACAGCGCCGCGATGACGATCGCTCCGCCCATGGTCAGCGCATTCGCGCCCACCGCAGGACCCATGTTGTTGGCCACATCGTTGGCACCAATGTTGATCGCCATATAGGCACCGAACGCGGCAGCCATGATCACCACGAAAGACGTCGGCGTCTGGCCGAAGAACACGCCAGCCCCCAGCGCCGCGATGACGATAAAGGCCAGAGCAACGCCCAGACCCACCAGAGGGCGCGACACATATTGTGTTGCGTATTCGAATTGGCTGATGCGGTTCAGGTCTTTGTCCAGTGTTTTCCACTGGTTGTTGTTGTCGCCATCGTTCATGCCGCCGTCCCCGTCGCTCAGATGTCACAAATCCGTCGTGAAGCCGTTACAGTTCACGGGCCCGCGCTACAGCGTTCAGGCGGGATTCGCAACAATCCAGTAGAGGGACGCGGCAACCGCGACCTAGAAGTCACGCAACATCTGTTGCAGGTCTTTCTCATCGACCATTTCGGCGGCCTCTTCGGCGGGAACCCATTTCAGCTCCCGCTCATCGGCCTCGGGGAATTTCTCCTCCATCGCCTTGACCTTGATCGGGTAAACCGTTGCTGAACAGGGCGCGGCGCCACCGTCATCCATGTGCTTTACATAGTGGAATTCGCCCAGCGGCTGGTCGGCGATCTTGCCGTCCTTCACGCCCGCTTCTTCCCAGGCTTCCTGCATCGCGGCCTCGGCGGCATTCATGCCGTCAATCGGCCAGCCTTTGGGCAGGATCCAGCGCCCGGTGCCGCGCGAGGTGATCAACAGAACCTCGCGCCGCTCGCCTTTGCCACGGTAACACAGCGCCGCAACCTGGAACCGGTTGGGACGTTTCCACATGGGGCGAACGACCTCGGACCAGGCCTGTTTGAGAAGAGATGACATATGAACCGCCTGTACTAAACTTTTTTTGTTGTTGCCCCTAGCTAAGCAAAAATCCCAAAAATTGCAAGTAACAGGCCCGAGATTGCAGGTTTTGACCCCGAAAAGTCACTTTTTTCGCGGTTTGGCGCGTAATGTGGGGTCGGCTTGCGAGGGGTCCTCGGGCCAGGGGTGGCGCGGATACCGCCCGCGCATGTCCTTGCGCACATCCGCGTAGGACGTGGCCCAGAACGCGGGCAGATCGGTGGTGGTCTGTACCGCTTTTTGCCCTGGGTTCAGCAAGGTGATGCGCAGCGGCGTGCGGCCGACGCGCGGGTGGGTCGTGACGCCGAACATTTCCTGCAAGCGGACGTGGATTTCCGGGGCCTCGCCGGAATAATCAATCGGCACCTTGCGATCCATTGGTGTGGTGAAATGGGCGGGGGCAGCTTTGTCCAACTGCTGCATCTGGGTCCAGTCCAGCATGGCGCGCAACGCTTCAAGACTGTCGAACCGTTTCCAGTCCTCGGCGGTGCGCACACCCTTCAGATAGGGCAGCAGCCACTCTTCAAGCGTCTCCAGCAACGTAGCCTCGGACATGTCCGGCATGTCATCGACCAACGCGACCCGCGCCAGGAACCGCCCCGCTGCCGCCGAGGGGCGCAGCCCCATGTCGCGCACCCCGTCCAGCATGGCCCGCGCGATGGCCGCCTTGGGCGCGTCCTTCCACATCCGGTCATCCAACGTGACGGCGCCAAAGCGTTCCTGCCTGCGGGCAATGACGCGCCTGTCGCGTTTGGACCACTCACAGGTGTCGACCCAGGCGATCTGGTCGCCATGTACCGCGCGCAGCTCGGCCTCAGAGATCTGCACGGCCTGGCGAATGCGCGCCTCGCGCGGGTTGCCATCGGTGTCGGTGACGACAATCAACCGGGCGGTGGCCAGCGTGTCGTCAGCGTCCAGCATGGCGCCCTTGCCGCCCGACATCACAAAGCGCGGGTCATCGCCGGGGCGACGCAGGCCAACACGGTCGGGATAGGCCAGCGCGGCCATCTGCGCGACGGATAGATCACTGTCACTGGGCACCATGCGCGCCAGCCGTTTGGCTTCGGATTTCACGCGCTCGATCACGCCGCGATTGGGGGGCCAGGGACGGCGGCTGGCAAACGCGCCGGGATTGGCCGCGGCTTCCAGTCGCAGCGACAGATCAACCGGCGCGGAAAACGGCAGCGGATCGCGTTCGGCCAACAGCGCGGCCAGCGTCGCGGCAGGGCGGCCCGCGATGGCCAGCATGTGGCCCAGACGCGGGTGCAGCGGCAGGCGGGCCAGCGTGCGGCCATGATCCGTGATGCGGCCCGCGTCCAAGGCACCCAGCTGGGTCAGCAAAGCCTGCGCCTCGCCCAAGACACCCGGATTGGGCGGGGTCAGAAAGGCCAGATCGCTTCCGTCCGCGCTGCCCCACAGGGCCAGCTCCAACGCCAGGCCCGTCAGATCGGCGGCCTCAATTTCGGCGGGTGGAAAGGGGGGCAAGCCACCTTCTTCGCCTTTGGTCCAGAGCCGGTAACAGGTGCCCGGCGCCACGCGACCGGCCCGGCCGCGCCGCTGTTCGGCTTCGGCTTTCGACACGCGTTCGGTGACCAGGCGCGACATGCCCGATCCGGGATCAAACCGGGCGCGGCGTGATTTACCCGCGTCAACCACGACGCGGACGTCCTGAATGGTCAGCGAGGTTTCGGCGATCGAGGTCGCCAGCACCACCTTGCGCCCGGACGTCGCGGGCGCAATCGCGGCGCGTTGCGCGGCAAACGGCATGGCGCCGTACAGGGGGCGGATGTGGCAGTCTTTGGGCAGGGCCAACGCCGCCTCGACCCGGCGGATTTCGCCTTCGCCGGGCAGGAAGACCAGCACGCCGCCATCTGTTTCACGAACCGCCTGCGCGACCAGATCGGCCACCGCGTGTTCCAGACGGGCACGCTTGTCGATGGGCCGCTCCAGCCAGCGCGTGTCAACCGGATAGGCCCGGCCTTCGGAGATCACGACCGGCGCGTCATCCAGCAGCCGCGCGACTGGCTGGGCGTCGAGCGTTGCGGACATGACCACCAGAACAAGATCGTCGCGCAGGGCGCCGCGCGCCTCCCAGGTCAGAGCCAGCCCCAGATCGGCGTTCAGGGATCGTTCGTGGAATTCGTCAAAGATCACCGCGCCGATGCCGTCCAGCGACGGGTCGGACTGCAACATGCGGGTCAGGATGCCTTCGGTGACGACCTCGATCCTGGTGGCCTTGGACACTTTCGCTTCGCCCCGGATGCGATAGCCGACGGTCTGGCCCGCGCTTTCGCCCAGCGTCTGGGCCATGCGTTCGGCGGCGGCGCGGGCGGCCAGGCGGCGGGGCTCCAACATCAGGATGCGGCCTGTGATCAGCCCCGCGTCCAGCAAAGCCAGCGGCACGACCGTGGTTTTGCCCGCACCGGGTGGGGCCATCAGCACCGCGCGGCCTTCGGCGCGCAGGGCGTCAAGCAGGGGCGCGATTGCGTCATCAATGGGCAGGCCGGATTTCATGGCCCCGTTATGGGGCGCGGCGGGGCCGGGGTCCAGTGGGCGTGGGTACTGGACATGCTTCGCGCAGGCGGGCAAAACACCGGGAAAGACTGAGGGGGCATCATGGACATCCAGGATCTTGCAAGCCGTATCATGACGGGCGAACGCCGCGCTTTGGCGCGCGCCATCACCTTGGTGGAAAGCGGACGGGCAGATCACCGGGTGCTGGCGGGTGATCTGTTGGAGGCGGTCAAACCCGCAGGCCGGCAGGCGCTGCGCATTGGTCTGTCCGGCACGCCCGGCGTGGGCAAGTCGACCTTTATCGAAGCGTTCGGCATGCATTTGATCGCGCAGGGCCTGCGGGTGGCCGTGTTGGCGGTGGACCCATCTTCGGCGCGGTCGGGCGGGTCCATTCTGGGCGACAAAACCCGGATGGAGACGCTGAGCCGCGAAAAGAACGCGTTCATCCGACCGTCTCCGTCACAGACGCAACTGGGCGGCGTGGCCCGGCGCACGCGTGAGGCCGTGGCGCTGTGCGAGGCGGCGGGGTTTGACGTGGTGCTGATCGAAACCGTCGGTGTGGGCCAGTCCGAGACAATGGTTGCGGAAATGTCGGACCTGTTCTTGTTGCTGATGGCACCGGCGGGCGGGGACGAGTTGCAGGGCGTCAAGCGCGGCATCATGGAAATCGCCGACCTGATCCTGGTGAACAAGGCCGATGGCGAGTTGAAACCAACCGCCATGCGCACCTGTGCCGACTATGCGGGCGCGTTGCGCTTGTTGCGCAAACGGCCGCAGGATCCTGATGGATTCCCAAAGGCCCTGATGGTGTCCGCCGTGACGCAGGATGGGCTGGAGGCGGCCTGGGCCGAAATGCAGACCCTGACCGACTGGCGCCGCGACCATGGCCACTGGGACGGGCGGCGCGCGGACCAGGCGCGCCATTGGTTCGAAGAAGAGGTGCGCCAGCGCCTGTTGGCGGCGTTGCACAGCCCCAAGGCCCGCGCGGCGCTGACCCGTCTGGGTGCGGATGTGGCGCAGGGCGCGCGCACGCCCTCGGCGGCGGCGGATGATATGCTGGCATTTCTGGCTGGCCTCTAGCGGGGTGGCCGACCCAGCTCCCGCCCCGCAGGGGGCGTGCGTGCGGCAAGCGCGGTGGCATCCCACCCCGCCGGGCCGGGGCAAGGCAGGAGGGTGATGTGGTCATACGCGCGTTGCATCCGATCCGCGACCTTGATCTGGTCGTCGATTTTTATGCCGATGCGCCCGATTACTGGCTGATCGCCGAGGGCCGCGCGCCCGGCCCCGAAAAGGCCTGCGATTTCTTTACCGATGCGCCACCGGGCTGTGATCCGCAGACCTCGCATCGGTTGGGCCTGTTTCTGGAGGGGCGGCTGTCGGACAGGTCGGCCTGAGGTTTTGCAAGCCGGGGCTGCCGCCTTTGACAGGCGCTAACATCTGCGCTACCCATTGGTGGTGAACAGGCTCAGGAGCTGGCGAATGCATCAATTCAGGACCATATACCGCGATTAAAGCCGGTCCTGTCGGGCTGTGCATCAGCCCCGATCTTTCGACATTTCCCGTATTTCTCAGCGCGCAGGAGCGCCGCCATGTTTCGTTTTTTTGAAACTCTCGTTGACCCGTTTGCCCCGCATTCGTCAGATACGCCGCCCGCAACCCTGTGGGCCTTTATGCGCAGCCACTATGGACCGTTCCGCAAGTGGATGGTCTGGATGGCCCTGTCCGGCATCGTGGTTGCCCTGATGGAAACCGGGGTGATTTTCTACTCGGGCCGCGTCATCGACCTGATGGATGGGGCCGACCCGGCCGGGTTCTGGGCCCTGCATGGGCTGGAGCTGGCCCTGGCCGCAGCGTTCATCCTGTTTTTGCGCCCCCTGATGATCGGGTTGAACCACCTGTTGTTGGAACAGACCCTGGCGGGCAACATGCAGGAACAAGTGCGCTGGCGAGCGCATAAACACCTGTTGGGCCAGTCGCTGTCCTTCTTTCAGAACGATTTCGCAGGCCGCCTGTCGAACCGTGTGATGCAGCTGGGCCCGGCGGTCGAAGACAGCACCTATATGTTTTTCGAGGCGATCTGGTACGCCACGACCTATGTGCTGTCGGCGATGCTGATCCTGGGGCAGGTCGATGTGCGCCTGGCGGTGCCGCTGGGCCTGTGGCTGATCGCCTATGTCCTGTATGTGCGGTTTGTCGCGCGTCGCGTCGCGGTGGCGTCGGAGAAATGGTCCGATGCGCGGTCCTTGGTGACGGGCCGTGTCGTCGACGCCTATGCCAATATCGAAAGCGTGAAACTGTTCGCCCAAGGCGCGGGCGAGGAACGCTATGTCCTGTCTGCGATGAAGCGTCTGCGCCTGCGGTTCCAGCGGTTCCTGCGCCTGATGACGGAACTCAGCCTGGGTCTGAACCTGATCAACGGGGTGTTGCTTACCGGCGTGCTGGGCCCGGCCATCTGGCTGTGGACACGCGGACAGGTCAGCGTGGGCGAGGTCGCGGCGGCATCCGCCCTGGCGATCCGCCTGAGCGGCATGTCGGGCTGGATCATGTGGGTGACGATCCGGCTGTTTGAACATGCGGGCGTGATCCGCGAGGGGCTGCGCTCGATCGCCGTGCCACACGAATTGGTGGATGTGCCGGACGCCAAGGCCTTGCAGGTCAGCAAGGGCGAAATCACGTTTCAGGACGTCAGCCACCATTACGGCAAGGGCGCGGGCGGGCTGGACCATGTGTCGATCACCATTGCGACCGGGCAAAAGGTCGGGCTGGTGGGTCGGTCCGGCGCGGGCAAGTCATCGCTGGTCAACCTGTTGCTGCGGTTTCGCGATGCCGAAAGCGGGCGCATCCTGATTGATGGTCAGGACGTGGGGCAGGTGACACAGGACAGCCTGCGCGGATCCATCGGCATGGTGACGCAGGACAGTTCGCTGATGCACCGGTCGGTGCGCGCCAACATCCTGTATGGCCGCCCCGACGCAGCCCAGGCCCAGATGGAGGCGGCAGCTGAACGCGCCGAGGCGCAGCATTTCATTGCCGACCTCGAAGATCCGCAGGGGCGGCGTGGATACAACGCCCATGTCGGCGAACGCGGCGTGAAGCTGTCGGGCGGCCAACGCCAACGCATCGCCATCGCGCGGGTCATGCTGAAGGATGCACCGATCCTGGTGCTGGACGAAGCCACCAGCGCGCTGGACAGCGAAGTCGAAGCGGCGATCCAGAAGACGCTGTATGGCATGATGCAGGGCAAGACCGTGATCGCCATTGCCCACCGCCTGTCGACCATCGCCCAGATGGACCGGATCATCGTGCTGGATCAGGGCCGCGTCATCGAAGATGGCAGCCATGACGACCTGTTGGCAGCAGGGCAGACCTATGCCGGGCTGTGGCAACGACAATCGGGTGGTTTCCTGGGCGAAGACTAGCCGCTCAGGTCGCGAAAATATCCCCAGGGCGGCGGGCAAAACGCGCCGCCTTGCGCCGGTGCAACCTGTCACGGCATATAAGGCCCCGAATACCATCGCGAGAATGCGATTCGGGTTGACGGTGTCAGTGATTCCGCCTAAAGACCCCGAACGGAATTCAGGGCGCGGCCGTAGCGGCGCCTTTTGTATTGACCGGCCGAACCTGGGATCGCCCAGCAATGCGGCCAGCAGAGCAAGGAAAAGAGCCATGTCGCGCCGCTGCGAACTGACCGGTAAGGGCCCCATGTCGGGCAACAATGTAAGCCACGCCAAGAACCGCACCCGCCGCCGGTTCCTGCCCAACCTGAACGACGTCACCCTGATGTCGGACACGCTGGGTCGTTCGTTCAAGCTGCGCATCTCGGCAGCTGCCCTGCGCACCGTCGACCACCGCGGTGGCCTGGACGCGTTCATGGCAAAAGCCAAGGACAGCGAACTGTCGCTCAACGCGCTGAAAATCAAAAAAGACATCTCGAAAGCTCAGGCAGCCGCCTAAGCCCTTCGCGACGATGATTTAAGCCGCCCTTGGGATCGCCCAGGGCGGCTTTTGTCGTTTCTGGCAGGCCCATCATCGGGCCTTTCCTCTGACGCACCCGTGAACAGGCGGACCTCCGCCCGCGCCCTTTTGTCACTTGCATCGCGGGTGCACGGCGACTAACTCTTGCACATGATCCGCGCATTTGTCGCATATGTTCTGGCGCTCGTCCTGACCGTCACCAGCTTCTCCTTCGCGCAAGCGCGGGGGACCAATCCCGATATGGGCCCCGATATGGGCGTGGAAATGGTGATCTGTACCGGCGTCGGGCTGACCACGATTTCCGTCGGCGCAGATGGTCAACCGATCGAAACCACCCATGTCTGCCCCGATGCGGCCCAGTTGTTTGCAGCGTCTTTCGTGATGCCGCAACTGGTCGCCCCAGAGGCGCGCTTGGTGGCCCGTATGTCCCGCGTGACGGTCACGACACCGATCACGCAACATGAGCTTTCTCCCTCTGCACGTGGTCCTCCCGCGCGGGTCTGATCCCGACGCGAACAGACCACTTCAGGATTCCAGGAGAAACACCCATGTCCCCAATCAAGACCCTATTTGCGGCTACGGCTGCGATGTCCTTCGCCATTCCTGCCTTTGCCGGCAGCATGATCATGGTCGAAGACGCCTATGCCCGCGCCGCTGGTATGAACGCCGTGGCAGGCGCTGCTTTCATGCAGCTAATGAACCACGGCGACGAAGATGACCGCCTGATCGCGGTGCGCTCGGAGGCCTCCAAGCGGGTTGAATTGCACACCCATATCAAAGGTGATGGGGGCGTCATGCGCATGGTCGAGGTCGAAGAAGGCTTTGCACTGCCCGCAGGTGGCACCCACATGCTGCAACGTGGTGGTGACCATGTCATGTTCATGGGCTTGAACCAGCCGTGGCATCAGGGCGACACGGTGAGCGTCACGCTGGTGTTCGAAAAGGCCGGTGAAATGGCCGTCGAAATCCCGGTCGATCTCCAGCGTATGCCCGCAGGGGCCGCGATGCAGATGGATGAAAGCCACAGCATGCAACACGGCAAAGATAACTGAGTTTCGGGTGTCGGGTGGGCAAGATTTTGCGTCCCACGCCTGCCCGATAACTTGAAAAGAAGCGTCTTGCCGTGTCGTCGAAGGTGATGAAAACTGGCCCGCCGACCTACTCGTTGTTAAGTGCGTCCGTACTGCCGACCACGTCAAGATGCTGAAAGGGGACTCGTCATCCCCGAAGACCCGCGCCGGACATCGGCGCGGGTTTTTCCGTTTCCGGACCTAGGCGGCAACCCACTCCGCGACCCATGCGGGCACGACTTCGGTGGCTGGGCCAAACCGGGCCTCGTCAAAGGCGCTGATTGTGTCTGATGGCGCTAGGTTCAGCTCCAGCGTGGGAATGTCGCTTTGCCTGGCTTGGGTGACGAACCCGGCGGCGGGGTACACATTGCCCGAGGTGCCGATTGCCACGAACAGGTCCGCCCGGTCAAGGGCGTCATAGATTTCATTCATGCGATGGGGCATTTCACCAAACCAGACAATATCAGGCCGGGTCGCGGGCAGGTTGCAGTTGGGGCAGGGGTCCAGCGCGCCCATTTCGCGCGGGGCAGGCCAGCGGGTTTCACAGCGTGCGCACAGGGCGCCCAACAGGCTGCCGTGCATGTGGATCACATCCCGCGCGCCGCCGCGTTCATGCAGGTCATCGACGTTCTGGGTGACGATGGTGACCGTGCCGGGGTGGCCGTCCTGCAAACGGGCCAGGGCGCTGTGCGCGGCGTTCGGCGTGGCGTTCAGGCAATTGTCGCGCCGGGCGTTATAGAAATTGTGCACTAGGCGCGGGTTGCGTTGAAATCCCTCAGGCGTGGCGACGTCTTCCAGGTCATATTGTGCCCACAGCCCGTCCTTGTCGCGAAACGTGCCCAGCCCGCTTTCGGCGGAAATACCGGCCCCGGTCAGGATCAGGATATTGCTCATCGAAGGGTCTCCATGGCGATGCGTTTGGCGTCTTGGTGCCTGGGCGGGGCATTGAACAGGCCCGGCGCCGCTGTGGCACCCGGCACAAGCGCGGCACAGGTCAAAGGGATCAAAGCGACTCGCATCCCCCATTCACGCCGTGTTAACGGTGCTGTTCAACCCCTCCTTTGGGGCGGGTGGGCCTTGATTTGTTGCATTTTGCGACGAAATCTGGGGGAATGACGCTGAAACGCCTGTTCAAACCATGCCTTCGGACATCGCGCACGTCAGGACGATGCGGGACTGTTTGCCGCTTATGACCTGTGCGGCGGTAGGCATTCCATAAGGATGCTCTGGCGCAAACCCGACCTCTGAGGTTATATCACCGCATGACCACACGTGTGCTTTTCGTCTGCCTGGGCAACATCTGCCGCTCGCCGTCTGCCGAGGGGGTGTTTGCCGCCTTGTCCAAGGGGCTGGATGTGCAGATCGACAGCGCGGGCACATCCGATTGGCATGTGGGCGATCCCCCCTATGGTCCGATGCAGGCTGCCGCCCGGGCTCGGGGATATGATCTGTCGCCCCTGCGTGCCCGTCAGGTCTCGGCGCGGGATTTTGATAATTTTGACCTGATCATCGGCATGGATGGCGACAACCTGAGCAACATGGAGCGCCTGCGCCCGGCGGGCAATCAAACGCCCCTGTGCGTGTTCACCGATTATGCGCCGGAAACGGGCGCCGACCACGTGCCGGACCCGTATTACACACGTGATTTCGACCAGACGCTGGATCTGGTCGAGGCAGCCTCGCGTGGGTTGATCGCAACGCTTTAGGTCAGCTGCCGCAATAGATGCGTACGGATTGACCGAATTCCTTGTATTTCGCCCAGAACCGTTCGTCGGAACTGCGGTCGGACTGGCGCAGCACCTGGGTCAGATGCGGGTCTTCGAAATACTTGGCGACGCGGGTGATTTCGCTGCGGTTGAATACCGCCTCGGCCACATCCTGAACGCAGCCGCACAGCTGCCGTGTGGCGTCCCGGCGATCGGCCTTCAGGCAGGCGCGTTCAATCTTGCCACCGGCCTGCGCGGTCGGCGCAACGGATGGGGTGAACAGGAGCGCGAGCCCCAATGCGAGCATCAGTTGTTTCATGGTTTATCTCGTTTTCTGCCTCGGAACGCCGGGTTGTCCCGGTCGCGATTGGGGGTAGGATAACAGAGATGGCGGCGCGGCTCAATCCACGTGACCCCGCGCCGGGCCCATCGGCGGGGATACGCCCCGCCTACAGCGGCGTCACCACGACTTCGGGCAGCAACTGCGCCACATCGCCGGGCAGACACAGGGTGCTGGCGTCCGACATCACCGCCGCCGAGGCCGCCGCGACACCCGTCGCCAACGCCTCCTCCCAGGTCGCGTTGCGCGACAGGGCCAGCGTAAAGGCCCCCACAAAACTGTCACCCGCGCCGACTTTGCTTTTCACCCGCACTTCGGGCGTGGCGGCGTGCCAGCAATGGCCGTCCTGCGCCAGGATCGACCCTTCGGCCCCCAGCGCCAGCACGACCACTTCGGCCACATTGCGCGTGACCAGCGAATGGGCGAACTCGGACAGCGCGCCGATGCTGGACAAGGCGTGCCCCGCCAGCGTTTCGCTTTCGGTCCCATCCAGACGCAACACGTGGTGACGGGCCGACCCGACCTCCAACAGCGCCTTCAGCGGCGGCCCGGATGTGTCCAGCACCAGCCGCGCGTCGGCCTCTTCGACGGCGGCAGCCAATTGGGTCGGAAAGTGTACCGGTACACCGGGTGGCTGTGAGCCCGACAGCACGACATAGCCCCCACGCGGCGCGTGATCGGCAATGCTCTCCAAGGCGCGAAACGCGTCTTCGGCGGTCCAGCGCGGGCCAGGCATGACGAACCGATATTGTTCACCGCTGGACTGATCAATCACCGCCAGCGACAGGCGCGTCTCGCCTTCAATGTGAAACGGCACGGCCTCGACGCCCTCCTCGGCCAACAGCCCGGCCAGTTGCTGGCCGCGATACCCCGCCAGCGCGACAAAGGCCTTGGCCCGCCCGCCCAGCAAATGGATCGCGCGCGCCACATTGGTGCCACCGCCGCCGGGGTCAATATCGGGCACATCACAGCGCAGCTTGTCTTCGGGGCGGACGTGATCGACGCTGGTCGACATGTCCAGCGCAGGGTTCAGGGTAACGGTCAGGATGTCAGGCATGGGAGGCTCGCAAATCTGTTAGCGCGAACATACCCGCAACGCCCCGGTGCGGCAATGACATGGGTCAAGGTGGGCGCTCAACAACGATCAACCCTGTGCGTTCAGATAACACACCAAGGCTTGCACCTTGTCAGGATCAATCAGCCCATCCGTCTTGCGATGCGACGCCGCCAAATCCCCGACCCCGCGCGCGGCCAATGCCTCGACCTCATAAGGCCGAGCGTCCAACACTGGCCCCTTCGCCCTGTCCCCCACATGACAGCGCAGACATTCAGTCTGGAAAATCGCAGCCCCCGGTGCCGGGTCGCAATCGTCAGCAATAGCGGGGGAGGTGAGCAGGAGGAGGGGGAGAAGAAAGCGCATCATGGCGTGAGTCCTTTCACGGGCGATTATCTCACGAAGGGGAGTGGGTGTCATTGACGTCATGTCTGGTTGGCTGGACTGCGCCCCTAGATGCTCAAAGAAAACCGAACAAACGAAGGCCAAGTTTCACGAGCGCCAACAAAACGCCCCCCACGGTCAGGCCCAGACGCGTAGTTTTCATACTTTCGCTATCGTAGATCTCAGCGCCTTTGCTTGTGAGCGCATCAAGGCTCAACTTCATCTTCGCAGCCCGGCTGAAAATGCGGGTTGCTTCATCGGCACCGGGTAGGGGCGGCGCACCAGATGGTACCGGAAGGGTCGCGTCATTGATCAGTTGCGGAATGTCGTGTTGCCAATCGTCCGCCAAGTCACCTTCTGAATTGGCCTCAAGCAATGGCTGTGCGTCTTGCAGCAGGTCCACCGCTTCCGTCGGCATTTCCTGGATCGCCTGTACGGTCAGGATTTTGCGGTTTTCGGCCACGTCAGGATGCGTCGCACGTATCGCGCGGGCACCGACTTCCAATGCATCCTGAAACGCCAAGTTCTCCTCGCTTTGTGGTAGCTCCTGGCTAAGCAGCTGCCGCGTCAGGCCCTTGTGAACACTAACAAACCCCATCTCGATCTGCTGTGGATTGTTGCCATGTTTTGTCAGAGTACGTCGTAAGGCGCGCACCTCTCGGGCCGTGTCGTGCAACCCGTTTGACGCGGACGCCAGCACATCCTCCAACGCATCCTCAACTTGCGTAAGCGTTGCACCCAAGAGGTCCGGCTTGGCAATGTCGAGCGGGATGACGCGGAATTTACCCGTGTCCGGGTTCAGCTCAACCCGTTCGGCTTGCGGCGCTTTCTCGGCAAGGTAGGCGGCTTTGATGTTCTCAATCTTCTGCGCGATGTGTGCGGGGCCAAGTTCCCAATCCACTCCGGGGATTTGTGCAACCCGACGCTGAAGCTCCCAATTAAGCGGATTGCCTGACAGCATGCCGTGATACCACTCAGCCCAAAAGGACTAGGGAGTACTTGCGGATATGTCGGCAAAGCGCCGTTCCTGGGTTGCAAGATGTTCTGGAATTTCATCGGACCAGAGGGGCAAGCCAAACAGCGCAATCGTGTCATTGGGCGCAGCGGAGAGTGCAGCGGAGTCGGCGAAGTCGGCGGCCACAAGGGCGGTGGAGTGGGCAGTGGAACGGGTGGACAGAGGGGAGCGAGCAGAGAGAACGGAGTCGGCGGTGGAGGGGGCGGAACTGACGGAGCGGGCAGAGAGGGCGGTGAGGGCGGCGGATAGGGCGGGACGGGCGGAGTCGGCGAATTGGGCAGCAGAGCGAGCAGAAAGCAAATCGGAGCGAGCAGAGAGGGTAAAGCGTATGATCCCCTCGCTAATTTGGGGGGCTGGCCAAGTGCCTACGACTCCTGAAATGAGATTGGCTCTAAAGCAGCTTAAAAGATAGCCTTCCCCATTCATGCCCTTGAGCTGGTGATGCAGAATGCCACTAGCCATGGGCAATTCCCGCAGTGCATGGCGGGTGGCAAAGCTGGTGCGCGCTTTTTCTGGCAGCTCGCGCAGCCACCGTTCCAGATGCTTTTTGTCAGCTGTATCAATCATGCGTCAGCCCGCCATTTACCGATGCCACCATGCATGTGGCGCCAACGCGACTGCAATACTGCCAGATACTATTGACCAAAACTCAATTCCCCCTCATATCCCCTACCCATGACAGACCTCAAACATATCCGCAATTTCTCCATCGTTGCACATATCGACCATGGGAAATCCACGCTTGCTGACCGCTTGATCCAGGAAACCGGCACGGTCAAGGAACGCGACATGCAGGCGCAGTTGCTGGACAGCATGGATATCGAACGCGAGCGCGGCATCACGATCAAGGCGAACACCGTCCGGATCGACTATACGGCGGACAATGGCGAGGCTTATGTGCTGAACCTGATCGACACCCCCGGCCACGTCGATTTCGCCTATGAGGTCTCCCGCTCCATGCGCGCCGTCGAAGGGTCGCTGTTGGTTGTCGACAGCACCCAGGGTGTCGAGGCGCAGACGCTGGCCAACGTCTATCACGCGCTGGATGCGGACCATGAAATCGTGCCGATCCTGAACAAGATCGACCTGCCCGCCTCTGACTGCGACCGCGTCGCCGAACAGATCGAAGACGTGATTGGCATCGACGCGACGGGTGCCATCCAGGTGTCCGCGAAAACCGGCCAGGGCATCCACGCCACGCTCGAGGCTATCGTCAACGAACTGCCCGCCCCCAAAGGCGACCCTGACGCGCCGCTCAAGGCGATGCTGGTCGACAGCTGGTACGACGCATACCTGGGCGTGATCGTCCTGATCCGTGTCATCGACGGCAAGCTGAAAAAGGGCGACCGTATCCGCATGATGCACACCAACGCCGTCTATCCGGTCGACCGCATCGGCGTGTTCCGCCCGCAGATGGAGATGATCGACACCCTGGGGCCGGGCGAAATCGGCTTCCTGACCGCCAGCATCAAACAGGTCCGCGACACCCGCGTCGGCGACACGATCACCCACGAGAAAAAGGGCACGACCGACGCGCTGCCCGGCTTCAAACCGGCGCAACCCGTGGTCTTCTGTGGCCTGTTCCCGGTCGACAATGCCGAATTTGAAGACCTGCGCGACAGCATCGAAAAACTCGCCCTGAATGACGCGTCGTTCTCCTCGGAAATGGAAACATCCGCCGCGCTGGGCTTTGGTTTCCGCTGCGGCTTCCTGGGCCTGCTGCACCTCGAAGTCATCCGCGACCGCATCGAACGCGAATACAACATCGAACTGATCACGACGGCGCCCAGCGTCATCTATCACGTCTTCCTGAAAGACGGCTCGATGATCGAACTGCACAACCCCGCCGACATGCCCGACCTGTCCACCGTCGACCACCTGGAAGAACCGCGCATCAAGGCGACGATCCTTGTGCCCGACGAATACCTGGGCGACGTGCTGAAACTGTGCCAGGACCGGCGCGGCATCCAGCTGGACCTGACCTACGCAGGTTCACGCGCCATGGTCGTCTATGACCTGCCGCTGAACGAAGTCGTGTTCGACTTCTATGATCGCCTGAAATCGGTAACAAAAGGGTACGCATCGTTCGACTACACGATGGAAGGCTACCGCGAGGACGCCCTGGTCAAAATGTCGATCCTGGTCAACGACGAACCCGTCGACGCGCTGTCCACCATGGTCCACCGCGACCGGGCCGATGCCCGTGGCCGCGCCATGGTCGAAAAGCTGAAAGACCTGATCCCGCGCCACATGTTCAAAATCCCGATCCAGGCAGCCATCGGCGGCAAAGTCATCGCCCGCGAAACCCTGTCCGCCATGCGCAAGGACGTGACCGCAAAATGCTACGGCGGCGACGCGACGCGTAAGAAAAAGCTGTTGGAGAAACAGAAGGCCGGGAAAAAGAAGATGCGCCAGTTCGGCAAAGTGGATATTCCGCAGGAAGCGTTCATATCAGCGTTGAAAATGGACAGCTAAAACAAGGCCCCTTCAATCGAAGGGGCCTTGTTCTTATTTGCCTTTACCGCCGCCGTTCGAGCGTCCACCGCCCGAAGGGTTGCCTGTCTGGCTTGGCCAGCCACCGCCATTTCCTTGTCCTTTGCCCATTCGTAAATCCTCCTTGGTTTGAATGTGATAACTACTTAATGGCGAGTTCTGCGAATTCAACGCACCGTAAAGGGTTTCTTGCTGTTCCGCCCGGCCGACAGGCCGGGCAGCGCCCGACCCTCCCCCCGGGAGGGCGCTTCACGCCCACCCAGGCTCGGGCGCTGCCCTTGTCTCTTAACGAAAAATCCTTTCTAACAGATTGTAATTGCTTAGATTCACAACCCCATTGCGTCACTACGTCTCTGTGCTAGGCTTACTGAAAAAGAAAGAGCAGGTCTTCCCATGAACTCCCCGTTTCTATTGGCCCCTCAGCCAACGACAAAGCGCGTCGCTGATTTGGGTGGGCCGGATTTCTATCCAACTCCTCGATGGGCCACCTCAGCACTGGTCGACAATGAAAGATTTGAAGGAGATATTTGGGAGTGCGCTTGCGGGGATGGTGCCATGTCAGGCGTCCTAGAAGAGGCGGGTTATGATGTTCATAGCTCAGATCTCTTTGATCGCGGTTACGGTGAAGCAGGAGTTGATTTCATTGGGACGAACCGAACTGCTAGCAATATTGTAACCAACCCACCTTTCCATAGCGCTGAGGAGTTTGTTCATAGCGGGTTGAAGGCCGCTACAAACAAGTTCGCGTTGCTGTTGCGGCTCGCCTTTTTGGAGAGCGGAAAACGGCAGAAATCAATTTTCGAGCAGAATGCACCTGCTCGAGTTTGGGTGTTTAGTGAACGGATCACGTTTTACCCAAAAGGCGCCATAAAGAAAGGCAGCGGTACCACCGCATACGCATGGTTTATTTGGGACAAAAGCCACTGTGGCTCAACTGAACTCAAGTGGTTTCCCCCAGGTTACAAAAGTTGATTTTGACGCGCCATGTCAGCAACATAGTCCCTTCCTTGGGCCGTAATTGTCCAACCTTCAGTCGTATCATCATAATCAGCAAGGCCGCGTGCCACTAGTCCAGTTGCCTGATTTCGATGCGACACAAGGTTCCTCACCTTTTGGGAAAAATAGGTATCACCACGGCCCTCCAAGATGTCGGCGTCTCGACCTTCTGGCTTTAGCCGTTCCGTAAGCCTCGCGATGAGTTGCGTGGTGGTCAGACGCCCATTGTTTGTTGAAGAGAGTTCTTTGAGGGCTTCGTTTCGAATTGTGTCTTCTGGGATTAAATTGGCCACTGTTTTCTCCTAACAGAGGCAAATACAAAAGACAGGTAGGAAGAATCGGGAATAATACTAGGTCAACTCCATGGAAAGTAGAGCTTAACGCCTCATCATGTGAATGAGGTAGTCACCTAAGAAACCACTCGAGAATGCCCCCCCACCAAAGCTTTCTGTTGGTCTGGCATTCGCCGTCTCCCTTTTCCAATACTGCTAGATTCGTTTCCTCCCCCCGCACCCACCCCGTCCGTTTCACCCAAGCTGCCCCCATCTGCCGCCCGGTCTCGGGATTGACCGGCCCGAACAGGTCGATGTTCTCATCATCGAAAATCCGCATCATTTGCGCGTGTGATACCAGCGACGCGACGGGTTTTCCGTGGCGGGTCAGGATGACCCATTCCAATTCGTTTTCCGCCAGCACCATCAACCTGGTCAGCTGCGCGCGCGCCTCGGACACTTTCACGTATCGGGCCATTGGGGCCTCCTTTAACAATGTTAAAATTCGCCCCAAAAGGGGTTTAAAGATTTGCAACTTGGTCCCAAAACCTCCTTAACAACATTAAAGAATTCGCATTCCCACCGAACGGAGCCCGTCATGTCCTGCCCCCTCTGCGCCGCCGATCTGCCCCTCACAAACTTCGCCGTAGACGGTGGCCCCGAAGGCGCCTCGGTCGCCATTTGTGCGACTTGTGCGGACCAGATCACAGGCACGCCCCAGCCCGACCATTGGCGCGGTTTGGCATCCGCAATGTGGGACGAAAACCCGGCCATTCAGGTGTTGGCCGTACGCATGTTGAAGCGGCTGAAAACCGATTGGTCTCAGGACCTTATGGACCAAGTGTACCTGGATGAAGACACCCAGGCCTGGGTCGATAACATCGCCGCCGAAAGCGCCCACAAGGACAGCAATGGCGTCACGCTGAACGCCGGTGACAATGTGGTTTTGATCAAGGATCTGCCGGTCAAGGGCGGTGGTTTCACCGCCAAACGCGGCACGGCGGTGCGCGGGATCAGCCTGGTGGCAGATAATCCCGCCCATATCGAAGGTCGCGTCGAAGGGCAACGTATTGTTATCCTTACAGAATTCGTGAAAAAAAAATAACGACAGATTTCATTCGTTTTCCCGTATATACAGGATACAGCATGAATGGAGGCCCACATGCCCAAAGGTTACAGCCGTTTGCAGATCGCTCTGCACTGGATCGTTTTCGCCCTGATCGTTCTTCAATACGTTCTGCATGACGCCATTGCCGAGGCTTGGGAAGCATTCGAACATGGACGTGAAATTGCGTTCAACCCATTGGTTTTCCAGCATGTTTCAACAGGCATTCTGATCGCCGTTCTGGCGTTTGTTCGCATTTCCGTCAAGATGAAGCGCGGCGCGCCGGCCCTGCCTGAGGAAGAACCGGCATTGATGAAACTGGCCGCCAAGGTCACGCATCTTGCGCTGTATGCGTTCATGATCCTGATGCCAATGTCGGGGGCTGTTGCCTGGTTCGGCGGTGTGGAAAATGCCGCGGAAGCCCATGAAATCATGAAGCCTTTTCTTCTGGTTTTGATCGCCCTGCACGTCCTTGGCGCGCTGTATCATCAGTTCGTTTTGAAAACGAACCTAATGGATCGTATGCGCACCGCCGACAAGGGATGAACCCCGGCTGGGGTGGGTCAGCCCGCCCCAACCGTCGGCCTATGACAGGCTCTAGCGCAAAGCTGTAAGGACCCTCATGTTCAAACTTGCCATGTTGTTTCAGGGGATCGTCGGATCCACCATCGCCAGCGTTTTCGTCGTGGTTGGCCTGGTCAATGGCGTCAGCGGGCTGTGGCCCCTGTTGGGCCTTGCAGGGTTGGGCCTGGTGCTGGGATTGCCGATCTCATTGCTGATTGCGAAACGCATGATGGGCGACGACTAGCCCCCCCCCCCCTGCGGCGCGGTTTTATGACCCAGATCAAAGACGGATTGCGCATACATCTTTTACGCTCCTCGCGAAACACGCATTCAAGACGAGGAGGGACGTATGTTCCGTTTGGCTCTCATTCTCTACGCCGTGATCGGCACGTCGCTGGCCGGTATTCTGATGGTCGCAGCTCTGACCATGGGCTATGACACAACGCAACCGGTTGTGGCGTCGGCCTTGGTGGGTTTTGTGCTGGGCGCACCAGCTGCCTGGTATATCGCCAAGCAGATTATCTGAGACGACATTTCCGATTTATCGGTTGAAAGGGGTCGCGTCCCGGGGGTATCCCTGCGGGCAAGCGGCCCCGTAGCTCAACTGGATAGAGCAATTGACTTCTAATCAATAGGCTGAGGGTTCGAGTCCTTCCGGGGTCGCCATATTCTTAAGAAGCATAGTTCGTATTCACAATACCTCGTAGCCTGTGATCTCAGAAGTAAGATCATCGAGAACTTGATCAAGTGTCCTTGCCAAGAATTCCTGCAACAGCCAGCCGTAGCGGTTGTTGAAATGGCGATAGAGTTTGTCGGGGTCATAGCGCGAAAGCTCACTAAGCCGATGCATACAGGCAAATGCGATGACACTTGGATTCTTCCCAATGGCCCCATCGGATATCCCCCCTTTTTCATCACGTTTTAAATACCAGTATTCGGGCGCATCGAAAATTGGGAAAATGCTGCGCCGCACTTTAGTATGGTATTTTCCAAGTTCTACGAGTTGCGTCGTTTCCGAATTACCGGCCCAGGTGAAGCGTTTTTTCCGTCTGACATGACGCCGTCCTTCTGGTGCGTTGGGGTCAAGTTGATAGCCTGCGGGAAGTTTTTTAACTGTGCGCCCTACATTCCATCCGCTTGTGAGTTCACCACGAAAATAGGTTTCGCCCGTTTTAGTATCTCGGAAAAAACCACAGTTTTGCAGGGGTATGAAAAGCACTCTCTTCTTTCTGCTGGGGATTGTTAGGCAGTAAGCGCGGTGTATGTGTGGCAAATTGTAGAGCAGATCGTGCAGGTTGAATTCATCTGAGCCGGAGACGGGTTCTTCATAAAAACCACTCAGTTCTGGACCTGTCGCGCTTTAGTTCCGCCCCAAGTGCTCGTTTAAGCCACCTTTCGTTCGAAAGCGACGGGGCTTTTCCATCCTAGTGCTGAGTGACGACGGCGCGGGTTATAAAACCCATTGATGTACTCGAAGATGGCCATCTCAGCCTGTCTGCGGGTG
>Ga0209345_10001721_pt1 | contig 25584 bp, 25 predicted proteins | sample Cruoilmetagenom7_FD_187294 | JGI IMG/M metagenome (GOLD analysis project Ga0209345, IMG submission 187294) | Oil polluted marine microbial communities from Coal Oil Point, Santa Barbara, California, USA - Sample 7 (SPAdes) (version 2) | ecosystem: Environmental > Aquatic > Marine > Oil seeps ...
GGTCCTACGAAAATGTTAACGACGAAAACCTATTCGAGAGGAAGTTTAATTTCGTGTATAATCCTCCACATATAACTGAAAGGGTTATTGGGCAGCAGGGGTGTTTTGTTTACTCTAGAAATCCAAATAAACCGCTTAGCGATAAACAGATCACCAAAATACCTATTAAAAAGTCAGAAAAGTATCTACTGCGTAGAGAGTTAAATGAACTTGGGATATGTAACTCTTTGTTGTTTCCAGGAATAGATGGTGTCTGCCAGGATATAAATAGCAAGCTAGTGTTTGATTTGGAAGAGGAGGAGTTTCCTTTTTGATGCAGCGCATTCCTAACAATCGCAAGCAAAAATAAAGGGGTTGGTGACAATTGATAGTTAATCTTATTCTTGTTTGTTACCGACCCCTTTAATTTAATTCATTATATATTCAACAACTCGTCCTGTTCGATCTTGTCCGGCACCACAATGAACTATCACAGGCTGTGTCATCCGTTTATATTCAGACTCTATTTTGATTAATTCATCGTTGCTTACAGGAGGATTAAGGTAATCCTCAATACTTTGATGAAAAACCTCAAATCCTTTTGTTTTATAAAATCTAATTAAATCAGAATCTATACTTTTATAATACATTCTAATCTCGTTATCACTTAACAAACATATAATTGACTTAATGCCTTGGGTTTTCCACATGGCAACCGTTTTGTTTAATGTATTCAGCGATACATTCTTGTCCGGATAGCCTGGTCGTGAAGAGCGTGCTAGCATACTTTTTTCTGCCCACATTGATTTTTCAGTACGATCTTTTTTGTCTATTATTTCTGTCTTTTCGTCTTTCAATATATCTTGTGTTGTCTTTGTTTCGCCGCTATCGTCGAATGACAAGTCTTTTCTAAGGTATCTTCTGGCTTTGTAATAACTATCAATAAGCTCTGGCAAAGAGGCTTCCCCTTTAGCATACCGGTATGAAGTTTGATAAGTTTTAAGAATAAATGAGCGGGTTTCATATTCCATAAACAAGCCGGCTTCACCATACAATTCTTCGAGAAGCGAATCGGCCGTTGCTATTAGGTTTTTCCTATTTTTTTTCCAGATCTACATGATGTTCTGTCGGATATTCGACATCCCGAACAGATCCAAGAAGTGCAAATGTTTTTTCATAAAGAGAATATCTTTTTTCTAATCTTTTAAAGAAAATTTCTTTTTCCATTGAAATTTTTTGCTCGTGGGCCCAAGATTTTTTAGCCTCTTTCAATTTATAATAATTAAGAGCCGCACCCAAAAAAGATACGATGAGTGCACCTAAAGCTATTACCAACTCGACTGTCATTGTCCAAAGCTCACTTTAAATTTTTATTTATTATATTTTAAACGACAAATGCTATTTGTCACATTCAGACTTTATGATTCACCTGAATGCCGAACAACAAAGGGGGCTGTGATAAATAAAAATGATAGTTTCTCTCGAATTTCTCCGACCCCTTTCTCTTCTATTTCTTGGGGCTAGATTCCTTCATGACCCAAGCCACAACAATCGTGTATATCCAGCAAGGCGTTACACACTCCTTATTAATTGAAATTTTCATCCAGAAACCTATAAATCTCTCTATAATATTTAGAATAATTAATTTGGATGTTTAGGGGCAGAGTAAAAACCCTTTAGGGGTTTTGGGGGGTGATACGCAACAGCTAGCTAGTCCTCCTGGCCTGATTCATTCCGTTGAATCTGTAAATCCCTGATAATGCCATTACCATCCGGTGCGAAGCTTGTCCTGTTATACCTGATTGGAATGAGTAATGGTATTCCTTAGCTCTTGAGCACGATGCAACAAATATGGGATTTCACGGTTGTTTTGTGTACAATTCGCGCTCTTTTTTACGTCACTTTCTTTACGCCAACTACCAGTGTGAGCCTCATGTTTGATAAAGACAAAACCATTGCCAATTTTGACCCAGAAGTATGGGCTGCCATTCAACACGAAGAGCAGCGTCAGGAAGAGCATATTGAGCTGATTGCTTCTGAAAACTATACCAGTCCAGCGGTGATGGCCGCTCAGGGTACCAAACTCACCAATAAGTACGCAGAGGGTTATCCCAAGAAGCGTTACTACGGTGGTTGTGAGTTTGTTGATCAGACCGAAGAGCTGGCGATTGAGCGTGTTACAAAACTGTTTGGTGCCGGGTTTGCCAATGTACAGCCGCATTCTGGTTCCCAGGCTAACAGTGCGGTTTATCAGGCACTTTGTTTGCCGGGTGATACGGTATTGGGTATGAGTCTGGATGCAGGTGGTCACTTGACTCACGGCGCGAAGCCAAGCTTCTCTGGAAAAATTTATAACGCTGTGCAGTATGGTTTGAACCCTGAAACTGGACTGGTTGATTATGACCAAATTGAAGCGTTAGCGGTTGAGCATCAACCTAAAATGATCATTGCCGGTTTCTCAGCATATTCTGGTGTGCTGGATTGGGCGCGTTTCCGTGAGATTGCTGATAAAGTCGGTGCCTATTTGATGGTAGACATGGCTCATGTGGCAGGTTTGATTGCTGCGGGTGTGTATCCGAATCCAATGCCGCATGCTGATGTGGTGACCTCCACGACGCACAAAACCCTGCGTGGACCTCGTGGCGGTATTATCCTCACTAATAGTGAAGAGCTGGCGAAGAAGATTAATTCAGCGGTATTCCCCGGTGGTCAGGGCGGCCCTTTGTGTCATGTGATTGCGGCGAAGGCGGTATCGTTTAAAGAAGCCATGACAGATGAGTTCAAAACGTATCAGCAACAAGTCGTGGTAAACGCCAAGGCAATGGCTGCTACGTTTATGGCGCGTGGAATCAAGATTGTTTCTAGTGGTACTGAAAATCATCTGATGTTGGTTGATCTGATTGGTAAAGAATACACTGGTAAGGATGCAGATGCAGCCTTGGGTGAGGCCTATATTACGGTTAATAAAAATGCAGTTCCTAATGACCCACGTTCGCCCTTTGTGACGTCTGGTCTGCGTATTGGCACCCCTGCTATCACGACTCGTGGTTTTGGCGAGAAAGAAAGCGTAGATCTTAGCAGCTGGATTTGTGATGTGTTGGATAGCCTGGAAAATGGTACGTCTGAGCAGGTAATTCCAGAGACGAAAGCTAAAGTCTTGGAAGTTTGTTCTCGTTTCCCTGTTTACGGCTAATCAGTAAGGGTTGTATGTGAGAAGCCTCGCTTAGTGCGGGGCTTTTACTTGTCTGCTGCTTTCTTTGTGTTGTCTGCTTAGGTCTCCCGGCCAACCTCGCCGGGAGAGGTCTGATATGTGGTATTATGCGGCCCTGTTTTAGCGTACAAATACTTGTTTTACTTAATATTGACTAGAAAGAAGGCGTAACCATGCATTGTCCTTTTTGTAGTGCGGACGATACCAAGGTAATCGATTCTCGACTGGTGGCCGAAGGTGGCCAGGTGCGCCGTCGTCGTGAGTGTTTGTCCTGTAAAGAACGGTTCACTACTTACGAAATGGCAGAGCTGGTGATGCCTCGGGTGATTAAAAGCGATGACACCCGTGAGCCATTTGATGAAGATAAGCTTCGTTCTGGCCTGTTGAGGGCATTAGAAAAACGCCCGGTAGGCATTGAGCAGATAGAAGCCGCTATTTCCCATATTCAACATGATTTGCGTGCCACTGGCGAGAGAGAAGTCACCTCGCGAATGATTGGTGAGCAGGTAATGGGGCAGCTGAGAGAGTTGGATGAAGTAGCCTATGTGCGCTTTGCTTCAGTTTATCGCAGCTTTCAAGATCTCAGTGAATTCCGTGCGGAATTGGATCGCTTGGAAAACAACCTTCCGGAAAAGGGCTCTTTAGAACAGGACTCTTCAGAACAGGAAAAGGGCTGAGGCCGATGTCCTCACATTGTGATGGCAGTGTTATCGATCAAGCCATGATGGCCAGGGCTGTGAAGTTGGCAGCCCGTGGGCAATACACCTGTATGCCGAACCCTGTAGTCGGTTGTGTTATTACCGACGGTGATGTTGTTGTTGGCGAAGGCTGGCATCAGAAGGCTGGTGAGGCTCATGCCGAGGTGAATGCTTTACAGCATGCCGGTGATTTGGCTCAGGGCGCTACCGCCTATGTCTCCCTGGAACCTTGTAGTCACTACGGGCGTACGCCGCCCTGTGCAGATGCATTAATAGCTGCGGGTGTTTCCCGAGTGGTTTTCGGCATGACAGACCCAAACCCTAGCGTTGCTGGGCAAGGGTTGGAGAAGCTCAGGCAGGCAGGTATTACTGTAGATGGCCCAATGCTTGAGGCTGAAGTGCGGCAGCTGAATAAAGGCTGTATTAAACGGCAAGAACACGGTTTGCCATGGGTGACGATCAAGTTGGCCATGAGTCTGGATGGCCGTACTGCCATGGAGAGCGGCGAGAGCCAGTGGATTACTGGCGCTGCGGCGCGACAGGATGTGCAGCGCCTTCGGGCTAAAAGCTGCGCCATTGTGACGGGTATAGGTACGGTATTACACGATGACCCATCGTTAACCGTAAGGGCCGATGAGCTTGGTTTTGAAAATACAGCTGAGGCTGCAAAAGTTGCAGCTCGACAGCCATTGCGAGTGGTGGTTGATAGCGAGTTGAAAATTTCAGCTGATGCCAAGGTACTTTCTTCCGATGGCTCCGCTCTATTGGTAACAGCTAAAGATTGTTCGAATCGTCAGGATGTAGAAATCGTTAGCCTGCCCGATAAAAGTGGTCAGGTAAATTTGTTGGCATTGGTAAAGCTACTGGCAGAAAAAGAATGTAATAACGTGCTGGTGGAAGCTGGCGCAGAATTGGCTGGAGCATTTTTACAGGCGGGCCTGGTGGATGAGTTTGTGATCTACATGGCGCCTAAGTTGCTTGGCAGTTCGGCGCGGCCATTATTGTCGTTGCCATTTGATTGTATGGATCAGCAAGTAGGGCTAGACATTACGGATATTAGAAAAGTGGGCGATGATATACGGATTACCGCTGCGCCTGCCGATGTTAATCGCTCCTAGAAAGAGATAGTTATGTTTACCGGAATTATTGAAGCAGTTGGTGAAATTGTTGTCTGTGAACCTCGAGGCGGTGACGTTCGGTTGAGGGTTAAGACCAATGAGCTGGATTTAGCGGGGATACAGCTTGGTGACAGCATTGCTACCAATGGCGTCTGCTTGACGGTGGTGGACTTGCCCGGTGATGGCTATGTGGCCGACGTGTCATCGGAATCACTGGCGATGACGACTATTAGTGATTGGTCAGAGGGAATGGCGGTAAACCTTGAGCTGGCATTAATGCCTAAATCACGTCTTGGCGGACATATGGTGTCCGGGCATGTGGATGATGTTGGAGAGGTGCTGAGTCGTCACCCGGATGCTCGCTCTGAACATTTTCGCCTTCGTGCCCCGAAAGCATTGGCTAAATATATTGCTCACAAAGGCTCGATTACTGTGGATGGTACTAGCCTGACAGTGAACAAAGTTGAAGGTGCTGAATTCGAATTGAATATAGTGCCCCACACTCTTGAGAACACGGTGATGGGTACTTACCAGCCAGGAACTCGGGTGAATCTTGAAGTGGATGTAATTGCCCGTTATTTGGAGCGCTTGTTGCAGGGTGATGAGGCGGCAGAAGCATAGCTTCAATTGCATCGTGGTGTTGAAAGGCTAGGTAGCCCTTGAGAACAAACAATTAGAGAGCAGAGAATGGTTCTGAATAGCTTGGAAGAACTGGTAGAAGATATTCGCCAGGGAAAAATGGTCATTCTAATGGATGATGAAGACCGAGAGAATGAAGGCGATCTACTGATGGCCGCCACCATGGTTCGCCCCGAAGATATCAACTTTATGGCTACCCACGGTCGTGGGTTAATTTGTCTGACACTGTCTGAAGCACGTTGTCGCCAGTTGAATTTGCCGTTAATGGTGGATGCCAATAACGCCAGCCACGGTACTAACTTCACGCTGTCGATTGAGGCTGCTGAGGGTGTGACTACGGGTATATCTGCGGCAGATCGCTCTCGCACAGTCCAGGCCGCAGTTGCTAGTAATGCTCGCCCCAAGGATATCGTGCAGCCGGGACATATCTTTCCGCTACAAGCAGAACCTGGTGGTGTTTTGAGCCGGGCTGGGCATACGGAGGCTGGTTGTGATCTGGCGCGTATTGCCGGGTTTGAGCCAGCCGCAGTTATTGTTGAGATTATGAATGATGACGGCACTATGGCCCGTCGTGAGGACCTTGAGGCTTTTGCAAAAAAACACGATCTAAAAATCGGTACTATTGCTGATCTAATTCACTATCGTTTGGTGACAGAGAAAACCATTAACTGTATCAGTGAGCGAGAAATCAGCACTCAGTATGGTCAATTTGTACTGAAAACTTATCTGGATAGTGCTCGAAATGAAAAACATTTTGCCTTGGTAATGGGTGATGTGTCGGAAGGTGAGCCACCATTGGTTCGGGTGCATATCAACAAGTCATCCCGAGATCTTTTTGGTGTGGAACCCTCTGAGGGCTTTAAAAGCTGGAGCCTGTCACGTTCAATGGAGAAAGTGGCAGAAGAAGGTCGAGGTGTGGTGGTCTTTCTCTATTACCCTGAAACCGCTGACGATATTGATGCCAGTATTGACCAGGTATTAAACCCAGTACCAGCCAAGCCTCAACAGGCGGGTGATGTGGTGTACCAGCAAGTGGGTACAGGCTCCCAAATCCTGATGGATCTAGGTATTCATAAGATGCGTTTGTTGAGCGCTCCGTTTAAGTTTACTGGAATTTCAGGGTTTGATTTGGAAGTGGTTGAGTACATCAATTGTGAGTAAGGCTGTTTGTTAGTGCGATAAAACGGTTTTTTGAAAAATGAGTGAATACAGGTTTTGGAAGAGATAAATGAGTGAATACAGGCCCGATGAGGGTAGTTTTGATATCAGTGGCGTGCGCATTGCCCTAGTTGTTGCGCGCTGGAACAGTAATATTACCGAAAACCTGTTGGACGGTGCTGTGCGGGCACTACTGCGCCATGGTTTAGCTGAGGCTGACATGGATGTGTTTCGAGTGCCTGGTGCATTTGAGTTGCCTTTGGCGTGTCAAAAAATTGCAAAGAAAGGTGGCGGAAATGGTAAAGCTTATGATGCCATTATTGCTCTCGGCTGTGTGATCCGTGGTGGGACTCCACATTTTGAGTATGTGTGTAGCGAGACCACAAGAGGTATTGGTGAGGTTTCTTTAACGCAAGATTTACCAGTAGCCTTTGGTTTGCTAACGACCGATAACCTTGAACAGGCGGAAGATCGCTCCTCAGATAATAGTGAAAACAAAGGAGAAGAAGCCGCACTTACCGCGTTGGAAATGATCTCTTTGTTTCGCCAGCTTTAGGAGCTAGTTATGGCATTACCTTCAACAAGAAAAAAGGCGAGACATTTGCTGGTGCAAGCACTTTATCAGTGGCAAGTGTCGGGTTCCGACATAAATAGTATCGAGGCTGAGTTCCATACGGATAACAGCATGACAAAGGTCGATACAGATTTTTTTCAGGAATTGCTGCACGGTATTCCCAAAAATTTGGATGAGATTGATGGCGCTTATGAGCTGCATCTTGATCGAAAGGCCGGCGATCTTGATCCTGTTTCTAGAGCATTGCTTCGAATAGGAACTTACGAGTTAAGTTACCGTATTGATGTGCCCTATAAAGTGGCGATTAATGAGGCGGTGAATCTGGCGAAAAAGTTTGGCCCAACGGACGCCTACAAATACATCAATGGTATTTTAGATAAGGTTGCCGTAACAAAACGTGCCGCTGAAGTGATGGCTGAGCGGCGGTAGCTGCGTCTTACTATATAACCAAGCCCAATTATGGCTCTGAATGAGTTCTCTCTAATACAGCAATACTTTTCCTCTTTGGGCAAAGCACAGGGAGTTGCCTTGGGTGTGGGTGATGACGGTGCTGTGCTGGATGTGCCTGAAGGTGAGCAGCTTGTTGTAACTGTAGATACACTAGTTGCAGGTATCCATTTTCCCCTCGATGCCTCTCCGGGTGATATTGCCCATCGCGCACTGCGGGTTAACCTTAGCGATATTGCTGCTATGGCGGCACAGCCTCGTTGGTTTACTCTGGCTCTGACATTGCCCGAAGCCAATGAATCTTGGTTGCAGCAATTTTCCCAGGCTTTAGCTGAAGACGCGGCTATTTTTGGTTGTGCGTTGGTCGGTGGTGATACCACGGCTGGCCCCCTGTCCATTTCTATCCAGTTGTTGGGTACTGTTCCAAGAGGCAAAGCGCTGGCTCGAAGTGGAGCCCAGGTAGGCGATAGTATTTATGTAACAGGTTCCTTGGGGGAGGGTGCTGCTGCGCTTTCTTTGTTTGCTGATGACTCTAAGTTGGTGGTTCCTGGGTTGGTAGCCATTGATGACGAGGAAAACAGAGACCTTTTGTTACAGCGCTTTTATCGACCCAAGCCAAGGTTGTTGGAGGGACTTCGGTTGCGCGATTTAGCTTCCGCAGCACTGGATATTTCTGATGGCTTAGTCGCTGATCTTGGCCATATTGGCAAGTCTTCTGGTTTAGGTGCTGAATTTGAGTTTGAAAAGTTGCCTATTGCTCCATGGTTGCGGTCATTGGCTGGGCCCACCTATGTCACAGAGTGGGTGCTTTCTGGTGGCGATGATTATGAATTATGTTTTACTGTGCCTAAAGAGAACCGTCATGCCGTAGATTTGTTGATCCAGCAAGGTGAATTATCTGCGTGTAATATTGGTCAAATGACAAAACAACGGGGTGTTCGTTGCCTCGATGGACAGGGTGATTTGATGGATATTGAAAAGATGGGGTATCAGCATTTTTAAGAGGTCTATTGTTAATAGATCTATTTTTGTCAGATCCATAAGGCAGCTAGATTAATGGCGTTCCCTTCACCAAGTTTTCAACAGCTTATACGCAATCCAGTACATTTTTTGGCTTTTGGTTTTGGCAGCGGATTGTCACCCAAAGCACCAGGTACGGCCGGTACACTAGTGGCATTGCTGTTATGGCCATTGCTGGCAGGTTTACCGCTGATACTTTATTTGGCCATTGTTGCGGTGGTGTCTATAGGTGGTTTTTATCTCTGTGGTAAAACGGCCAGCGATTTGGGTGTTCATGATCACCCAGGTATTGTCTGGGATGAGATAGCTGGTTTTTGGTTAGCAATGACAGCTATACCATTAACCTGGTACTGGATGTTAGCTGGGTTTTTGCTTTTTCGATTGTTTGATATCTGGAAGCCCTGGCCTATTGGCTGGTTGGATCGCAAAGTATCAGGTGGTGTGGGGATAATGGTTGATGACCTGTTGGCAGGCGCATTCACTTGGTTGTTATTATTTTTGGCCGTGTGGTTTGTATAGGGAATTATGGAGGCACAGAAGATGACTCAATGTGTTCTTAGGCTGGCAGTGTTGTTAATCGGGTTGTCCACTATACAAGCTAGCTGGGCAATGCCTGATATCCGTGTGCAAGGGTTGTTGGGAAAAAGTGCTGTGTTGGTTATTAACGGCAAGCAACGATTGCTGAAGCAGGGGAAAACTAGTCCAGAAGGTGTGAAACTGATCAATGTGGATGCCCAGGAGGCAACACTAGAAGTTGATGGGCAGCGTATAAAGTTGGGTTTGTCACAGCACATTTCATCCAGTTTTCAGGCGGCCGAGATGGCTGAGTTGCGTATCCCCAGGGGTTACAATGATCATTATTTTGTTACGGGTTATATCAATGGTCATCCGGTTAAGTTTTTGGTGGACACCGGAGCTTCGGCAGTTGTGGTTAATATTAACCAGGCAAAGGCGTTGGGTATAGATTATCGCAATGGTGAAAAAATTCAGGTAAATACTGCAAGTGGCATTTCTGATGCACGAGACGTTATGTTGAGTAAGCTGACTATTGGCAATATTACCCTGCATAATATTCGTTGCATCGTCAATATCAGCTCTTATCCCACCACAGCATTGCTCGGAAATACTTTTCTGAGCAAAGTTGAGATGAGTGAAGATGAGGGTGTCTTGTTGTTGCGTAAAAAGTTTTAATTCTTTACTCAGAGCGCATCCCCGCTAAAATAGCGGCCCGTCTTATTTTTTGTGGTTATGAGTAGTCGTAATCATTACTTTTGGGGCTCATTTAGATTTGGAGTAGCCGGTGCCACTACATTTTGTTCAAAGCTCAAAACTTCCCACCCAATGGGGTGAGTTTGATATCCACGGTTTTGAGGATGCTAAGAGCAATAAAGAGCATATTGCTATCTCTATGGGCGATGTCTCTACGGATGAGCCGGTACTGCTGCGCATACACTCTGAATGTTTGACGGGCGATGCACTGTTTAGTGTGCGGTGTGATTGTGGTGCCCAGTTGGAAGAAGCTATGCGCCGCATTGCTGAAGAAGGCCGTGGCGCCATTTTGTATCTACGCCAAGAAGGCCGAGGTATTGGTCTGCTAAATAAGATCAAGGCTTACCATCTACAGGATCAGGGTGCTGATACAGTTGAAGCGAATGAGCAGCTTGGGTTTGGCGCAGATATGCGTAGTTACAGTATTTGTAAGCCGATGCTTGAGTATTTGGGCGTATCTAAAATAAGACTGCTAACCAATAACCCACGCAAAGTTGAAGCCCTAGAAGAGTTGGGTTTCACGATTTCAGAGCGTGTGGCATTGCAGACGGGCCGCAATCCACACAACATTAATTACCTGGCTACCAAGGCTGGGAAGTTGGGGCATCTATTTGATGCCCAAGATGAACAGGATAAAGAGGGCGGTTCTCTGTGACACTGGCAAAACGAATTATTCCTTGTCTCGATGTGGATAAAGGCCGCGTGGTAAAGGGCGTGCAATTTGTTGATATTCGCGATGCAGGTGACCCTGTTGAAGTGGCTAAGCGTTATAACGAACAGGGTGCTGATGAAATTACCTTTCTCGATATTACCGCTAGTCATGAAGAGCGAGATACCACAATTCATATCGTGGAGCGTATGGCTAGTGAAGTATTTATTCCCCTAACAGTGGGCGGTGGTGTGCGTACTCTGGATGATATTCGTGCACTGCTTAATGCCGGGGCAGACAAAGTGGGGATTAATTCTGCTGCGGTCAAAAACCCTGAATTTGTCCGTGCCGCATCTGAGCGTTTTGGTTCTCAGTGTATTGTGGTGGCTATTGATGCGAAGCAGGTAAGCAAAGAGGGTGAGATATTACACTGGGAGGTGTTTACCCATGGGGGTCGCAATTCTACGGGTATTGATGCTGTTGGTTGGGCTGAGAAAATGGCTGAATATGGTGCTGGTGAAATTTTGCTTACCAGTATGGACAAAGATGGGACTAAAAGCGGCTTTAATCTAGCCCTGACTCGAGCAATCAGTGAAGCTGTGGATATTCCTGTTATTGCATCTGGCGGGGTAGGCAATTTGCAACACCTAGTTGACGGCGTTGTAGAGGGAAAAGCTGATGCCGTGTTAGCTGCAAGTATTTTTCATTTTGGTGAGTACACCATACCTCAAGCCAAGGCATACATGGCAGAACAAGGTGTAGAGGTTCGGTATTAAGTTCGGCTTGTTGCCTTGCAGTTAAACTGCGAACTTGGTTTCGGGGGTGAAAAACTCCCGAGCACCATCATCAGCTTTCTGCATAAACTCAATATAATCCTCAACGGCATGTACTGCGCCTTCCTGGGCGTCAAATGGGCCAACTGCTGCACCTTCACGTGTAGCAAAAAACCAGAAGTTGTGTAGCTTAAAAAAGCGCGCGCTCCTGATCGGTGGTTGTAGTTCCCCATTTTCTCCATTTCTTGATATGACCATATATTACTTACCCTTTTTGCCTTACTGCTGATTTATAGGCATATGTTCAAACAGTTTTTGAAAGACCTCTCAAATGTAAATTCAACGTAAACTTACAACTAAGCTGTTTTCAATGTGCCTTGTTGTTTAATAAAATCAAAGACTTTGTGAATTCAGCACAATTTTCCCAAAAAAGTCAACTAGTTCTCATTCTTACTGTGATCTACGCCCGCTTTTTTGCTCTGGCTTAATAAGTTTAGTCCTTTTAACAAGTTTAGTGCCTCATATAACTGATTATCATCCATTGTTGTACTTTTACTGCCTTTTACTTGCTTCCCTTTACTATTGTTCAAATGACCAGCTAAATTGGCCTCTTTAATATTATCCTGGGTTTTCAAGAGCTTAATCTCAGCTGGAGCCACCACAATATCCGGCTTTATGCCCTCTGCTTGAATAGAGCGTTCGTTGGGTGTGAAATAGCGAGCTGTAGTTAACTTGATGCCTCGGTCTTTCCCCAGAGGGATAACGGTTTGAACCGAGCCTTTGCCAAAACTGTCGGTACCGAGGATAACGGCACGGTGGTGGTCTTGTAAGGCGCCTGCCACAATTTCTGCAGCAGACGCAGAGCCTCCATTTATCAGTGCAATAACAGGTAGACCATTGAGCATATCTCCTGCTTTGGCATGGTAGGAAGAATTTGCACTGGGTATACGTCCTTCGGTATATACCACCATTCCACCATCTAATAGCGCATCTACAACATCAATCGATGCGTTTAGTAAGCCTCCGGGATTATTGCGTAGATCAAGAACAATCCCTTTTAGGCTATTTGATTGGTTCGATAATTTTTTCAGTGCCTTTCTAAACTGTGCGCCGGTATTTTCCTGAAATTGTGCAATCCGCACATAACCATAGCCTGGCTCAAGTGTTTTGCTGCGAACGCTACGTATTTTGATAATGTCGCGGGCAATGTTTACCTCAAAAGGGCCATCAACCTGCTCACGAACAATGGTTAATGTCAGAATAGAACCTTTGGGGCCTCGCATAATTTCTATAGCTTCACCAAGGGACATGCTTTGAACTGCTTGTTCATTGAGTTTAATGATTAAGTCCCCAGCTTGAATGCCAGCTCGCTGTGCGGGAGTGTCATCAATGGGTGAGATAACTTTGATGAAGGCGCCTTCCATACCGATTTCGATGCCCAAGCCTCCAAACTCACCTGAAGTGTGTTCTTGCAACGAGGTAAAAGCATTTTTATCCAAGTAAACCGAGTGAGGGTCCAAATTATTGAGCAGCCCTATTATCGACATTTCTAACAGTTTTTCGTCATCCACTTCTTCTACATAGGCTCGACGTACTTGGTCAAATACCTGGGTAAAGTTACGCAGTTCTTCTAAGGGAAGGCGTGCATCTTTTGGGGTGTCGGTTGCCCCTTCTTTTGACATTTGTTGCGGAGCTTCTTCAGCTTGGCTGTAGCCTATTGTGAAAATGGTGGTGAGGCTGGTGATCAGCACAGCAAAAAGTGTTTTTGGCAATGAATACATGTTTTATTCCCGGTTTTGATTGCTGCCAGTGTACGTTTGACAATGTTATAGGGAAAGGTGCCCTAATTGCTTTTAATTTGGAAGTACCCAGTGGGCATTAGAAATGATCAGGGGCTATTTTTTTGCTAGCCAACGTTTGGGGTTGGTAGGTTTACCATTGTGTCGAATTTCAAAGTACAGGGCATGATCGTCTTGGCCGCCAGTGTTGCCTACTTTGGCAATGGTTTCATTAGGTAAAACCCACTCACCTGTTTCTTTGAGTAATACCTGATTATGCGCATAGAGGCTCATGTAACCGTCACCATGATCAATGATTGTCAGTAGCCCATGCCCCCTTAGGTAGTCAGAAAAAATGATTCGGCCATGGTGGATAGCACGCACGGGTGTTCCTTCTTTTGCTTTAAGCAGCCATCCATTCCAGCGGATATTGGCATTTCGTGTTGAGCCGTAATATTTGCTTAAGCGGCCTGATACTGGCCAGGGTAGCTTTCCTTTACGAACCTTAAAGGGTTTGTCTGTGGCGGGAAGGGATAATTTGGCAATGCCTTGTTCCAGTGACTTCAGAACAGATTCCAGTTTGCTGCGTTCGGTATTAAGTTTGTTGAGTTGTTGTCTTGAATTGCTGATTTTCTTATTTAGTTGAGCTAAAACCTGGCGTCGCTGTTGTTGCTGTTGTCCTAGTTGTTGGTGTTGCTGTTTAAGATTGGAGCGATTAGCTGATAGTTGGGTTTGTCGGTCGATAATGGATGCTTCAACTTGTTTCAGAGACAGTAAAATTTCCCTGTAGTGATCGAGTTTTGTTGCCCTAGCCCGAAGGAAATAATCATAATATTTTAGTGTGCGGCTAATGGTTTCAGGGTTTTCCTGATTCAGCAGTAATTTAATAGATTCTTCATTGCCTAGTTTGTAGGCGGAGGTCATTTGGTGGGTAATTAATTCCTGCTGGCTCTTACGTGATGCATCAAGGTTTTTTTGTTCTTGTTTTAATGTAGCAAGCTCTGTTTTCAACACCTCAAGATTTTTTTCTAGAGTGCTAATTTTTTGATTAATTTTTGCTGATTCTAGTTCGCTTTTTTTAAGCTCACTACTGAGAGAACCTTTTTGCTCGCCACTGCCTTTTATAGATTTTTCTAGATTGATGATGTCCTGTTTGATTTTGTTGAGCTTATTTTTATCACTTGCTTGATTAGCGAAAGCTGGTGGTATCAGCAGAAATGCTAATAGGGCACATATCAGTTTCTGGTTTCTTAACATTGCAGCTGGCTACTTATGATCAACTGTTAATCTTGGCTAGAGAGTGGCCTGTCATCTCAGGTGGTTGGGGTAGATCGAGGAGATTTAGCATAGTGGGTGCAACATCGGCCAATATACCGTCATCAGTAAGGGTTAAATCTTTATTGCCAACATAAATCAGGGGTACAGGCAGGGTGGTATGTTGGGTGTGAACCTGACCGGATTGTTCATCAAACATTTTCTCAACATTGCCATGGTCAGCTGTAATTAAGCATTCACCAGCTACACTTTTAATGGCCGATAAAACTTTTTCCAAGCAGTTATCAACAACCTCTACCGCTGTTACTGCTGCATCAAATACGCCACTGTGGCCAACTTGGTCGCAGTTAGCATAGTTGCAAATAATGGCATCGAATTTTTGGCTGTTAATGGCTCCTACCAATTTGTCCGTTAGCTTATAGGCGCTCATTTCTGGTTTGAGGTCATAAGTTGCTACTTTTGGAGAAGGTACCAAAATACGTTCTTCCCCTTCAAAAAGTGCTTCTTGTCCACCACTGAAGAAAAAAGTAACGTGGGCATATTTTTCTGTTTCGGCAATACGTAATTGGGTTTTACCCAATTTGCTTAGATGTTCACCAAGTGAATTGCTTAGATTTGAGGGGGGGAAAGCGCAGCTGGTGTTTATGTTAGCGGAGTACTCTGTGGTCATGACAAAATCACTCAGAGTTGGAGTGGCGGCGCGTTCAAATCCATCAAAGTTTTGATCGATAAAAGCATGAGTGATCTGCCGGGCTCGATCTGGGCGGAAGTTCATGAATAATACGGTGTCACCATCATTAATGGCGACAGGGCTTTCGTCTTTACCACAAATAATGGTGGGCAGGATAAATTCATCATTTTCATCACGGTCATAACCTGCATGTAATGCGGTCGTTGCATCAGCTGATCGGTGTTCTGCTTTACCCAGTGTCAGCATGTCATAGGCAGCTTGCACCCTGTCCCACCGTTGATCCCTGTCCATGGCATAAAAACGGCCACAGATGGTAGCGATTCTACCGGTTCCCAGTTGTTCAAAAAGTGTTGCTGTAGTTTTAAGTGAGGCTTCAGCACTTCTTGGTGGAGTGTCTCTGCCATCTAGAAAAGCATGAACATATATTTGGGTAGCACCGCGCTCTGTTGCCAGCTTTATCATGGCATTAATATGGTTTTCGTGGCTGTGAACACCTCCAGGTGACAGTAGCCCCAGTATGTGTACAGATTTGCCTGCTGTTATCGCACTATCAATTGCTTGTGTATAAACTGGATTAGTAAAAAAATCGCCGTCATCTATAGCTTTGTTGATCCGGGTGAAGTTTTGATAAACCACTCGCCCCGCACCCAGAGTGATATGTCCCACTTCGCTATTACCCATTTGCCCTTCGGGGAGGCCCACGGCCAAACCAGAAGTACCGATAAAGGTTCGAGGGCTGGTTTCCCAGAGTTTATCCAATACTGGAGTGTTGGCAGTTTTAATGGCGTTGTATTTGGGGTTGTCGCTGTGTCCGAAGCCATCCAATATCAGAAGAACTAGCGGTTTTTTTTGTTCGCTCATCGTTTTGATTGGGCCTGCTTCGTGAGTTGGTGGAATTACCCAGAATCTTACCGGCAAAGAGGGCTCAGTGCCATTGGTGGTTTCCTATCGTATGGTGTGGTGTGTATACTTTGGCCGCTTTTGCCATAGGTCCAAGGTTAGTTGGACTAAAACTGTAAAACAGGACTAGAGATTGTGGAATTCTTTACATTTATTAGTGATCAGTGGGTGCTCGTCAGTGTCCTTATGGTGCTTGTGTATCTATTTGCCATCAACGAGCGCATTAAGAGCGGTAAACCTATTTCGCCCCATGTAGTGACTCGTATGATTAATACCGATGAAGCGGTGTTGATGGATATTCGTGAAGCAAAAGAATTTAAGGCTGGACATATTGCTGGCGCTATTAATATACCCTTGGCCAAAGTGATGGATCGTATTGCCGAACTGGAACCTCACCGTGAAAAGGCCATTATTGTAGCGGATAAAGTGGGGCAGCAGTCAGGCGCTATTGGTCGTAAGCTTCAGCAAAAAGAATTTAGTGTGTTACGGCTCACCGGCGGCATGATGGAATGGCATAACCAGAAGCTGCCTGTGGTAAAAGGTTAGCCGGCTATTGGGCAGCCACCTTGGTTATAAATACTCAATTGATAAACTTAATTTTGAATTAAAGGTAAGGGTATGACGGAAGAAAATAATCAGGCTACGGCTGAGACAGGACAAGAAGAAAAATCTGCTCCAAAATTTGCAGTGCAGCGAATTTACTTAAAGGACTTGTCTTTTGAAACGCCTATGGGCCCTGCCGTTTTTCAAAAACAGGTAAAGCCTGAAATCAATCAGGACATATCATTGTCTACAACCAAGTTGGGTGACGGTAATTATGAAGTCGAGCTAACGCTGACAGTCACGGTTAAAGATGGTGAGGATACAATTTACCTGATCGAGGTTCACCAGGCGGGAATTTTTGCAGTTGAAGGTGTTGAAGGTCCCCAGTTAGCACAATTATTGAATACTATTTGCCCGTCAACATTGTTTCCTTATGTGCGCGAGGCTGTTGATAGTGTTGTGATCAAAGGTAGTTTTCCTGCATTGATGATTCCACCGGTCAATTTTGAAGCTCTATTTGCCCAAGCGGTGGCAGAAGGAAAGCTTAAGGGTAAGCAGGGTGAGGGAGTCACTCACTAGATCGCCTCACTAAGGCAGTTATTTGCTAAGATAGGGTGTTAGTTTCTAAGCGTTGGAACCTTATTGCGACAAGCTGGAGGATTAAATTCAACTTGTCGTGGTATAGCTCTTTTGTTTGGGGAGAGAAAAGCGTTATCTCTCCTTATTTATTCTTCATCTCCCATCCCCAGCTCTTTCAGCTTTCTTGTGAGCGTATTTCTCCCCCAGCCAAGAAGCTCGGCAGCATCCTTTTTTCTCCCGTTGGTGTGGGAAAGTGCAGTTTCTATCAGTGCTCGTTCAAAAGTGGGAACTGCAGTCGTCAGAATATCATTTTTGCCGTTAGCCAGTTCATTGTCTGCCCAGTGTCGTAATTGTTGCTCCCAGGAGGAATTGAAGGAGGCATTGGATAAGGTGTTTTTTCCCAACGGGTTTTCCATTAGCTCCTGAGGTAGGTCATCGAGGTGAATCTCTCGACCGGAAGCCATTACCGTTAGCCAGCGACAAGTGTTTTCCAGTTGACGCACGTTGCCTTCCCAGGGAAGTGTGGTCAGGTATCTTTCTGTTTCAGCTGACAGGGTTTTGGATTCTGTTTCCAATTCTTGGGCTGCATGCTGGAGGAAGTGCTGCATAAGCCGAGGAATATCCTCTCGACGGTCTGCCAAGGTAGGTAAGTGGATGCGAATTACGTTTAAGCGATGAAATAAATCTTCTCTAAAGCGGTTTTCTGCAACCAGTTTTTCTAGGTTCTGATGTGTCGCAGCAATAATGCGTACATCTACTTTTGAGGGGGTGTGACCACCTACAAGATAGAATTCACCATTGGCAAGCACACGCAATAACCGAGTTTGAGCCTCCGGAGGCATATCGCCTATTTCATCTAAAAATAATGTGCCGCCATCTGCTTGTTGAAAGCGTCCCTCGCGGCGTTGTGTGGCTCCAGTAAATGCTCCTTTTTCATGACCAAACAGCTCTGATTCAATCAAATCGTGGGGAATGGCCGCCATGTTTAGGGCGATAAAACGATTATTTTTTCGTGGGCTGTGATCATGTAATGCCTGGGCTACTAACTCTTTTCCTGTGCCTGACTCGCCATTAATTAATACCGTAATGTTGGAATGAGAAAGTCGGCCTATAGCCCGAAAGACTTCCTGCATGGCTGGTGCTTCGCCAATAATTTCACTGTTAATTTCTAGGTTTTCGCTTTCTTCTGTAAGCTCAGTTTTTTGTTCATTAGCAAAGTTGATAGCACGTTGGGTTACGGCAACAAGTTCATCGAGGTCAAAGGGCTTTGGCAGGTATTCAAATGCGCCCCCTTGGTAGGCCGCAACAGCACTGTCCAGGTCAGAGTGGGCAGTGGTAATAATGACAGGAAGATATGGGTTGGATGTATGGATTTTTTTTAGCAGTTGCAGTCCGTCGATACCCGGCATCCGAATATCGCTGATAATAGTATCCGGCAATGTTTTGCCGAGCTTTTCCAGTAAGTCATTAGCATTTTCAAAACTGGTTACCTCAAGACCCGCCCTAGCCAGGGCTTTTTCCATTACCCAGCGGATAGAGCGGTCATCGTCAACAATCCAAACAGTTCGATTTTCCATTTATTTATCCAAAGGGTTTGTATGTTTAGGGGCTTGTCTGTCTAGAGGCTTGTTTCTCTATAGGTAAGTATAGAGAGAACCGAGTTTCTCCCGGCTTGCTTTCACACTCAATTAAACCGTGATGTAGGTGGATAGCAGACTGTGCAATAGGTAAACCAAGGCCACTGCCATCCACTCGGCCGCTAATCATGGGGAAGAAAATCCGATCAATAATTTCTTCGGGAATACCTGGGCCGTTATCGGTGATATCGATGCGACAAACTACCCTGTGATGTATTTTCCCAATGGTAAAATTCCGCTGAATCCGTGTTTTTAGCCATATGATCGGTGTGGTTTCAGAATTGGCTGTGGACGCACTATTGGAGAGTGACTGGATGGCGTTGCGGATAACATTTAACAACGCCTGAATAAGCTGCCCCCTATCTCCGTTGATCTCTGGAATGCTCGGGTCATAGTTGCGTTCGATAAAAATACTTCCGAGTGTTTCTGTTTCAGCTAATGCCGCTACATGCTCCAGTACTTCATGGATATTTACCGGGGTAAAATTTGGCATAGTCGTTGGCCCAAGCAGGCGGTCTACTAGCTTGCATAGCCTGTCAGTTTCAGCAGAAATAATATCGGTGTATTCACGTAACTCGGGCTGGTTGTTGAGATCATCCGACAGCAACTGTGCCGCACCACTAATACCTCCCAATGGATTTTTAATCTCGTGGGCTAAGCCTCGAACCAGATTGCGAGTGGTGTCATGGGTTGAAAGTAATGTTTCTTCCCGATTGATGCGCATCAATCGATCCATTGGTTGCATTTCTACTAGTAACTGTGCGGAGGTTCGTTGCTGAATAGGTGTGGCAGTTAGATCAACAGTAATCTGGCTTTGATCCGTTAGGCTTAAAGAAGCCTGGCGTTGGGTAAAGGGATGGCCGGTTTTAATGGCTTCGTTCAGAGAGTCTAGACTCTGGTTTGAGCCAACAAATAATTCTGAAATGGCAGTTCCGTGAAGACGAACGGCGCTGATAGCCAGCAAGTTTTCAGCAGCAGGGTTGAGATAGCAAATCTCTAGCTTGTCGTTTAATAAAATAACGGCGGTGCTGAGACTGTCCAGTAATAAATGATGTAGATGATCTTCTGTCATTAACTTATAGCAAAGCAATTTGTGGGCCAGTTTTTCACCGGCATGAAGGCCCCATAGGATGGAGAGTAGGCTGGAGAGTGTAGTTGATATATTGAATTAATGCACCATTTTGGTGCGTCGTGCTGGTGTGTTAGTTGGTTCTGTAGTTCGTTGATTCCACCTAAGCGTAGCTTAGTTTCTGTTGTTCTGAATGGAATGACGTTTAACGTGAACGGTTATGGTGCCAGATTTCCCAACAATGTCTTTGTTGCTGTCGAGTATCTTAGCTTGAATACTGTGTTCACCACGAATTATTGGGCTGATACTAAAAGAGGTCATGGGAGAGGGTGAGCCATAGGGTTTCCCATTAAATATAAGCTGAATCAGGTGGCCCTGCTGTAAACCGGGTTCTGTAGAGACTTTAACCGGAATTTGCTCATATCCCGGTGGAATAGTTGCGCCTGGGGCTGGGCTCGCAATTCTAATTTGCTTATAGCCCGTAAGCCCTTCTTCCTCTTTATCATCCGCTTTTTTGGTCATTGTCGGCATCTGTAATGCAGGCTGGGTGTTGATTTTAGGCAAATCCATAGGCTCCACAGTAGGGTCCCCAGCTGGAGGGTTGTCAGTATAAGTGACAGTGCCATCTGCATTGACGACCCGGTAAACCTCAGCGAGGGCGTAACATGCTGCGCTTAGGGCAAGCAGAGCTAAAAATAGCTTGGTTCCTTTCATCACTGTACTTTTCTCCTACTTAGGCTCCGATTAGGGTGTTGAGCTGATGGAGCACTTAATTTAAGACTATCCCTAATTAGACCAAAGAAAAAGCCTGTTATTCCATAAACTAACAAGCTTTTTGTAAAAGTTGATAACTGTAGGCATAGCTTCAGCATTTGGGGTAGAAATGGATGGTGCACAAAAAAGGCTGTGAAAACGATTTCACAGCCTTTTTCTACCGAAATACTAGCTTATATAAGCTAGTATCTACATGGAGTCGTACTTATACCAAGCACTACTTCAGTTTATACAGAGTAGTACATATCGAACTCAACCGGGTGGGTAGTGTGCTCAACACGGTAAACATCTTCCATTTTTAGCTCAATGTATGCATCAATCGCATCATCAGTGAATACGCCACCAGCAGTCAGGAATTCACGGTCAGCATCCAGTTCATCTAGAGCTTCACGCAGGCTGCCTGCAACTTGTGGAATTGCAGCTGCTTCTTCAGCAGGCAAGTCGTACAAATCTTTGTCCGCTGCATCACCAGGGTGAATTTTGTTTTTAACACCATCGATACCGGCCATTAGCATTGCTGCAAACATTAGGTAAGGGTTAGCAGTAGGATCACCAAAACGCAGCTCTACACGCTTACCTTTCGGAGAAGCAACATACGGAATACGTAAAGCAGCAGAACGGTTGCGAGCAGAGTAAGCCAGCATTACCGGTGCTTCAAAGCCTGGGATTAAACGCTTATAAGAGTTAGTTGAAGCGTTAGCAAAGGCATTCAATGCTTTTGCGTGTTTGATAATGCCGCCAATGTAGTAAAGAGCAGTATCGCTCAGCCCTGCATAGCCATCACCAGCAAATTGATTTTCGCCATCTTTCCAGAAAGATTGGTGGCAGTGCATGCCCGAACCGTTGTCGCCAACGATAGGCTTCGGCATAAAGGTGGCTGTTTTGCCATAAGCATGAGCAACATTGTGTACACAGTACTTAAGGATCTGCACTTCGTCAGCTTTAGCAACCAGCGTGTTGAACCTAACACCAATTTCACACTGGCCAGCAGTGCCTACTTCGTGGTGATGTACTTCGATGTCTAGGCCCATTTGCTCCATGGCAGTACACATGGCAGCTCGCAGATCGTGCAGGCTATCAACAGGTGGTACGGGGAAGTAACCGCCTTTAACGCCAGGGCGGTGCCCCATGTTGCCGTCAGCGTAGTCGTGACCAGCGGCCCAGGCAGCTTCTTCAGAATTAATTTTATAGAAGGCTCCGCTCATGTCGGCACCCCATTTAATGTCATCAAAGACAAAAAATTCGGGTTCTGGACCAAAAAACGCAGTGTCACCAAGGCCTGTAGCCTTAAGGTACTCTTCAGCACGTTTAGCTACAGAGCGAGGATCACGCTCATAACCTTGCATAGTGGCAGGTTCGATAATATCGCAACGAAGGATAATCGTAGGCTCATCGGTGAACGGGTCTAGGACAGCAGTGTTGTCATCAGGCATCAAAATCATGTCAGATTCATTAATGCCTTTCCAGCCTTGAATAGAAGAACCATCAAACATTTGCCCATCTTCAAAGAAGTCGTCACTAACTTCACTGATGGGTATAGAAACGTGTTGTTCCTTACCTTTTGTATCGGTAAAACGTAGATCTACCCAGCGGGCTTCACTTTCTTTGATCAGTGTAAGGGTCTTAGACATTGGTTCCTCCAATTAGGGGTCTCGGTGTTTAAATAAGTAAAAATTCAAATAATTAAATAAAGTGGTTACGTTATTTGCTTGTTTCGGTGTTTCTAATCTGAGTTTTGCTTAGTAGAGTCAACTTAAAGCAAAAGCTATGCCAGCCATCCGATTAAATAAATTCAATAGGTTATGGCTGAAAAGCGTTACGGTAGCAATGTTGTTGCACCAAAATAGTACGCCAACGCATTGTTTTGGTGCATTAAGGCGTGGCTTGGTAGTTGCTTAGAGTCTCTCAGCATTTGCGGCGGTTATAATACGCGGAATGTACGTCAATTTGTAATATAATCGCCAACTTTTCAATTCCCTGTAAAAAAGCGATCTTTTCATGCATTTTGTCGTCAAGTTGTTTCCTGAAATTACCATAAAAAGTGCCCCGGTTCGAAAGCGTATGACCCGGCAGTTGCGTGACAATTTGCGCAGAATGTTTCGTGCCTTGCCTGCTTCTAAATATGTGGGTTCTGAGTATGAGGGCCCTGAGCATGAAGGCATTCAAAAAGAAATAAGTGTCTCTCGCGATTGGGAGAAAATCGATATCACTGGGCCAGAGGGTGATGAGCTAGCTGCCCAGGTTGCAGATATTTTAGGGCGCACACCAGGGATCGCCAATTTTTCTCGAGTGCAGCATTTCCCCCTGGGTGATTTCGATGACATTTTAGAAAAAACACTTTCCGTATGGCGGGACAGGTTGACGGATAAAACCTTTGTGCTTCGAGTTAAGCGCAGTGGTAAACATGATTTCAGCTCCCATGATGTGGAGCGCCAGGTGGGTGGTGGCTTGTTACACCACTCACAAGCTGCAGGCGTAAAGCTGAAGAATCCAGATGTTACCGTCAGGTTAGAAATTCGCCAGGAAAACCTATATGTAATTGAAGAAACCACCCAGGGCTTGGGTGGCTTCCCCCTGGGAACTCAGGATTCGGTAATCTCACTTATTTCTGGTGGGTTTGATTCTACAGTTTCCAGCTACCTCACCATGAAGCGTGGGCTGCGTACCCACTTTTTGTTTTTTAACCTCGGTGGTCGTGCCCATGAAGTGGGCGTAAAAGAGGTAGCGTTTTATCTTTGGAACAAATTCAGTGGTTCCCATAAGGTCAGGTTTATTACTGTGCCCTTTGACGAGGTTATTGGTGAAATTCTTAGCAATGTTCACAATTCGCAAATGGGAGTGGTGCTTAAGCGCATGATGTTGCGGGCAGGCACTCAAATTGCCGAAGAAATGGAGGTGCATGCACTGGTCACTGGTGAAAGCGTGGCCCAGGTGTCCAGTCAGACGCTGGTGAATCTTTCAGTGATTGATTCAGTCACCAATACCTTAGTGCTTAGACCATTGGTGACATTTGATAAAAACGACATCATTGATATTGCCCGTAAAATTGGTACCGAAGAGTTTGCGGCCAATATGCCGGAATACTGTGGCGTTATTTCCAAGAAGCCAACGACCCGTGCAAAAGAAGAGCGTGTGGCAGGTGAAGAGGAAAACTTCGATTTCGCAGTATTGGATGCAGCCATTGCTAATAAGCGGGTTCAAACCATCGATGAAGTGATGGATGACGATGAACCTCTTGCCGACGTTGAGATTTTTGCAGCACCTCAAGTAGATGCCATTATTCTGGATATCCGTCACCCTGATGAAGTGGATGTGCGACCCCTCAGGCTCAGCACTAGCCAGGTGGAGGAAATTCCCTTCTTTGCCCTACAAAATCGCTTTAAAGAATTGGACTCAGGTACGCGTTACTTGCTGTATTGCGATAAGGGTGTGATGAGCCGGTTACATGCTGAGCTGTTGGTTGATCAGGGCTTTGAGAATGTTGCGGTTTATCGGCCCGGATGATTTTGTGGCGAATTTTCAAGTGATTGATTTGATGTCGTATTCTGATTTTTCTTGGGTGTAACCGAGCCAATATTAAGGTAAATAAATAATAAGCTGTTTGTGTATACAGTTTGTTTTGGTTCGCTGTTTATCTTACTGGTTGTTTTTGGCGGCTTTACTTGTTGCTCTTGTTCTTGGGTAAACTAGCGGTAAATCTCAGAAAAATCTACTATTTGCTGGCTTAACCGCTATAATCGCGCCTGTTTTTTTACCCACTACTTTTAGTTGAGAATTCCTGTGATCGAGAATCTTCGCAATATCGCCATTATCGCCCACGTTGACCATGGTAAAACGACCTTGGTTGATAAATTGCTTGAACAGTCCGGCACCCTTGACCGTAAAAGTCTGGGCGCAGAACGTGTGATGGATTCTAACGATCAGGAGCGGGAGCGAGGAATTACGATTCTTGCGAAGAATACGGCCATTGAGTGGAATGGTTGCCGCATCAACATTGTAGATACCCCCGGGCACGCCGATTTTGGTGGCGAAGTTGAGCGGGTGCTTTCCATGGTGGATTGCGTGCTGCTGCTGGTGGATGCTGTTGATGGTCCGATGCCACAAACACGGTTTGTGACTCAAAAGGCCTTTGAGCAGGGTTTGAACCCAATTCTGGTCGTGAACAAGGTTGATCGCCCGAGTGCACGGCCTCACTGGGTAATGGATCAGGTGTTTGATTTGTTCGATAGTTTGGGTGCTACCGATGAGCAGTTGGACTTCCCTGTTATTTATTCGTCAGCCTTGAACGGTATATCTGGTATGGAGCCGGATGAGATGTCTGATGACATGACACCATTGTTGCAAATGATTGTCGACAAGGTGAAGGCTCCAGAGGTTGATCCGGAAGGTCCGCTGCAAATGCAAATTAGTGCGCTGGATTACAACAGTTATGTCGGTGTCATTGGTGTTGGTCGTATTGCTCGTGGAAGATTGAAGCCCAACGAACAAGTGGTTGTGGTTGATCGTGAGGGTAACACCCGCAAACAGAAAGTTTTGCAAGTCATGGGCTATGATGGCCTTGAGCGTGTAGATGTTGAAAAAGCAGAAGCTGGCGATATTGTTTGTATTACCGGCATCGCCAAGCTGGGGATTTCTGACACTATTTGTCATCCGGATACGCCAGAAGCGCTCCCTCCTTTGAGTGTTGATGAGCCAACAGTTAGCATGACCTTCCAAGTAAATAACTCGCCATTTGCTGGGCTGGAAGGCAAGTATGTGACCTCGCGTAATATCAAGGATCGCCTTGAGCAAGAGTTGATTCAC
>Ga0209345_10001722_pt1 | contig 25580 bp, 21 predicted proteins | sample Cruoilmetagenom7_FD_187294 | JGI IMG/M metagenome (GOLD analysis project Ga0209345, IMG submission 187294) | Oil polluted marine microbial communities from Coal Oil Point, Santa Barbara, California, USA - Sample 7 (SPAdes) (version 2) | ecosystem: Environmental > Aquatic > Marine > Oil seeps ...
AGGCAGTTTGCGCTTATTCAATCGCTTATGAATAGGGAAGAATGAGGGAGTAATAGATGGGTATCAGCGCTGACCTCACACCTGTTTTATATTTGCCACATGGTGGCGGCCCCCTGCCTTTGATGGAAAATCCGGGCCATAAGAACTTAACGCACTTTCTGGAATCGTTATCTGCACGCTTTCAAAAACCTGAGGCGATAGTGCTAATCAGTGCGCATTGGGAAGCAGGACAAGTCATGCTTACCAGTGCCGCGCAACCCTCGCTTCTTTACGACTATTACGGTTTCCCAGAGCAAGCCTACCAAATCACCTACCCCGCACCGGGCGATCCTCAATTGGCTGAATACGCGGCTGACTTATTAAGAAAAAACAATATTGAAGTCGGCTTTAATCTGGAAAGGGGTTTTGATCACGGTGTGTTTATTCCCTTAAAGCTGATTTACCCCGAGGCCAGTATTCCTTGTGTACAGTTATCACTGAAGCAAGGTTTGAACCCACAAGAGCATATCAATATAGGCCGAGCGATAGCGCCGCTTCGTAAAAATAATGTCCTAATTATTGGATCCGGTTTGTCATTTCACAATATGCAGGCCTTGATGCGCCCGGTATCTGGCAAAGATAAAGGGAATGAAGCCTTTCATGACTGGTTACTTGAGACCTGTGCCAGTAAAAATATGTCAGAATCAGTGCGGGAAAGGCGCTTGATAGAATGGCAGCAGGCTCCCTCTGCAGCTTATGCCCACCCTCGAGAGGAACATTTACTGCCGCTGCATGTTTGTTACGGTGCGAGCGAGCAGCCTGCCAGTGTGATTTTTAATGACACGATGATGGGCAAAAAGGTGTGCGGCTTTCAGTGGTAGTTGGGTATACGTTTAGCTCCATCAGTTGTGCTGGTATCTACAATTGATGCCAGCGTGTGGCGCTTGTAGGCTGATATTATTTCTGGCTATCCAGGGTGCTTTGAAGGGCATCTCTAAAAATTGCCTTTTTACCCGGTAGCGGCGTCAGCTCCGTACTCAACTCCTCATGTAGCCCTTGTACACTGCGGGTTTCCGTGCGGTGCTTCCTTGTTCTCGAATAAAAATTCTAATTTTTAGAGATGCCCTGAAGTCATTCATGAGTACGATCCAATACCCCAAACATGACGCTCCAGAAATCATCCGGTTGGAGCGACTGGCCAGGTTTTATGGCTGTTACTGGCGCAACGAGCGTCAAAAAACAGGGTTTACAAAAGCGGATAAAAATAGCAATTATAATAATTAAAAAATAGCGACTGCCCAATAAAACTACAACGTTTAAATTGTATGGTGCGGCATTACCCGCATTGGTAGCACTTTAAACTGAAAGTCTGCGACCGTGTATTTCCGCGCGCCTACCCCTGTTCTAACTTCAATATATTGTTTATATTATTCTTATTTGCGCTCTAGCCTTGGGGGGTCGCAGGCTGAGAATATCGAAAAACCGGTTTGAGAGTTATTTGAACGCATTTTATTTATGATTTCGACCAGAAAGTGGAGTTATAGTTAAAAGCTCTGGTCGGAGGCGCCGCGTAAACCAGGATTTTTTCGTTAATAATCAGTAGGTTGTAAGGTTTATTTTGGGTCGGCTACCTAAACGAGTGGTGGGTCTATAAGCGCGTATTTGTGTTACTGCTTGACCCATGCAAGGCCCTCTTTCACAACACATATCACCCTCTTCTATGGGTAGGCTTTTACTAACATGCCGCCATCAAGTGGAATAACATTTCCCGTCATAAAAGCACCCGCTCGTGATACAAGATAAATGACCAGGCCAGCAATATCTTCTGGTTCACCAATTCTTCCGAGTGGCACCTGTTTTTCCATGATTGCTCTTGTACCATCATTTTCGAGAGCAAAGGCTGTCATTTGGCTTGGGAAAGGCCCAGGGGCAATACAGTTGACGGTGATTTTGTGTTTCGCCAATTCGCCAGCCAGCATTCTCGTTAACTGGTGAATCGCGGCTTTACTGGGGCCGTAGGAAAAAGCTTGAATGGACTCCGCCTGAAAGCCCGCTATAGACCCTATATTGATAACTCTGGCCGGATCTTTATCGCACCCTGATTCTTTTAATAGAGGCAGTAGTTGTTGCGTTAGATTGAAAGGTGCCCGTACATTTAAGTTTAACACTCTGTCCCAGGCTTTATCTGGGAAATCTTCAAACGTTGCACCCCAGGTTACACCGGCATTATTTACCAGAATATCCAGTTTTTTCTCATTCGCTTTTATTTCTTCTACTAAGCCAACTATACCTTCCAGTGTGGATAAGTCGGCAGGCACAGAAATACAAGTTCCATTTTCTGATAGCTTGGCAGCAACCTCGTGACACACCTCTTTCTTTCGCGAAGAGATATAAACCTTCACTCCCGCATCAACCAGTCCTTTGGCAATCATTAGGCCAATGCCTCGTGAGCCTCCCGTCACCAGTGCAACCTTTCCTTCTATATCAAACATACTTTTCATTATTTTATCCCATAAAATAAATATTTGGTCGTCACTGCGACTATTTTAAGCTGACATAGTAGAGCTCAGTATCAAGCTGTGCAAGCGGATGTCAGCAGGCGATGGCTTCACTGACTATTTAGCGAAAAACCCGGCCCCTAGTTTCTTAATGTGGATTGCGTTATCGTTGGAGGTACATCAGCAAATAGGGAAAAAATTTGTTCTTTCCGGTTAAATCTCTTCACTTAAGCAACTTTCGAAAAGCGCGGGCCACCCACCCCTGGCGGGTGTGGTTGCTGCTGTGTTTTCTGATGGTGCAGTCGGTGTTTGCTGTGATGGACCACCATCCGGTACTTGAATCATCCTCCCAGCACTTTGCGCGGCATCTTTCAGATATTGATCATCATGGGGCCCATCACCACAGAGAGAACCCTAGTTTTACCGAGATTGATTTTGCCATGATGGACTTTGGTTTTGGTAGCTCCCAGGATATAGAGGATGAAGAGCACGCTTGTGATAGCCATTTTCACGGCATTAACTTGGTGGCGCTGCCATTTTCTACCTTAGCGGTAGAAATAATCCCCTCTATCCACGAACGGTCTGACTTGGCCACCAGTGTGCGCTCTGCATTTCCTCCCCCTCTTTACCGCCCCCCCATCGTTTGATCCCAGTTTTTCCAGCCTGAACCCTTACAGGGTTCACTAAATAGTTTTAAATTTTCACTCAGGAGTCTCTCTTATGAGCCGCCCCTTATTTTTGTCGCGTGGCAAAAAATGGTATCTGCCGTCGCGTGCTTTGGCAGCGTTTTGCCTGTTATTTGTTTTTACCTCGGTTTCCTTTGCGGAAGCCGAGCATTCTACTGTTTCGTCGCCGGCCAGAACGCTGACCCTGGCGCAGGCGATCTCGTTAAGCCTCGATTACCACCCCTCACTTCAGGTGTATACATTGCGGGAGTCCGTGTTAAAGGCGGAAGTCGAAACCGCCAAGTTGCGGCCAGCTTTGTCCGTGGGCCTGGATATGGAAAACGTGCTGGGTACGGGGCCTTTCGACGGTCTTGATGCCGCCGAGATGACCTTTTCTCTCTCATCGGTGGTTGAGCTGGGTGATAAGCGCAAAGCGCGTCAGTCCGTTGTCAGTGAGCGTTTCGGTCACCTTGATGCGCAGCGGCGTATTGATGCGCTGGAACTGCTTGGAAAAGTGGCCCGTCATTATATTGATTTACTGGTGGTGGAGTCCGAGTTGGCACTGACAAAGGATGCCGTAATGCTGGCCCAGGCAAGTGTCAAGGCTGTGCAGCAGCGGGTGAGAGCAGGCGCCAGCCCAGAGGCCGAGTTACTAAAAGCGCGCGCTACCTTGGCCCAAACAAGGCTCAATGCAGCACAAAAACGAAGCCAGCAAAAGCAGCTTCGAGTTGCCTTATCCCTGCATTGGGGGGTGACTAAGCCGAGCTTTGAACGCGTTGCCGGTTCGCTTTTCATAGTGGGTACGCCGGGTGATCTGGAAAGTTTCTATCAGCGCGCTTTGAAAAACCCCTCGATGCTGGATTTGGTGACAGAAAAACGCTTGCGCAATGCTGAGTTGCGCCTGGCCCGCTCGGCATCGCACCGGAATATAAGCTGGTCTGTGGGAGCGCGTCGTTTTCAAGAGCTAGGAGAAGCGGCATTTGTCGCGGGTGTGAGCGTGCCGCTTTTTGCCGGGCAGCGTAACCAGGCGGCTGTTCGCGCAGCAGAAATGAAGCGTGATGAAGTGGGTCTTCATCAGCAGCACGCCAGCCGCCAACTCTACGCCCAATTATTTGGTGCCTTCGTGCAACGCAAAGCCGCTATTGAAGCAAAGCAGGCCTTAGAAACACAGGTGATTCCACTACTGGAGCAAGCAGTGGAAGCAACCGGGCAGTCCTATGAAAGAGGGCGGTATAGCTATTTGGAATGGGCCGCGGCACAACAGGATTTGTTAGCCGCGCGGCAATCACTGATTCAGCTTGCTGCGTCAGCGCATTTTTACCAGGTTGAAATTGAACAGTTAACGGCCGAGCCTCTGGAGGCCCGCGAAGATCTTTTAAAGATTAAGGAATAAATAATGAACATGACATTAAGTTTAAAGAAGGTGTTTTTACAAAGAGGCCAGCTGTTGGCGCTAATAGGCTTTATTTCCATCGTGGCTTTTGTTCAAAGCGCGGTGGCCGAAAATGGCAGTACCAATGAGGGAGGGCAGGAAGTAGTCGGTAACGACAACGTAGAAGAAGTCCGCAAAGGCCCACACCGGGGCCGCCTATTAGCAAAGGGTGATTTTGAAGTAGAACTGGCAATCTTCGAGAAGGGTGTGCCTCCTGAGTATCGCGCTTGGGCGACGGTAGGTGGAAAAATCATTGCGCCAGCAGACTGGAGCCTGAGTGTTACGTTAATGCGCCTGGGTGGCAAAGTGGATGACTTTTCCTTTTCAGTTCATGACGATTATTTGCTTGGCGCAGGTGTGGTGGAAGAGCCGCATTCCTTTGATGTAGCCGTTGAAGCGATTTATCAGGGGCAAAAATATGCCTGGAGCTTCCCTTCCCACGAAGGACGCTTGGAAATAAGCACAGAGATCGCCGAGAAAACTGGCGTTCGTAGTGATGTTGCCCGCGCAGGCAGCATTCAGCAGGTGGTTCACCTGTATGGCCGCCTGGTCGCAAACCCTCAAAATATCAGCCAGGTTAGGGCACGTTTTCCCGGTTTGATCCGCAAGATAAATGTCAGCGCTGGTGACAAGGTTAAAGCCGGCCAGGTGGTGGCGGAAGTTGAGGCCAACGAAAGTTTAAAACGTTACCCCTTGCGAGCGCCCATCAGCGGCACAGTGACGCAACGTTTTGTTAATCCCGGTGAATTGGCGGCTGAAGGCCCGCTAATGACCATTGTTAATCACCAGCAAGTTTGGTTGGAACTTAATCTTTTCCCAGCGGATGTGCAGCGGGTAAAGGTTGGCCAAGCGGTGGAGGTAAAACTCGGAGATACCTTGGTCGTAGGGAAGATTGACCACGTGAATCTCGGCTCAGTCAGTGCTTTAGCAGCGACCGCTCGGGTGGTACTAGACAATAAAAGGCAGCGCTGGCCCCTTGGTCTTATGGTGGATGCCGATGTAGTGGTGGGTGTAGTAAATGCCCCGCTCGTGGTGGCCAACAGCGCTCTGCAAAGCTTTCGTGATTGGACGGTGGCTTTTATTCAAGTAGGTAATACCTATGAAATCAGGCCACTGACTCTGGGTCGCACCGATGGAGAAGTAACGGAGGTGCTGGAGGGTTTAAATCCGGGTGACCGTTATGTCGTTGAAAATAGCTATCTGTTGAAGGCCGACCTGGAGAAATCCGGCGCCTCACATGATCACTAACACCTACATCAATGTGGAGACGACATGATTAAGCAAATTCTTCAATTTTCAATCAACCGGCGCTGGCTGGTGCTGTCACTAATGGCGGTATTAATTGCCATTGGTGCTTGGAGCTATCAGCAACTACCCATTGATGCCGTACCGGACATCACCAATGTGCAAGTGCAGATCAATACCGAGGCCCCAGGCTACTCCCCTTTGGAAGCAGAGCAGCGCATTTCCTTTATTGTGGAAAATGCCCTCGCCGGCCTGCCAAGTCTGGATTACACCCGGTCGCTGTCTCGCTATGGTCTTTCCCAGGTGACGGTGGTGTTTGAAGAGGGCACGGATATCTATTTTGCCCGCAACCTCGTGAGTCAGCGGCTTGGGCAGATAAAAAGCCAACTGCCCAGCGGGCTTGAACCGGAAATGGGCCCCATTGCTACGGGACTGGGTGAAGTATTTATGTATTCCCTGTCAGCACAAGCTGGGGCAATGCAGGAGGATGGCTCGCCCTATGATGCCACCGCTCTGCGGGAAATTCAGGACTGGATTATCAAACCCCAGCTTTTGCTGGTGAAAGGTGTGACGGAAATTAACACCATTGGCGGTTATGCCAAGCAGTACCATATTACGCCCGACCCGATAAAGTTACTGCAATATCAGGTTTCCCTCGAAGACGTGGTGGACGCCCTGCAGCGCAACAATCAAAACCGCGGAGCCGGGTATGTAGAGCACAATGGCCAACAGCTGTTGATTCGCTCTTCTGCCCAACTGCGTAATATTGCTGATATCAGACAAGTGACGGTGACTCATCACGCGGGTTTTCCTGTGCCCGTTAGTGAAGTGGCGGAAGTGGCCCTTGGTAAGGAGCTGCGTACCGGTGCCGCGACCCGTGATGGCGAGGAAACCGTCCTCGGCACGGCCTTTATGTTGGTGGGAGAAAACGCCCGCACCGTGGCCAAAGCCGTAGCGGAGAAGCTGGAAAGTGTGAATAAAACTCTGCCAGCAGGGGTGGTCGCCGAGGCTGTTTATAACCGTACCACTTTGGTGGATAAAACCATTCATACCGTCGCAACCAATCTGCTGGAAGGCGCGCTATTGGTGGTGGCAGTACTTTTCTTCCTGTTAGGAAATGTACGCGCGGCCTTGATCACTGCCATGGTGATCCCCCTCTCCATGCTGGCGACCATAACAGGTATGGTGCAAGTGGGCGTTTCCGCCAACCTGATGAGTTTAGGGGCGCTGGACTTTGGTTTGATCGTGGATGGCGCGGTGATTATTGTGGAAAACACCGTGCGTCGCTTGAGCGAAGCGCAATCCCAGCAGAAGGGGCGAACGCTTGATCTTAAAGAGCGTCTGGCGGTGGTTTACGAGGCCACCAACGAAGTGATTCGGCCCAGTCTCTTTGGCATCGGGATTATCACCGTCGTGTATCTGCCCTTATTTACCCTTACCGGGGTGGAAGGGAAAATGTTTCATCCCATGGCAGCCACCGTGGTGATGGCTCTGGTAGCGGCGTCGGTGTTGTCCTTAACTCTGGTGCCAGCCGCCATCGCCACTTTTATGAAGGGGAAGATCAGCGAGAAAGAGAGTTTTATGATTCGCGGCGCGAAAAACATCTATCGAGCTTTGCTGAGTTTTGCTCTGAAATTACGTTGGCTTATGGTGAGTATTGCCACACTTTTGGTGGTGGTGAGTGCTTGGCTGGCCACTACACTAGGTTCGGAATTTATTCCGCAGCTCGACGAAGGGGATATTGCTCTGCATGCATTGCGTATTCCTGGCACCGGTCTGGATCAGGCGGTGTCCATGCAGAGCATTCTGGAGCAGCGGCTGAAAGAATTTCCCCAGGTGGACAAGGTGTTCGCCAAAATCGGTACAGCAGAAGTGGCCACCGACCCCATGCCACCCAGTGTGGCGGATAACTTCGTCATCTTGAAACCGCGTAGTGAATGGCCAGATCCGAAGATGTCAAAGCAAGCACTGGTAGATGAAATGGTAAGCGCTGTAACGAAGCTGCCCGGCAACAATTACGAATTCACCCAGCCTATTCAAATGCGCTTTAATGAACTAATTTCCGGCGTACGTTCAGATTTGGGTGTGAAAGTGTTCGGTGATGACCTGGAGCAACTGCTGGCATCAGGGGAAGAAATTCTCCATGTGCTGGAAGACCTGGATGGAGTCGCCGACGTCCGCCTTGAGCAGGTGAGTGGTTTGCCCATGTTATCGGTGCTACCTAAACGCGCAGCCCTGGCGCGTTACGGTCTGGATGCCGGAGCACTACAAGACTGGCTTGCCACCGCCATAGGCGGGCAATCTGCAGGTTTAATTTTCGAAGGAGATCGGCGCTTCGATATGGTGGTGCGCCTGCCAGAAGCACAACGTACCAATCTGCATGCACTGGCGAGTTTGCCGATTCCCTTGGCAGATGGCGCTTACGTGCCACTCTCGGAAGTGGCAAATCTGGAGCTGGCGCCAGGGCCAAACCAGATCAGCCGAGAAAGCGGCAAGCGTCGCGTGGTCGTCACCGCCAATGTGCGTGGCCGGGATCTGGGCTCCTTTGTGGCCGAGGCACAGCAGCGCATCGCTGAGGAAGTGGAGCTGCCTGCAGGGTATTGGCTGGATTATGGTGGCACCTTCGAGCAACTAGAGTCTGCTAGTAAACGTCTATCTCTTGTGGTGCCCGCCACCTTGCTGGTGATACTGGGCCTTTTGCTTATGATATTTGGCACCCTGAGGGACGCTCTGATTATTTTTAGCGGCGTGCCACTGGCATTAACAGGTGGCGTATTCGCGTTATGGATAAGGGATCTTCCTCTGTCCATTTCAGCTGGCGTGGGCTTTATCGCCTTATCGGGTATTGCGGTGCTGAATGGGCTAGTGATGCTGACCTTTATCCGCCAATTGTGGCATGAGAAAGGCAACCTTGAGCAGGCTATTATCGAGGGCGCATTGATTCGCCTGCGACCGGTTCTGATGACGGCAATGGTGGCCAGTTTGGGTTTTATTCCCATGGCGCTGAATACCGGTATCGGAGCGGAAGTGCAGCGACCACTGGCAACGGTGGTAATAGGGGGCATCGTTTCATCTACCTTGCTAACCCTATTGGTTCTGCCTGCCCTCTACCGTATTGTACACGGACGACAGAATATAGATTAAACCAGTCGGGCAAATTGCCTTGCTAAAAAAATACGATAAACTTATGCTCGGCAAAGCCCCCCGTAAAGGGCTTGTTACCCGGCTTAAAAATTGAGAATAAAAACGCGTTCCAAGCGATATCATTTGAAAGGACTACTGAAATGAAAGATATCAAAGAAAGCATTGAAAAGTTGACGGAAGACCTAAAGCGGGAAAGAGATGAAATACAACTCAAACTGCATTTAGGAAAAGAAGAGCTTGAAGATGAATGGGAAGAGCTGGAAAAAAAGATGCAGCAGCTGGAAGTAAAAGCCAAGGGTGTTCAGGGGGCTGCAGTTGACGCCAGCGAAGACATCATCAGCGCGGCAAGACTGCTCGGTGATGAATTAAAGAAAGGCTATAAAAAAGTACGTAAAAAACTCTAGAAAAAACACGGGCCGCACTGGATGATCATCCAGTGCGGCCTCAATGTTTATTGCACTGCTTTTACTATTTCGTTAGAAAGCTGGCTGGTGAGACCTTTAGTATCAATGGTCACCCCGGCTAAATAATAGCTTTTCCCTTTTTCCAGGCCTTCAATAATTAAGCTGGTGGGTACGTTTCCACTGCCATCGTCTGTGACAACCAATGACGTTGCCCCCGCGAAAGGCTGATCCTGACTTTCGCGATAATAAATCGTGTACTGTTTTATTTCACTGGAAGCCAAAGCCGTGCCATCTTCGCGCTCAGTCGGCGCTGACCAGTTCACATTGATAACGCCTATTTGTGCGGCGGATTCTGCAAAAATTGCTTTAACACTCATATCGTCACTCATCGCGATACCGCACTCTGAAGAAGTGCTGTTATTGCAGCTTAATTCCCAGTGATCAAATTCGTACCCCTCTGCAGGCGTCGCCATCAGCGTTAGGTTTGTGTCTTGCAACAGTTCTTTAGAGCATGAGGCACTGCTACAAGCGATGCTATTTGATATATTTTGCACCGTGCCGTTGCCAACAACAGCTATGCTAAGGGAAAAATTCACTGTTTTTTGTTTGAACACAGCAATCACCGATAAATTACTGTTCATGGTAAGCGAGCAGCTAGGGGAAGTGCTGCCAATACACTGAACTTCCCAGCGATCAAACTCATAACCCGCAGCGGGGGCTGCGCTGAGTGCCAGCTTACTTCCGTCTTCAAACATTTTTGAGCAGGTTTCGTCGGCGCAACTGATATTATATTGAGCATTTTGAATGCTGCCAGCGCCACTTACGCCCATATTGAGTGAGTAGTAGTTGGGCTCTTGTACGACTTCCTTAAACACTGCGATGACAGACAGATTGCTTGACATCGTGAGTGTGCAGCTAGGGGAAGTACTGCCGACACACTGAGCTTCCCAGTGATCAAATTCAAAACCCGCAGAGGGAATCGCGCTGAGTGCCAGACTACTTCCTTCTTCAAACGTTTTTACGCAGCGACCACCGCTACAATTAATATTATTCCCTGTGTTTTCTACTGCGCCAGATCCTGAAATGCCAATATTTAGAGAATAATAAGTGGGTTTCACTATCTCTTTAAAAATGGCAGTAACTTGAGAGTCCGTGTCAATGCTTAAAATGCAAGTGTTGGAAGTACTGTTCGAGCAGGCGCCTTCCCAGCGATCAAATTGGTAGCCTTGCATTGTTGTAGCCGTTAGCGATAGTGAAATGTTTTCAACAAGATCGTATGTACATAAAGATGTTTCGCAATAAACGCTGTTATCGGAAGTGCTCACACTGCCTTCTCCACTAACGCCAAGGCTGAGTGAATATTGCATAGGCGGTTCTTCACTGCCATTCTCTTCAACATCAAAGTAGTCCACCACGGAGTTTCTTTGCGTGAGCGTATTGGGAACATTCGAGCCGGCAGCAAGCATGACTTCTGAAGCAGAAATTACCCCTTGTCCTTCTTCCAGAACACCCTGTTGTTGGGTTAAATCATTCAATACCTCTTCGACAGTCTTATAGTTTGGAGACTCGCCGATATTTAGAAATGAAGCATCAATAATAGCGGCGATAATTTCTTCATCAGTGGCAAGATGAAGTGTTTCGACATCACCAGTAAGATCAAAAGGTGTTAGTTTATGAATGGGCGTCTCTAAGGAGAATAACTGAGCTACCTGGTTTCCGGCAGAATCTACGTTGTTCCAGGTAAAACCATCAGCAGATGCTTCAGCCTGAGCAACTACCATATGCCTTAATGGTGAAAAGTGCGCCGGCATAAATTCTACATGGCCTTCTAGTTTGACGACATTACGTAATAGAAAATTACTTTTTAACGGGAAGGAATCGCCAAACTGTATGGTTTCCCCATTGATTTGTCCGCAACCGGAAAATGCATCGCAAGTCATCATTGTAGGGCTTAATTCTGAATCGCTGGCGGTAAGCTCCAGGTATAATAAACGACGAGCATGCTTTCTGGGGATTCTTACAGAAAACTCACCATTAGCATTGGTATGAGCGGTGGCGAGCAACTCACTATTTATGTTCCCATTTTTTATAACATATACCGAGATATTAGCATTCTCGATAACGCCCTTTATTGCTTTTCCAGAGAGAACCACACTACCAAGGTTCTGGAGAGTATCCCCGGTATCGGAATCTAATACTTCTTCTGATACCTCATTTGTAGTTTGTTCACCGCAACCTGTAATAATCAAAGCAAGCAACAAGGTTGTTGTTAAGTTTTTTAAGGTGTTTTTTAATTTATCAAACATTAGAAGTGTTGCCTCAATAGTCAGTAATTCGTAACTTGTTTATTCGTGGGAGTGACACGAAGTGATAAGTTGAGACTAGGCAGGCAGGCAGGTTGCGATGAGACATGGTCGGCAAAGTGGGGGAAGGTAGCCAGATAGCGTGTTTTCTGTGAGAGCGTGCACAGCGGAACTGTGACCAACAACAAAAAGTTAGAGACTTAGAAGAAGGCAGGAAATACTAGAAAAGTGGAAGTAGTATGATATTTAATCTATTTGAATGAAGAGCACTCAGAAATGAGTCTTGAATCCACCAGTTATTTTGAGCGAGAAAAAACGCAGTAAGCGAAAACAGGCATTGCCACTTGAATAGTGATGATATTGATCGGCGGCTGTAGCACCACGCGATCATCGTTGAACGCTATTTTAACTGTGTATGCACGTTAAATTTAGAGTTTTCGCCAAACTAATTAATTCGCAGAAACAGTACGTTCAGCTGCCCAACTACGCAGCTTATCAATATTTTCTTTCATGGTAATGGCAAGTGGTCTCGTACTCTCTAGTGCCAAAGTAAGGTGTTCTGTATTTATATCTTCTTTTTTAGAAGCCACATTATAAAGTGCTGACACAATAACCTGCTCGATCTCAGAGCCAGAATAATCCTCGCTAATGGCTGCAAGATAATCGCAATCAATATTTTCCATATTAATATCGCGCTTATTCAGATGAATCGTAAAAATCTCTTTGCGAGTATTTTCATCGGGAAGGTCAACAAAAAAGATCTCGTCAAAGCGGCCTTTACGAATTAATTCTGGTGGCAGCTTGCTGATATCATTGGCAGTCGCCACCATAAAAACAGGTTTTTCCCGTTCTGACATCCAGGTCAGTAAGGTGCCGAGTAAACGTTTTGAAATGCCTCCGTCATCATCGCCTGGTGAAATGCCTTTTTCTATTTCATCCATCCACAGCACGCAGGGGCTCATTTGTTCAGCCAGCTGCAGAGCATCACGCAGGCTACGTTCCGTTTCCCCAACGTACTTATTATAAAGTGAAGCGAAATCCAAGCGCAGCAATGGCAAACCCCACACCCCAGCCACGGCTTTTGCCGCCAGGCTTTTGCCTCCTCCCTGAATTCCCAACAATAGAATGCCTTTGGGTTTATCCAGAGATTCGTGCTCCTCTGTGCCGGTCATAATAGTGCGACGCTGCTCCAGCCAGTCCTTCAGATTGCTAAGCCCTCCCACCTCGGAAAATTTGGCGGTATCGTATTGCAGGCTGAGTACGCCATCCAGCGCCATTAAACGAAACTTCTCTTTGTTGATGGTGGAGATATCATTATGTGTAATAGCGCCATCATCATAAATGGTTTTACGGATCAGCTTACGGGCATCCGCGTAGGTTAAGCCTTGGAGATTTTTTACGATGGTCTTCAATGTGGCGGTATCTGTCTGAATACGTTGGCCACGATTCTGTTTGGCCCAGTGTCGGGACTCCTCGCGAATAATGGCGTACAGCTGGTCATCGTTGGGCAGGGATAAGCTAAAGTGTGCCGTGTAACGACGAATTTCCGGGGGCGCCTCCAGTGCATGGCTCATTAAGATAACCGTGTGGCGCACCTTGTCGTGTCTCAGTGCGATTTCCTTCAATAGGCGCACGACTTTGGGTTGATTCGTGAGAAAAGGATGAAGGTCACAAAAGAGGTAAATGCCAGCTTCCGCACTGTTTAACACCTGTCGTAATGCCAGCTCCGGGTCACAAGTGGGCGGCTTTTTATCGGACTCATCGAGATCCAGATCAAAATCGATATCAATGCGGCGCAAGCCTTGTGTAATGCTCCATCCAAAAATGGGTAAACCCCGACTTACCCCTAAGCGTGTGACCAAACTGCTGACGCGGTTTTCTTCATGGCTTTCAACAATAATTAGCGGTACTTTGGAGCGAATTAGCAGCTCCAGATCATGTAAATCGGGCATCTTTGGTCTCGGATATTGTCTGAAAAATTGGCGGAATGTTTTAACCTAAAAACCGGCGTAGGGCGGATGGGCTTCCGTGATCCTACTGCAATTTTTAGGTTTAAGTATAGAAGCCCAGAATTGGGCCGTGGCTGGAATTGACGCCTATCTTGCTTTGGTGCCTAATAGTCAAATCAGAGCAGTTCCAACATCACAAGGACTCAAACCATGGCCTGTTTTTTCTGCAAAATTGCCGAAGGCGACGTACCCGCCGACATTATCTTTCAAAATGATGATGTGATTGCCTTCCGGGACATCAACCCCCAAGCCCCCACCCACGCTCTCATTATCCCCAAGCGCCATATTTCCACCCTTAACGACCTGGAAGAAGGAGACGAGCACCTAATGGGCAGTCTTTTTCTTGCCGCCAAGTCACTGGCCACCGAGCTGGGTTTCGCCGAAGATGGCTACCGCACCGTATTTAACTGCAACGCCCACGGAGGGCAAAGTGTTTATCACATTCACCTACATCTTCTGGGTGGGAGGCAGTTGGGCTGGCCTCCGGGCTAAACGCTTCCCCAACCTTCCAAATTTCCCAACTAATAAATAGGTAAGCTATGCCACGTCACTACTCATTAATGGATAACCTCCTTGGTCAAGCCGACCGCGCCCTACGCACCCTGTCCCGCGCGGCCAACAAAGCCGGTCGTCAGTCACCGGCGGAAAACTGCGGTGAAGCAGATCTCGACGAAACCGAGCGTAAACACAGTGCTGGCCTAGTGCGCATTGATCACACTGGCGAAGTTTGCGCCCAGGCCCTCTACCAGGGGCAAGCACTTACCGCTAAACTCGGTGATGTCCGTCAAGCGATGGAAAACGCGGCCGCAGAAGAAGTGGATCACCTCGCCTGGTGCGAAGAGCGCCTCGACGAATTAAATGCCCGCCCCAGCATATTCAACCCTGCCTGGTACGGCATGTCCTTCGCCATTGGCGCATTGGCAGGCATTGCCGGCGACAAATGGAGCCTCGGTTTTGTGGCAGAAACAGAAAACCAGGTTTGTCGACACCTGGAAGGTCACCTGGATAGCCTTCCAGAAGATGACGAACGCAGCAAGGCGATTTTAGAGCAAATGCGGCAGGATGAATTGAACCATGCAACAGCGGCAGTTGAAGCGGGCGGGGCACAATTACCACTACCGGTTCGCTTAGGTATGCAGGCGAGTAGCAAGGTGATGACGGGCACAGTTTATTATCTGTAGGTGGGCGGGGTCGTTAGCGCATCAGGCGGTAACGCTGCCATTTATTTCAAGATCAATTTAATGCTCTGGTTTTCTCTGTTTAAAGCATTGGCTCGGGAAATTTCTCAACATCGACTGTTCTTAAGAATGCCAACGCAAAGGCATTTAACAAGGTGCCTAGTAAACAGGCGCGAAAGAGAAATAGACAGATTTAACGGAGGGTTTGCCAAATGAACAGGATAGTCATGGCGGCTTGTTTTCTATCTATATTTTTATCATGTAAGAATGTCAGTGGAGAGCCCTCCAATTTGTGTTCAGAATCAGCCAGTAATAGAGAGCTGACTAATTGTTTGGACAATATATATGAGCAAGAAAATAGGCGACTTGAGCCGTTAACGAGTAAACCCAAAGCGGCAAACAAAAGTGACGATATTGAGTTTGTTGTTAGCAGCTCTATTGCTTATCGCGAGAACTATCGCTTTTACCACTCTTCTTTTTATGGATCAGGCTCAATGAAGCCTGTATCTCATTTATACTGCCTTTATAAGCGGACGAAAAATTTTAATTATGAGCTTGCCATTTCATTGGAAGAGTTCGCGGCTAAATAGGCGTGGTGACTATTTAAAAAACGTGGGGCTTCTGTGCAATGAATATTAAATCTATAGGGAAGAAATTTGAAATTATCCATTTTTCAAATTGATGCATTTGCTGAGAATTTATTTGAAGGGAATCCTGCTGCAGTCGTTCCTTTAGAAAAATGGTTGCCCGATGAACTTTTACAAAAAATCGCGCAAGAAAATAATTTATCAGAAACTGCATATTTCATTCAAGAAGGCGACGAGTACCACCTTCGATGGTTTACACCGACCGTTGAGGTGAATCTATGCGGTCACGCCACTTTGGCTAGTGCCTATGTCATATTTGAAGGCTTAGAAGCTAAGACTGAAAAAATCACCTTCCACTCAAAAAGTGGTGAACTAGAAGTGACTAAAAAAGGGGAATTAATTGAGCTTGATTTCCCTGCGTCTATTATTTCTAAATGTGAAATCCCAGTTGAAATTACCAAAGCATTTGGCAAAGAGCCAATGGAGGTGTGGAAATCTGACGATTATATTGTAGTCTATGAAAATGAATCAGATATTGTATCTTTGTCACCGGATATTAAGATCTTAAGCGAGTTAGCTTGCAGAGGTATCATTGTCACCTCACGAGGTAAAAAGTCAGACTTCGTAAGCCGATTTTTTGCCCCAGCCTGTGGCATCAATGAAGACCCGGTCACGGGCTCTGCACATTGTGCGTTGACGCCATATTGGGCGAAGGAACTTGGGAAAAACAATTTATCTGCCTCCCAGTTATCAGAGCGTGGTGGAAAGCTCCAGTGCGAGTTGTTAGGCACGCGAGTCCTTATTGCGGGAAAGGCAAAAAAATACCTTGAAGGAACAATAGAGCTGTAAGCAATGAAATTAGGGAGCCTTTTACCAAGTCTGGGAGCTAAGTCTTTTAAATATAAGGCGTAATATCTTGTAGTGGCAGGCCTTCTGCTTCGCCCAGAATTAATCAGAACTGCCCTAGATCTGCTTAATGGGAGATTTTCTGGCTGATTTTTATTCAATCCTGGGCGGTTTCTAGGATTATGATAACCGCTATTCACGCCACCTCTTTTTATGTATTTAAACCTTTGTATCAAAGGTGATCTCACTTCCAGATATTGTCGCAAGGCAGGAAAATAAACCTAGTAAGAGCTTTGAAAAGGCTCTACTTTTCTTTCCGATCCGTGAGATCTTCAGTTGATTGCAATTCAAAGTGAATGGGCTAGGCTTAAGCCATGTTTATAATATGGGATAAAAAGTCCTGGAGTATAAAGTGCGTGGATTGATCCTCAATAGAGGCCTAGGGAAAAAATTTTTACTACTTGCAGTAATAAGCGCAATACCGTTAATTTTTCTGATCAATTTTTCTCTTATTGAAAAGAATGGTGAATTACGTTTTTCGGAGCTTGAGCTTGATGGCATGACCTACCTCAATTATGTCTACCCCCTACAGAAAAATTTGGCAAAGCACCGGGGCATGAACGCCGCATATTTAGGTGGAGACATAAGCTTCAAAAAGAATTTGATGGATACTGAACTTGAAATTGATAAGAATATAAAAAGCTGGAAAGAAATAGATCGACTCTATACCAATAAATTTTTAACTGGCGCCTTCATCTCTGATATTTTGAACAAATGGAAAAAACTAGATGGAAATATTTCTTTATCACCTGAGGAGTCTTTTTCGGAGCATACGCATCTTATTAACGAGGTGATATCTCTGATTACACACGTAGGGAACCATTCAAACCTCATATTGGATCCAGAGTTAGATGCCTACTATCTGGTTGAAATATCTGTTACGACTATTCCTCAGCTTATAGAGAGCCTGGGTAAGGCGCGTGGAATGTCCGCGGGCATCGCTGCAAGAGAGGAGGTTAGCAAGGCTGAGATTCTGCGTCTCAATAGTTTGATCAGTGACATTAATAGGTTGCTAGTCAGTTTGCATAAAGGTTTGAGCACCTCTTACGCTGAAACTCAGAATCAGCAATTAAAATCGAAACTTTCTGCTGCTGAAAAAAAAGTGGATAGCTCTGTCTTGAAGTTTACCGATACCATTGAGAAGAATATTCTTATGTCTGATTCAGTTAATACCACTGGAGCCAGGGTTTTTGATCTGGGAACAAAGTCGATATCAGACGTTTTGCTACTTCTTGACGAGACCACCCCCATGCTGACTAACTTATTGGAAACTCGTGTCAACAAAATAGAACAAGTCCGTAATGTTCAATTGGGCGTAGCGCTTATTTGTTTATTATCTGCGTTCTATATCGGTTGGACAGTTCTGGCAGGCTTAACGAAGCAGGCAGCCGGCCTGGTAAATTTTATTGAAAATGCACAAAAAAATAGAGATCTCACTAAGGAAGCGCCTACCTATTGTGATGATGAGGTTGGCAGAGTGGCTGTCAGTATCAATAAGATGTTCGGTGAGTTTCGCTCTCTCATCGGTAATATTGGGTCAACCTCATCAGCGCTACAATTAATTAACGAATCGTCGAATGAAGCATGTCGAGAAAATACATCGACCTTGGAAAGTCAGCGAGACGAAGCGGCAACACTGGCAACTACAATAGAAGAAATGACTGCGGCGGCCCATGAAATTGCCAGTAGTACAGCAAAGGCCGCAGAGGCTGCTGAAAAGGCAGACAGAGAGGCGCTTAATGGAGAAAAGCAAGTAGATGAGGCGGTGAACTCTGTTGAGATGCTGAACGATGAAATACAGGGAGTTGGCGAGATACTAGGAAAATTAAATGCGAGCAGTGACACCATTTCGAGCGTTCTGGATGTTATTAAAGGCGTTGCAGAACAAACAAATTTACTCGCGCTTAATGCAGCCATTGAAGCAGCCAGGGCGGGAGAGCAGGGACGGGGTTTTGCTGTGGTCGCGGACGAAGTTAGAACCTTGGCACAGAGAACCCAGGAGTCAGCCGGTGAAATTGAGCAAATTATTTCCGTCTTCCAGAATGATGCTGAATCTGCTTATAACACAATTGAGAACTCTCAAGGCCAGGTCGTCGAAACGCTTGAAAAAACGCAGAATACCCAGCAGGTGTTATTAGCTGTTCGCGGTTCAATAGAAACAGTTAAAGACATGAGCCATCAAATTGCTTGCGCTACCGAGGAAAGCGCACAGGTCAGTAACGAACTCAGTTCAAATACTGAAAAAATTGACGAGCTTGCCATTGCAGCATTTAATGGTTCTACTCAGATTTTAGAGGATAGCAAAAAACAGATGGAGGGAATTGAAGAATTAAATAATAGAGCCTCTATTTTTACGGTATAAAGAGCAGGGAAGCTGCCGTGCCGAAGATACCGTGTTTATGTTTTACAGGCACATTGCTAAAGGGTTTATTCAAAGCTCCCTGTATGTTGGGGCAGTTTGCTTTCATCAGTGATATTTCTGCCATAAAAAATTTCTAACATTTCCAGGCGTAGCCGTCTTCTTATTTCCTCATGTTCTTTAGGGTCGAAGTGGTCGAGGGTGTCGCCAAAGAAGTAGTCTTTGGATTCGAATTTTTTCAGCAACATTTTCGTATGAAAAATGTTCTCTTGATAAACATTGACATCAATCATGCTGTAGAGCTCTTGGGTATCTTCCGAAAGATAGTTTTGAATAGAGCTGATTTCATGATCGATAAAATGTTTGGTGCCATCCACATCGCGGGTAAAACCACGTACATGGTAGTCCATGGTGACAATGTCAGAGTCGAAACAGTGAATTAAATAATTCAAGGTGCGCAGGGGGGATATCAGCCCGCAGGTGGAAATTTCGATGTCTACTCGGAAAGTGCTAATGCCATCATCAGGGTGGCTTTCCGGGTAGGTGTGTACGGTAATGTGGCTTTTGTCGAGATGGGCCACAATGGCGTCTGGCAGGGGGCCAGGCTCTTCTTTGGTTTTGGATTCATCGGGTGGCGCTTCATGCTCAGCAATAAGCATGGTAACGCTAGCGCCTTGGGGTTCGTAATCCTGATGGGCAATGTTGAGAATGTTGGCGCCGATGATTTTTGTAATATTGGTCAGTATCTGTGTTAACCGCTCTGCGTTATACACTTCATCAATATATTCAATATATTGGCTTTTATGCTCCGGCGTTTTCGCGTAGCAGATGTCGTAAATATTAACGGTGAGGGTTTTGGTGAGGTTGTTAAAACCATGCAGTTTGAGTTTTTTGCTAAAGTTCGTCATGGCTTCCCCAGAAAACGAGCAGGCTCTCTTAAGTCAGTGCGCTGAAATGGGTGGGTGGAAAATGAGCTGTACCGTGCTGCCATCCGGGTCGAAGCAATAGAAGCTACGTGCACCGTCTCGGTGGGTGCGTGGTTGTTTCGCTATTTTTACGCCTTGTGATTCTAAGAACGTATACCACTGGTCGACCTGTTCAATGCTGTCGATTATAAAGCCGATATGATCGAGCCGTTGGTTTTGTATGGGCGCTTGTTCGGCTGCGCGGTGCAGGGCCAGGTTATCACAGCCACCGCAGAGGTAAATGTTGTCGTTATCTGGCCGCCACTCGACCACCATGCCCAGCAGCTCAGTGTAGAATTTTTCGCAGGCTTCCAGTTCTTTTACAAACAAAGCCACATGGCGCATACCTGCAAGTTTAGGGGGTCTGGATGCTTGTTCGCTCATTGGTTTTCAATGACCTCATAAGAGTGGCTGATTTCAACACCGCCGCTGCTCAGCATAATGGAGGCGGAGCAGTATTTTTCTGCGGAAAGCTCCACGGCGCGTGCGACTTGTTTTTCCTTTAAACTGCGGCCGCGCACAATAAACTTTAAGTGGATTTTTGTAAATACCGAAGGCACTTCATCGGCGCGTTCGGCCTCGATTTCAGTGACACAGTCGGTGACATCCTGGCGGGATTTTTTCAGAATATGCACGACGTCGAAGGAGGCGCAGCCACCCATGCCGATTAATAAGGTTTCCATAGGGCGTGCGCCAACATTACGCCCACCGTGGTCTTCCGGGCCATCCATAACAATGGAGTGGCCGCTGCCTGATTCGCCCATAAAAACAACGTCTTCAACCCATTTGATTCTTGCTTTCATTGCAACTTCCTAAGGTGCTTGTTTTGGTGTGTAATCAGTGGCCAAGTATACTTGGAATTACACTGTTACGCGCCGTGTGAATTATTGTATTGTTGTTGTGCTTTTGTTCGGCATCATGAGTTGTATGGCGACACATTACCTATGCTTAATGTCAGATGCGGACAGCCCTGCTTGTAGTTGCCTGACTTGGCAGGCTGGGTTCGTATTGTTCTTAATGCTTCTTGTTGCAAATTTGGGTACTACTTTACTGAACTTGGGGTAAGTTGCGGGTAAAATCGCTACATCTTAGGGTGATGGCTATCGTTAACAGGGTTAAGATAGCCACATCATTTAATAACTTTTTGAGGATCGGTCTGGCTATGAAAGCACTTAACAAGCTTTTGGACCTTGATAATTTCCTTTCTCACTGTCATCGCCGTAAGTACTCAGCAAAAAGTACGGTGGTACATGCGGGTGATCCATCCGATGCCCTTTATTTTCTGGTAAAGGGTTCTGTTACTGTATTGATCGAAGACGAAGATGGCCGTGAAATGGTAGTGGCCTACCTGAATGCGGGGGATTTCTTCGGTGAAATGGGGCTTTTTGATGCGGAAGAAGTGCGCTCTGCCTGGATTAAAGCGAAAACAGAGTGTGAAGTGGCTGAAATTAGCTATGCCAAGTTCCATGAACTGGTGAAAGAAGACCCCAGTATTCTTTTTGCCTTGAGTGGGCAAATGGCCCACCGACTGCGTGAAACCACTAAAAAGGTCGGTGACTTGGCGTTTGTCGATGTAACGGGCCGGGTTGCTCACGCTTTGCTGGACTTAAGCCGCCAGCCTGATGCCATGACCCACCCTGACGGGATGCAGATTAAAGTCACACGCCAGGAAATTGGCCGTATTGTGGGCTGTTCTCGCGAGATGGTGGGCAGGGTTCTTAAAAACCTGGAAGCTCAGGGGTATGTCACTGCGAAAGGTAAAACCATGGTGGTTTACGGCACGCGCTAGCTGTTGTTTTAACCCTCTCTAAGCATTAAAAAACAACGATTTCAATTTCTCTCCGGGGTCTTTGGCGCGCATAAAGGCCTCGCCCACCAGAAAGCTATTAACACCGTGCGCCTGCATGGCTTTGACATCTTCCTGCTGATGAATGCCGCTTTCTGTTACCACAATACGATCTTCGGGAATGTCTTTTAGTAGCTGGTAGGTGGTTTCCAGGCTGGTTTCGAAGTTGTGAAGGTTGCGGTTATTGATGCCGATAAGTTTTAGATCCAGTTCGAGTGCCCGCATAAGTTCTTCCCGGTTATGCACTTCAATCAATACATCCAGGTTCCACTGCTGCGCTAAATCAGCCAGATTTTTAAGTTGCGTCTTCTCAAGAGCCGAGGCAATGAGCAGGATGCAGTCTGCAGCGATGGCCCTTGCTTCCACCACCTGGTAGGGGTCAACAATAAAATCTTTGCGAATGATGGGTAATGAACAGGCCGAGCGTGCGGCTATTAAGTAGTCTTCGTGACCCTGGAAAAAATCCTGATCTGTTAGTATGGATAAGCAGCATGCCCCGCCCTGCTCGTAACTGCGGGCAATGGCCGCTGGGTCAAAGGGGACGCGTAACAGGCCTTTGCTGGGGGAGGCTTTTTTTGCTTCGGCAATTACCGCCGCCTGTTTGTTGCTCAGCTTTTGTTCCATGGCACGGACAAAACCACGTACGGGTTCAGCCTGCTTGGCTTGTGTCTCCAGTTCGTTGAGGGAGATCAACTTGGATCGTTCGGCCACTTCCTGGGTTTTTCTGTCGAGGATTTTTTGTAAGATAGTGGGTGTGGCTGACATGGAGGCTCTCTCGGCGATTTAATGGGGGGTTAACCTAGAAACCGCAATTGGAGTACGAAATTCTGCACAAGCTCTTGCCGCACCTAGAAAATTTTAAAAAGTTCTCATCTCCAGCCGTATACGGCGCTTACGCCCAATAAGGTGAACACGAATTTTGAAAAGTTCCTATGCGCGGCAATATCTTACATATCTTTTTCGCACCCAGCTGAGGTTTCTAGGGTTATAGACAGTGCTGCGTAAAGCTGATGAATTCTTCAAATTTGGCGCTGGCGGCACCGCTGCCCATGGCATCTTCGGCGAGCACGACTCCTTCTTTGAGCGAACTGGCAATGCCGCTGGCATAAATGGCGGCCCCAGCATTCAGTGCAACGATGTCGCTGGCCCCTTGTCCTTTGCCACTGATGGCGGTTTTGAGCATGGCGACCGCCTCCTCAACGTTATTAACCCGTAGTGGATCCAGCGAACTGCGTGCTAGGCCAAAATCCTCCGGTTTGATGAGGTATTCGCTGATCTGGCCATCTTTTAGTTCGGCAACATGGGTTTCCGCAGCGATGGATATTTCGTCCGTCCCGTCGGCAGAGTGCACCACTAATACGTGGCGGCTGCCCAGTGATTGCAGTACCGAGGCGATGCTTGGTACCAGCTGTTTATCGAATACACCGATGACCTGGTTGGGTGCTCCAGCTGGATTGGTAAGGGGGCCGAGTACATTAAAAATAGTGCGTATCCCCAGTTCCTTGCGTGGGCCGATGGCATGTTTCATGGCACCATGGTGTTTGACTGCGAACATAAAACCCACACCCACCTCTGTGATGGCCCGGCCTACTTGCTCGGGGCCGATGTTCAAGTTGGCACCGGCTGCTTCCAGTACATCGGCGCTGCCACAACTGCTGGTAATGGAGCGGTTACCATGTTTGGCAACATGGGCGCCTGCCGCAGCGGTCACAAAGGAAACGGCGGTGGAAATATTAAAGGTGTTGGCACCATCCCCGCCGGTTCCGCAGGTGTCGACCAAAAAGTCACAATTCACATGAACGGGTGTGGCCAGTTCGCGCATAACGCGGGCGGCGCCGCTAATCTCGTCGACTGTTTCGCCTTTGAGTCGCAAGGCAACGAGGAAGCCGCCGATTTGGGCGTCTGTAGCCTTGCCCGTCATGATTTGCGTCATAACTTGTTGCATTTCATCGGCAGAGAGGTTCTTTTGTTGCAGAAGCTGTGGCAGTGATTCTGTGATATCCATAAAGAGCTCGTTTATTGTTCCAGAAAGTTACGCAATAGTTGGTGGCCGTGTTCGGTCAGAATGGATTCAGGGTGAAACTGCACCCCTTCCACCGCCAGGGTTTTGTGGCGAATGCCCATGATCTCGTTCATGCTGCCGTCTTCATTTTCGGTCCAGGCGGTAATATCCAGGCACTCGGGCAGGTTTTCCCTCTTGACCACCAGTGAGTGATAACGGGTAGCCTGGAAAGTTTTGGGGATATCTCTGAATACGCCAAGGTCGCTATGGTGGATGGTGGAGGTTTTGCCGTGCATAACCTGTGCAGCGCGAACTATCTTTCCTTCGAAGACCTGGGCAATACTTTGGTGGCCAAGGCAAATACCCAAAATAGGGATTTTGCCCGCAAACTCCTGGATAGCGGCCATGGAAATACCGGCTTCGTTGGGGGTGCAAGGGCCAGGGGATATCACCAGTTGTTCGGGTTTCTTCTGGGCAATTTCCTGGATGCTGATTTCATCATTTCGATAAACCTGTACCTCTGCTCCCAGTTCACCAAAGTATTGCACCACGTTGTAGGTGAAGGAGTCGTAGTTATCAATCATTAATAGCATATCTAGTCCTCCGCCTTGCTGGGCAGCTCGGTGGTATCGTTGTTTTGACCCGGATTTGTTAGTTGCAGACCATTACAGGCCAGTTCTGCGGCGCGGAATATTGCGCGGCCCTTGTTCATGGTTTCTTCCCACTCCAGCTCGGGGATGGAGTCTGCCACAATACCTGCGCCCGCTTGAATGTGCAGGGTTTTGTCTTTAATTACCGCCGTGCGTATGGCGATGGCAGTGTCCATATTGCCGTGCCAGGAAAGATAACCCACTGCACCGCCGTAAATGCCGCGTTTTACCGGTTCCAGTTCGTCGATAATCTCCATGGCACGTATTTTTGGCGCGCCGCTCAGAGTGCCTGCGGGCAGGGTGGCCTTTAAGGTATCCATGGGGCTTTTGTCTTTGTTAAGTTGCCCCTGTACGTTGGAAACAATGTGCATAACATGGGAGTAGCGTTCCACACTCATTTGATCTGAAACCACGACAGAACCAATTTCTGCCACCCTGCCAATATCGTTGCGACCGAGATCGATAAGCATCAGGTGCTCAGCGATTTCTTTAGGGTCGGCGAGTAATTCTTTTTCCAGCTCTAGGTCATGCTCGGGCGTTTTGCCGCGTTTGCGCGTACCGGCAAGGGGACGCACGGTGATGATGTTGTCTTCTGATCGGGCCAGAATCTCCGGTGATGAGCCAACGATATGAAAACTGTCGAGGTCCAGATAATAAAGATAAGGGGAAGGATTCAGATGTCGCAACGCGCGATAAAGGCTGAGAGGCGGCGCTTCAAACGGCACAGACATTCGCTGGGCAAGCACCACTTGCATTACGTCACCAGCCAGAATGTATTCCTTGATACGCTCCACTGCCGCTTGGTAGTCTTCTTGCGGAAAGCCGGATTTAAAATCTGATTCGCTTATCTGAGGGTATTGGGCGATGTCTTCGCTCGGTAAGGGTTGGCGAATTTGTCTAACGAGCTGATCTAGCCGTTGCTGCCCATTTTTATAGGCATCTGCCTCGTCGGGGTTCACATGGGTGAGCACAAAGAGGGAGCCGTTCAGGTTGTCGAAAACCACCAGGTCGTCGGACACCATCAATAGAATATCAGGGCTGCCGATATCGTCGGGATTTTGTGCCAGGCCCAATCGAGGTTCCGCATAGCGTACCGCATCGTAGGCAAAGTAACCCACCAGGCCGCCGTTGAATTTTGGCAGGTTGGGCAGTTCCGGCACCTTAAACTGGTTTTGGTAGGTTTCTATATAGGCCAGGGGGTCATCCACGGTTTCGCGCCGGGTGATGCTGTCCTGGCATTCATGAAGCACTTCGTGGCCGATCACTCGCAGGCGGGTTTGGCAAGGCAAGCCAATAATGGAGTATCGGCCCCACTGTTCTCCACCGTGTACGGATTCAAATAAATAGGTGTAGGGTTGGCTGGCAAGCTTTTGGTAGCAGCTAAGGGGCGTTTCTAAATCCGCAATGA
>Ga0209345_10001723_pt1 | contig 25563 bp, 30 predicted proteins | sample Cruoilmetagenom7_FD_187294 | JGI IMG/M metagenome (GOLD analysis project Ga0209345, IMG submission 187294) | Oil polluted marine microbial communities from Coal Oil Point, Santa Barbara, California, USA - Sample 7 (SPAdes) (version 2) | ecosystem: Environmental > Aquatic > Marine > Oil seeps ...
ATCAACAGGATCAGACCGACCGTGCAAACGAGCAGTCTTTGGGAGTTTTTGCGGCTATTTGTATCCAGACGAAAATTTTCGTTCATGCCCCATCGACGCCTGAACGCGGGAATGGTTGCGTGCCGAAAATTGCAAACATTGTGCCTGATTGGGGGTAACATGCCAGAGATGGCGTATTTCCAACCCTTCTGGCCTTGGAATGTAACGCGGGATTTAACCGTTACATAAGGATTGGGGGCTATGGAGAACGCGGCCGGGGGCGCGTTTGCGCGAGGCCCAGATGACCAACGTTGCCGCAGAAGTGCCGGATACGGCCGACCGCGAAGACATAAAGGTGGAGCTGCGCCGGATATTTGGTGCGCCTCAGTTCAATCACTCGCCTGTAATGTGCCGCTTGCTGTCCTTCCTTGTCGAGCAGACTTTGGCGGGCAATGGCCACCGCCTGAAAGCTTACACCATTGCTGTTGATGCGCTTGGCCGGGGCATTGATTTTGACCCACGCATCGACAGCTATCCGCGTGTCCAGGTTGGCCGGCTGCGGAAACTGCTTGATGATTTCTATGTCGAGAACGGATTGATCGCTGGTTTACGGATCTACATTCCCAAGGGCGCCTATATTGTCAGGTTTCAGGAACCGGCGATTGTGGCCATCGGCCATAGCGGTGTTGGCGAAGCTCCTGTTGAGGCGTCGCCGGAGCAGCGCAGACCGATTACATCAAACACCAAAATCGCTGATCTCAGGGGTTTTGCCGCCGCCGCTTTTGTGGCGACTTTGATCGGCCTGTTCGCATGGCAAGCCCTTGGCGGGCTTGCTCGTGCGGACGAACCTCAGTCGCTATCCGGCGTGAAAACTGGAGAACGGAACGACGAATATCGGCGTTGTACCAAGGTGATCGCGGCAGAACGGTGCACTGAAATGCTGGGTCGGTAAATCGGTCCGACCGCGCGCTAGAAGCTGCCGCTCACCTGAAAAGAGAGGATCGGTCCGAATTCGCGGGAGCGGTCTTCGGTAAAGGCAATCGGCCCGTCGCGGCGATCGACGAAAAAGGTTCGGGTGAAATTCTCGTCACGATCAAGCAGGTTATAGATGCCGCCGCGAACGCGCAGGCCGAACACATCCTTATGTTCGATATAGGCGCCGACAAAGGCTTGGGCGTTACGATAATCGTTGATCTGCGTGAGGCGGAAGCCATTGGCCTCCTGATAGTCTTCATATGTAAGGCCCCAGGCCCATTCCGTGCCGGGCACATCGTGGCGCAACTCGATATCGATATCGCGCTGAGTGTCATTTGATATCGGTCGGCTCTGACCCGTTAGCGGATCACGGACGCGGCTGCGCTGCAGGGTCAATTCGACATCAAGGCGTCCGCCGCGCCATCCCAGTGAATCGAAATTGAACGTGCTGTTCCATTCCAGACCATAGCGTTTGGCACTGTCGATATTGCCCGGCGCTTCGGCGGTCGGGCTTAGCGGCACCTGATCGACGATATCGCTAATCTGTTCGTAATACAGCCGCGCGGTGATCGAACCGAAGGAACCCAATTGCTGGGTCGCTTCAATTTCGTAATTCCAGCTTTGCGGCGGTACGAGATTGGGGTTGCCAGCATCCTGGCTATTGGTCCCAAGATTTGTAGAAGCGACGAAATCCGAAAAATCGAGCTGGCCGACTTCGCGCTCAATCCGGAGGCGGATATCGAGCGAGGGGTTCGCCGACCAAGCCAGCGAAACAAACCCTTTCGGACGGTAGAAGGAGCGCGTCAGTCCATTATTGCCGCTCTGCATGATCGTTGAATATTCGCCGCCGAGCGACGCCTGCAGAGCGAGATTGTCGGTGAGAGGCCGCCCATAGGTGATATTGACCTCGGCCCGCTCCTCCTCGACGCGCGAGTTGGAGTTGGGGAGAGTGATCGGCTGAAAATTGCCTGTGGTATCGAGGGCGAAGAGATCCGATTGAACATCCAGCGTATTGAGTGCGCCTTCAACGGCGACCTGCCATTCTCCACCCATTGCCCAACCATATTCAGCGCGGCCGATCCATTCCCCTTCATCAAGCTGACGGGCAAAAAGATCGCCAATTGAAGGCGTGGCATCAACGAAATCGGTTATGAGGCTGGTTTCGAACGGACTGTGTTCGAAGCTCCGAAGGCCGATCAGTTTCAGCCGCCCCGGGCCGAATGCGAACTCAAAATCACCGCTGACTTCGAAGTTCCATTCATCCTCGCGATCGCGGAAGAAACGGGTTCTGTCGGGCAGGCCTTGGCCGGTCCGTACGGAATCTTCGGAACCCCGGAAATAGCGGCGGCCATAAGACAGGTTAAGATTGCCGATGGAGCTTCCCGGCCCGTCATATCGGAATGTTCCCGATAGCGTGGGTTCATCTCCGGAGAAGGTGCCGATTTCATCATGCATGGCGATCACCTGCCCGGTTGGATCGATCACCAGTTCGGCTCCCTCGGAACCGCCCCGAAAGGAATTGTCCGTATTGGAGAGGCTGAGCGTATAGTCGAACGCGCCCTGTGTGCCGCTGATCGAGATCTCGCCATTGGTTAGGCGCGGATTGGTGATGCGGGCGCGAAATTGCGGATTCCAGGAGAAGTTGCCGCTTATTCCGCTCGTCTCGGCAATGATGTTGACGACTTGACCGGAAAGCCCCGGAATATCGAGCGAGGCACCATCGCGCACTTCGATCCGGGTTACATTAGTAGCTGATATACGGCCGAGCGTGGTTATCGCGTCGTTCGATTTTCCCGAAACGCGCTCGCCGTTGATCAGAACATTGTCTCCGCCCTGACCAAGGCCCCGGCGATCATCGCCCTGCTGGATGGTGAAGCCGGGGATCTGCTGGACCATGTCGAGCGCTGAATTTGGTGAAAAGCGGGCGAAAAAATCTGGCGTATAATTCCGGCCGCCCGCCGGCGCTTCTGCGGTGCCATCTACCGTGGCATCAGCACTTTCCGCGTTTTCCTCACTTTGTGCGAAAGCCGGAAATGCGAGTAATGAGCTCGATACCAACAACCATGATGTACGCCGCATATATGTAATCCCTTCCCTGAGATGCAGCGTCCATTGAGGAAACCCCGGCGATCATCCAGCTCTCGCAGGGGGCTTTCCGACCAGCGTCATTTTTTTTTCGACAAATGTCGTAAAACTGTCGTTCGTCGTAAAACCGATGCGACGAATGGAGTGTCGTTTCGTCGGCCACGGAGCGCGCTCGCGCTATTAGGCAGGACACCTCATCCGGACAGACATGCTGCCGTCCGGTGAGGTTACGGTCAGCCGGTCGCCGTCTTCGCTTAACGCATAGGCCAGCGTCTCGGTCCATTCCTCACCCTCTCCGGAGAACAGATGCACGATCGTCAATGCGCCATCTCCAGTTGGTGTGATCGTTTCAGGCGTCGCGCTGCTTTCATAATAGTTGATACGGTCGGCCTCGATATCGAGCCGTCCATCGCTGCCCGGGTCGGTGCATGTGTCTTCGGCGAAGTCCCAATGGCCGTGAAACGCTGCCGGTACGGCGTCGAGGATTTCTGGCGCGGCGATATCGGTTTCGGGCCCGGCAACGCCCGGCTCTCCATTGTTCGGTTCACTGCCGCCCGAACAGGCGCCGAGGGCCAGGATGGCGGCGGCGATCATAATGCTACGCATGGAGTTTCTCCTTATGATGCGGTTCGCGCGATCAGCGCTTCGGCAGCTGCCGGCGCACGGACCTTCGCCCCGTTTATGAAAAAGACATAGACGTCACGGCCTTTCGGTGCAGGCACCGCCGGCGCCAGATATTCCAATCCTTCAGGCTGCCCGCCATCGCGCCAGGTTTTGGCCGCATCAGCCCAGCTATCGAGTTCTCGCTCTGGATAGCCGGTTACAAGATCCTCACGCGCGCCAAGCAGCCGGGCATAGGAAAAATCGGCGGTCTGATCGGCGATCTGCGGATATTTCTCGCTATGCGCGCAGATGATTGCGGCATTGTGCTTGCGCGCCAATGCAACAAACTCTGCGCAGACAAAGCTCTCATGCCTTACTTCCATCGCATGGCGCAGCGTCAGCCCCTGATATGTCTTCGGAAGCATTGTAAGGAAGGCGTCGAATTCTTCCGGGTCAAATTTCTTGGTCGGCATGAACTGCCAGAATAGCGGGCCAAGCTTGTCTCCGAGCTCGACAATCCCCTGCCCGAGAAACTTCTCAATGCTTTTCCCGGTTTCGCGCAAGTCCTTCCTGTTGGTGCAATAGCGTGAGGCCTTGATCGTGAACTTGAACCCTTCGGGCGCAGCGTCATGCCATTTGGCAAAGCTCTCAGGCTTTTGCAGCCGATAGTATGTGCCGTTGATCTCGATTGCGCCGAGCCGCCCGGCGGCATAGGCGAGCTCATCGGCCTGGCGCAGGCCCTCAGGATAGAATGTCCCGCGCCAAGGCTTGTAGGTCCAACCGCCAATCCCGGCCCGAATTTTGCGCGTTTCAGTCATCCCGATTGCCGATTCTGTCCATTGCCATCTTATGCCACGAAGCCTCCGCCAAAGGGAAGCAACAGATTGGAATGAAGGCGCAATGCGCGCTAGAGCGCGGTCATGAAAAGGCTGCGGCGACTGATTGATATACTTGCGTCGCTAGCTCTGTTGGCGGGTTTGGCCTTTGCCGCGCTCATGGTGCGTAATTACCTCTTTCCGCCCGAACTTCTCACCGCCGCCCCCGGCGGCGCGCACATTATCGATGGTGACAGTTTGCGCGTTGAAGGGCGGATTGTCCGGCTGCAAGGAATCGACGCGCCGGAATATCGGCAGAGCTGCCGGGATGGTTCGGGTACGGAATGGCCATGCGGGCGGGAAGCGAGGGCCGCGCTGGAAAGATTGGCCCAAACTCCCGGGCTGACTTGTGTGAGCCATGAGCAGGATCGTTATCGCCGTGCAGTGGCTCAGTGCCACAATGCTGCGGGCATCGATCTCGCAGAGGCGCTGCTCAACGATGGCTGGGCAGTTGCGCTGCCCCGCTATGCCTTGCCGGGCTATGCGCGGGCGGAGGAACGTGCGCGCGAGGCCGGACACGGCATCTGGCGCGGAGAGTTTGAGCGCCCGTCCGACTGGCGCGCGGAGCATGGCGCGGCTAGAGATAGTGAATGACACACCCATCCTCTGATCGCTCAGCGGCGCGGCGCGGCTCCCTTTCTCTTCTTGCGGCATCTGCAGCGCTGATTTTCGCTGCCTGTTCCACGCCAGAAGCTGTACCCGCAGAGGCTGACGCGGATCCGCAGATTGCCTTTATGGAAAATCTGACCGCGCTGTGCGACCAGGCCTTTGCCGGACAGCTTGTGTCAACGGATGAGGCGGACGCGGACATCGCGGCCGAACGGCTAGTCATGCATGTCGCCTCCTGCGCGCCGGATCAGATCCGCATCCCCTTTCATGTCGGGGATGATCGCTCGCGCACCTGGGTTATTACGGACACCGGTACAGGCCTGCAGCTCAAACATGATCACCGCCATGAGGATGGCAGCGAAGACGCCGTCACCCAATATGGCGGAGACACGGCCGATCTGGGCAGCGCTACGCGTCAGGAATTCCCGGTCGATGCAGAATCCATCGCGCTCTTTGAACGCGAAGGACTGGCCGTATCCGTCATCAATGTCTGGGCGGTGGAGGTCGATGATACGATCTTCGCCTATGAATTGCGGCGCCCTGCGGGTGAGAATGAACGCTTCTTCCGCGTCGAGTTTGACCTGACCGAGCCGGTTGAGCCGCCGCCGCCAGCATGGGGCAGTGAATAGGCATTTCTCCAGAATTCGGAAAATTCCCCGAATATTTTCCTATTGGTTCGGAAAATTCCCCAACTCTCCGCACGCAATAATATGTCGTGAACAGGGAGTTTGGCATTAAGTATCTGTAATATATAGATAAGCCATTTTTGGCACGCATCCTGCTTAGTATGAGTTGAACCGGCGGAAGGGTCTGCCGGGACTAACAGGAGCAAGACCATGACCATCAATTTCAGCAACCTTCAGAGCGCCGCCTTCTCAGCAGTCGCTGCCTTCATCGTTAGCGCAGCATGCATCACCGCAGCAGTCGGCCCGGTTCTTCCCATCGCCTAATTGGCCCGGGATTACCGATCCTCAAATCTTCATACGAAAGACAAACTCATGACCTTCAATATCTCAAACATCCAAAGCGCCGCTTTCTCCGCAGTTGCCGCCCTTATCGTTAGCGCAGCCTGCATCAGCGCCGCAGTCGGCCCAGTTCTTCCCATCGCCTAATTAGGCACGGGAAGACTGAAACTCTTCACCCACTACCCCCTTTCAAGAAAGACCAGACCATGACGCAGAATTTCGCCCTAGACCGCAGCAACGCCAAATTGATGGGTGTATGCGCGGGTTTCGCCCGCTGGACGGGTTGGAACGTGCTGGCGATCCGCATCGGCCTGGTCGCCCTCACCCTGTTTGCATTCGGTCCGGTAGCGCTCCTCGCCTATCTGATCGTCGGTTGGGCTGCCAACTAAACCCCTTTCGGACGGCCCTTGAGGCTCCCCTTCCCTCGGGCCGTCCGACCCCTCACTTCAATCACGCATAAAGGCGGCAATCTCGTCACGAGCTTGCAGAGCCTCCGGGATCGGCACAGTCATCCAGACATGCAGCATCTCCGGATATTCATGATAAGCGAGTTCAACGCCGGCCTCGGCCGCTTTCTCTCGCAATCGCCGCGAATCGGCGAGCAAGACATCATGGGTTCCGATCCACAAAGCCATGGGCGGCAAGCCTTCCAGCGTTCCGAATAATGGACTGATCCGCGGATCGCGCGGGTCGAGCTCGCTCGCCCACCATTTACCCATCGATCGCAATCCGGACAGGCTGATGATCGGATCAATCTTCTCCAGTTCGATCTGTGAAGGATCTTCCACCACTGCATCAAGCCAGGGTGAGAGCAAAGCCAATCGCGCGGGCAAGGCCTTGCCATCATCGCGCAGCACTTGCGCCAGCGCCAATGTAAAGCCGCCGCCTGCGGAATCCCCCATCACGGTGATCTGCTCCGCGCCATGGGCGCTCACGATTTCGTCATACACTTTGCGGACCATCGCAAAGCCGTCCTTCCAACGATGTTCGGGCGCCAGTGGATAGATGGGCACGGAAACGCTCGCGCCGGTACGCTTGATCAGCCCGGCGATCAGGTTCCAATGAACCGCGTCGAGATCGAGCACATAGCCGCCGCCATGAAGATACAGGATCTGCGCGCCGCTTCCGCCATCCTTGGGCGTGGCGGTAAACAGCCGGTGGCCGTTCACCTCTCGCTCGGTGATATCGCAGATCGCATGCAGCTTGCGGCCGGGTTCAGCCGGGCCTTTCTTGCGGTTCTTCGCCGTCATCACCATTGCGCGTACGGGGCTCGAAAATCCATTTTTCAGCCCGAGCAGCGGAATGATACGGCGGACCAGCCGGGCGCGAAAACTTGCCATCCCGATCAGCTCGACGGGTTGGCGTCGAAGCGGGGAAGGCTCTCATCAATCGCCACCCAGTCTTGCGCGCTTTTACACCAGATATTGACCTGCGGCGCGATTGCGCTTGTATCATCCAACGTACCAGCTTTGACGAAGGCCAGCCCCGGAGAGGCCGATAGCGTCGAGTAAACCGGCGATCCGCAGCTGCCGCAGAAATGGCGATGGACGGCGTTGCCGCTCTCCGCCGTTTCCTCGAACACGGCCAATGTGCCTTTGCCGGTAATCGCGGATTCCGGCACGCCGATATTGGTCGAAAAGGCGCTGCCCGATTGTCGCTGGCAACTTTTGCAATGGCAGATTGCCGTCATCATCGGCTCGGCCTCGATCGTGTAGCCATATTGGCCGCACAAACATTGTCCGCTCATCGACATGGTTTCTCTCCTTCTGGCCCGGTTGACACTGGTTGACACAGGCCGGGGGTTAAATGGCCCGGCCATTCCGCCCGCGAAAACCGAGGCAAGGCCATGCCCACTATCTGTCTTACCATGCCACAAAGCGCCGCAAATAGGACAGCGCAAATTGGATAGCGGCGGGGAACATGCGATTGCCCGGCTCGCCTGTCCCCGGCATAAAGCGCATCATGCCCGGAACGATCAAACTCGATGGAAGCTGGAAAACCCCGCTCGCTCCAGAATTTGCTGCGCAATATATGCAGGATCTGCGTGCCTTTCTGGTGGAGGAGAAGGCGCAGGGCAAAACCATCTTCCCCGCCGGATCCCTCTGGTTCCACGCGATGGACGCAACGCCGCTTGATAAAGTGCGCGTCGTGATTTTGGGGCAAGACCCGTATCATGGCCCGGGTCAGGCGCATGGATTGTGTTTCAGTGTCCGCCCCGGCGTCCGCCCACCGCCCAGCCTTGTGAACATCTATAAGGAGCTGGAAACCGACCTCGGAATTCCGCGCGCCAATCACGGCCATCTTGAGCATTGGGCGGAGCAAGGCGTGCTCCTCCTCAACAGTGTGCTGACGGTGGAATCCGGCATGGCCGCCTCTCACCGGGGCCGCGGTTGGGAGAAATTCACCGATGCGGTCATCCGGCTGGTGGCGGAGAAAGATCAGCCCGTCGTGTTTCTATTATGGGGCAGTTACGCGCAGAAAAAGGCAGCGTTTGTCGAAAGCGTTGAGCAGGGAGGGCGGCATTGCGTGCTCAAGTCCGTGCACCCCTCGCCGCTATCGGCGCATAGAGGGTTCCTCGGGTGCCAGCATTTCTCGAAGGCAAATGCGTTTTTGGAAGCGCAGGGACTAGAGCCGATTGGTTGGGCTTTGCCGGAGGGAGCGTAGGGAAACAATGCCGCCAGAATTTTCAAAGAAAACGAAGGACACGCTCGGCAAGCGCGTTGGTATGCTGTGTTCAAATCCATCGTGCCGAGTGCTTACATCTGGACCATCTTCTGAATCAGGGAAAGCATCAATTATTGGAGAGGCGGTGCACATATTTGGCGCAAATCCATGCTCTGCGCGCTTTGACGAGGATATGACTGATGGTGGGTGCGCTGAGATTGCTAATGCGATCTGGCTTTGCCGAAACTGTCATAAACTCGTCGATGACGACTCAAGACATTTCCCCGCCGAACTTCTTCAAGTTCCCGCTGTATTGGATGAAGGAATAGATCAAGCAGAACGTTCAGGCGATAAACTCACCGTTATCTCTCATACTATCGAGTTTGCGCTACCGGATAATTGGAACGACCGTATAGATCGAGAGCTCAAGCGAATAGAGCAGACGTACTTCTAAATCTGTTTGTCGGGAAACGCATAAGTGCGGGTTAGTGCGGCCGCGACGAATTTGCTTTGCTGTTCAGCGAGGTTGGCCAATGTTGGCAGGGGCCGACTACCAGCCTATTCGCACCTGACGTAATCATTCATGTAATCACTGATCAGTCTAAGCGCGCGCCCGCTGGCTGATAGCGTCAACGTTTGGCCGGTGCGGCTTTCTGGAGGGCCGTCGCCTGCCTCCTCATATGTCGCGTCATACTCGATTTCATTGTCATTGAGGACGCGGACCGCAGAAACTTCTTCGCCGCTTTCAATGTATTGGATTGCGGTTGCTTCGATAGCGATTGCGCCGTCGTCAGACCGTTCATCGGCGGGCATCTCGCAAATAAAGGAGGAGGAATTCCAGACGCCATGAAACTGGGCGGGTATCCTATCATTCTCTTGAGCGGAGGCCGCTCCGGCAATGGTCATCGACATGAGCGTGGCCGCTATGGTCAATCCGGATACTCTCAGTTTACGCATGCTTTGTTCCCCCGTTTGAGCCTTATGGCAGGCCCGTCTGTGCCCCATATCCTGCGGCCTAGCTGAGCGAAGTCTGAACAGCCAGTTTGGCCTCATGCCAGCACCATGTTCTGCAATTATGGAGCCCGTTTCCGGCCCCGCTCGATCTCCTTCACCAGATCGCGGCAATAGGTACCGAAATCGACCTGGATCGTGTGGCGCTTCGATGCGTAGAAATGCGACAGGTGGATTTTCTCATCCTCGACGATCACCCGCTCCATCCCCGCTTCGTCGGGAAACGCATAGGCGCCGGTTAGCGCTGCTGCGACGAATTTGCTTTGCTGCTCGGCGAGGTTGACCAAAGTGGGCAGGGGTTGGGCAAGGCCGAGGAAAAAGAGATTCTCGAAGCCCGGCCTCACCATGCGCTTGTAGAGCGGATAGGCATTGTCTACGGGCTGGAGTGCGGGATCGGTGAGGAAGGGAAAGCTGATCTTGTAGCCCGTGGCCCAGATGATTGCGTCCACTTCCTCTCGCGAACCATCGGCGAAAATCACGCCATCACCGTCGAGCCGATCGATTGCGCCCTTGGGCAGGATATCGCCGCAACCGACGCGCGTCAGGAATTCGCCCGAGACGCTGGGATGGCCTTCCAATGGTTCATGATCGGGTTTGGGTAGGCCATAATCTTCCATCTTGCCGAGCTGTTTCTTGATGATGCGCTGGGCGAGTTTGCGGCCGATCTTGGTGGGCATCCAGCTGGGCAACACCGCCTTGTCCGCGGGCTGGCCGTTCGCATATTTGCCGAGCACCCAAACGCCGCGCCGCATCGAAATGAAGAGTTTCGCCGCGAGTGGTTTCTGCGACAGCTCTGAGGCAATATCCATTGCTGAATTGCCGCCGCCGACCACCATCACATTCTCGCCGCGATAATCATGCGGCTCGAACGGATCGGAATAGCCGTGGCTGTGCGACTGGTGGCCGTGAAACTCGCCGGGATAGTCTGGCGTGCTCGGATCCCAATGATGGCCATTGGCAACGATCAGCGCATCATAGTCTCGCGCCTCACCAGTAGAGAGAGTGACGCGCCAGCTTTTGTCTTCCAGCCGCTCGGCCTTTTCGACCCGCGTGTTGAAAGTGATCGCCTCGCGCAGCCCGAAATGATCGACATAATCATGAAAATACTGGAGCAACTGGGCGTGATGCGGGAAATCGGGCCAGTCGTCCGGCACCGGATAATCCTCAAACGCCAGCCGGTATTTGGACGTATCGATATGCAGGCTCTGATAGCAGGCCGACATGCCGTTGGGATTTTTGTAATACCAGTTGCCGCCAATATCGTCAGACGCCTCGAACTGGTCATAGGCGAGGCCATGATCCTTGAGCCGCTTGGCCATGGTGAAGCCGGAACAGCCAGCGCCGATGATGCAGATATTGGGGTGGGCGCTACTCATCGGAGCAGGATAAAGCATGGCGCTTGGCGGCGAACAAGCCCGCCTCTATTGGGTGCTCGGAAGAAACCAGACCGCAGCACCCGCCAGCATCACCGCAAAAACGCGGCGTGCGATTCGCTGCCGCGCAGGATCAGCCAGCCAGCGCTGCCGCCAACCCGATCCCGTATGTCTTGCATAGGCCTTTCCACATTCCTGTCCGATGGAGTGCATCGCTAGCTGGAACCTGCGCTCCTGTCTGCGATGCGCAAGGCCATTGGCTATCGGGGCTCTTTCGTGCAGAGCATTTCGTGATGGTTTCTCCCGCACGATCTGATGCGCCGCCAAGGCTAGGCCCGCTCGCCCGTTTGGTCCTCGCTATCTTGCATTTCATCTATCGCCGCCACAAATTCACGGCCGTTGGCACACCGCCTGCAGAGCGCCGCTTTGTCATCATCGCCGCACCGCATACGAGCAACTGGGATTTCCCTAACTATGTCGGGCTGACCCATGAACTGGGCCTCGACACGCGTTTCATGGCCAAGGATTCGCTGTTTAAATGGCCGATGGGTAAATTCATGCGGCAGGTTGGCGGCGTTCCGGTTCAGCGCGGGGTGAAACGCGATATGGTTCAGCAGATGATTGATGAATTTGCCGCGCGGGAGGAATTCGTGTTGACCGTTGCGCCGGAAGGGACGCGCGGCATGAAGACGGCGCAGGAATGGCGCACCGGCTTTTATCGGATCGCGCATGGCGCGGGCGTGCCGATCGTTTGCGGCTTCATGGACTATGAGCGCCGCCGGGCAGGGGTAGGCCCGGTCATCATTCCCACCGGTGACTATGAAGCCGACATGGCTCCGGCGTTCGAATTCTACCGTGAGATTCTGGGCAAGTGGACGGGCAGCAGCAGCTAAGCACCCCGCCTTCTAGTCATAGCGGAACGCAGGATCGTCCAGATCGATCTTGGGCAGTTCCTCCTTCTCCGCCCAATAATCCTGATTATGCTGCCATTCCGGCTTGTCCCCGCGCTTGGGCAGCAAGTGCATGCCGCGCATCATATAGCCGGGGTTGAAATTGTCGGGATCCAGCCAATCGAACAGCGGCATATCGGCGTCTTCAGGCCTCAGCTCGGGCGTCACACGCTGCGCATCTTTTTTGTCCATATGCTGCAACAATCGGCAGACAAAATCGCTGACCAGATCGGCGCGCAAGGTCCAGCTTGCCCGGAAATAACCGAACACCCAAACCATGTTCGGCACGCCAGTAAACATCATGCCGCGATAGGTAACCGTATCGGAAAAAACGAGCGGTTTATCATCGATAGTGAAGGCGATATCGCCAAGCACGCTGAGGTTAAAGCCGGTGGCTGTGATGATGATATCGGCTTCCAGCGTTTCACCGGATTTGAGAAGGATGCCTTTCTCCGTGAAGCGCTCGATCTCGTCGGTCACGACACTGGCTTTGCCTGAGGCAATGCCCTGAAACAGATCGCCGTCCGGGACGAAGGCGATCCGTTGCTGCCATGGCCGGTATTTGGGCGTGAAATGTTTGGCGATATCGTAATCTTCGCCGAGAAATTCCTTTACGCCGCCCAGCAATTCCTCTTTGACCGCTTCGGGTTCTTCCGCTGAGCGCCGCGTCAGCTCGCGCTGGTCGAACAATACCTTCTTGCGGACGATTTCGTGAATCCAATCATCGCTTATGTCGATCTCACGCAGTGTATCGGCCAGTTCATTCTCGTTGCGACCGGGAATGAAATATGTGGGGGAGCGCTGGAGCACCGTGATATGCTCGCAATCCGCTGCGATCGCCGGAACCAGCGTTGCCGCCGTCGCGCCGGAGCCGATGACGATGACTTTCTTGCCCTTATACGCAAGGTCTTTCGGCCAAGTTTGCGGATGGACAATCTCACCCGCATAGTCGTCCATGCCTTCCCATTCCGGCGTGTAACCCTGTTCATGTCGGTAATAGCCTTGGCACATCCAAAGGAAATTGGTGGTGAAGTGAACAGTCTCTGCGGTATCCGCTCGGATCGCTTCGAGCGTCCATAGATTGTCTTCGCTCGACCAGCGCGCTTTGGTTATCTTGTGACCGTAGCGGATCTTGGAATCGAGATCATTCTCCTCGATCACCTCATTCATATAGCCAAGTATCTCTTCGGCCGAAGCGATCGGTGTGCCGACCCATGGCTTAAAGCGATAGCCGAACGTGTAGAGGTCGCTGTCGGACCGGATGCCGGGATATGTATGAGTGATCCAGGTACCGCCAAAGCTCTCCTGGGTTTCGAGCACGACATAGCTTTTGCCCGGGCATTGGGTGGAAAGATGATAGGCCCCGCCCACGCCGGATATGCCCGCGCCGACAATGAGAACATCGAAATGTTCAGCCGCCTGATCTGCGCCTGTATCCGCCTCTTGTGTCAGCGTGTCCGTCATGCCGTTGCCTCCCTATCGACTGAAACCATAGCTCAATGTGACTTGCTTTAGCGGACTCGGGAAGCGGCAACATTGATTTCTATCAAGATGTCGTGTCACCGCGCTGAGGCAATATAATCGACTTCGGCGTCCAAACGTTTCTCGATATCCGCGTTGATATCATAGGAGAGAGACACGCGTTTCACGTCGTGTTTATGGCTTGGGGCCTACACTGCATCGAGCCTTGCGCCCGGCGCGCCCCGCGTCCAAACTGCATTCACATTTGGCGGGAACGAAGAAAGGGCGAGTGATTAGGAAGCCGGGCAAGATCGGCGCCACATTGAGCGCATTGGCGTTGCTCGCGGCCTGTGGCGGGGGCGGCGGTGGGGGAAGCAACGCATCCGCGCCGCCAACGGCCAATGCACCACCGCCGCCCACCAGCAACGCCTGTTCGGTCAGTGCTCGTCAGCAATGGGCCGAAACACAGCTCGACGAATGGTATCTGTTTCCCGAAACGCTGCCCGCAAATCGCAGCCCCGCCGGCTTCACCACGGTCACCGCCTATATCGATAATCTGACCGCGACAGCACGGAGCCAGGGGCGGGATCGGTTCTTCACCTATCTAACCTCTATTGCCGAGGAGAATGCCTTTTTTCAGCAAGGTGCAAATGCTGGTTTCGGCATTCGGCTGGCGATTGATAGCAGCGGCCAACGGCTATTCGTCTCCGAGGCCTTTGAAGGTGCACCGGCGCTTGCAGCGGGGATCGACCGAGGCACCGAAATTCTGGCTATCGGCACGAACAGTTCTGATCTGCGCACAATAAGCCAGATAATTGCGGCGGATGGACAGGCGGGGCTGACTGCCGCGCTCGGACCTTCCTCGGCCGGGATCCGGCGGACTTTGCGCGTCACCGATGCCGCCAATGGCGCGCGCACTCTCTCTGTCACCAAAGCCGATTATGATCTTGAGCCTGTCTCTTCCCGTTATGGCGCGCAGGTCATCACGGATGGCGGGCGTGAAATCGGCTATCTGAATCTGCGGACCTTTATCTCGACCGCAGACCCGGCACTCACCGCTGCGTTTAATGATTTCAAGGCGCGCGGTATCACCGAGTTCATCATCGATTTCCGCTATAATGGCGGCGGGCTTGTCAGCACGGCCGAGTTGATGGGCGATCTGCTTGGCCGGAACCGGATAAACTCCATCTTTTCCAGGCTCACTTTCAGGGCCAGCAAATCGCAATTCAACGAGGTGAAGCGCATTGCGAACAAGGCGGAAGCCGTCGCGCCGATGCGGATCGCCTTTATCGGTACAGGCGCGACAGCATCGGCAAGCGAGCTTGTTATCAATGCCTTCATTCCGTTTCTGGGGCCAGATCTCGCACTGATCGGCAGCAATACCTTTGGCAAGCCGGTTGGCCAGATTGCGGAAGACCGGGAGCAGTGCGATGACCGGCTGCGTATCATCGCCTTCGCCACTCAGAATTCGCAGAACAATGCCGATTATTTCGACGGACTGGCGGCCAGTGTCGAGGCGAGCTGTGCGGCGGGCGATGATATCAATTTTCCGCTTGGCGATCCGCGTGAAAATTCAGTTGCCCGTGCGCTCGATTTTCTCGCCGGACGCAGTTGTCAGCCGATTGCAGGTGCAAGCGCGAGTAGCAGTGCGCCGAGCGGCACGATCACTGGGCAGGCTCTCAGCGTCGACCCGCTTAGCCGAACCATGCTGATGCCCGCGCGGCCCAATTCGGCGCAGATCAACTCGCCGGGCATTTTCTAGAGATAGCCTTTGTGCGACGCGAAGGCGCACAGATAATGCGGGCTTTTCGCGGCCGGAGCGGCTATCGTTTCTCAATGGGCATTCCGCCCGTGTGAAGGAAAGCATCATGGCCAAAGGCCAGAAGAAATCCACCAGGGAAGCCCGCAAGCCCAAGGCGGAGAAGAAGAAAAAGAATAATATGTCCAATCCATCCACAAAGCCGGGCGTTGTTTCGGGTCTTGAGCATATGCAGAAAAAGGGCTGAACCGTGTCCGATACGGATGACGGGGCCTATGTCTATGATGAGGCCAGCGGCGAGTGGATCAGCCCGGAAGAGGCTGCGACCAATAGCGCGAAGCCGGATACGAACCTCGAAGTCCGTGATTCCGTCGGTAACCTGCTGGCTGATGGGGATAGCGTTACGCTGATCAAGGATCTGAAAGTAAAGGGTGCGGGCCAGACCTTGAAACGCGGGACGGTCGTCAAAACGATCCGGCTAACTGCGAACCCGGAAGAGATTGATTGCCGCACGGATGGCATCAAGGGCCTGGTGCTCCGAACGGAGTTTGTGAAGAAGCGCTAGTCCGCGCTGGCTCTCCATTCCCGAATGGTTCTGGTCCTATTCAGCCGCGCTTTCATGAGACGCGCGTGCGGCCGTTACGAACGGCGCATAATCCGCAAAATCCTGATGCGAGACGACAAGGCCATCTTCAACGCGCAGGATCGTGAGGAAGGGCATGACGCTCGTGACTTCACGATCTTCGCTGAGTTGGAGCGTCCAATCGAGCTCGCCTTCGAAAATGGAATAATTCCCAGAATGGAAGGTGCGTAATGGCCGAAATTCCATCTGCGTTATCGCGGCATAGCCTTCCCGAAACAGCGTCATCATTGCCGGCTTTCCTTGCGCCCCTGCGCCGCTGAAAATCAGCTCCGCCGTTACATCGCGAAAGGTACCCGTGTCCGCAAGGAGCGGTTCGAGCGTATCCCAATCCCGCGCGATATAGGCGTCGAAATAGGCTTGGCTGACCGTTTCCGTGGCGGCGCTCGTTTCCTCGAAATTTGGCCGTTCTTGTGCGAGCAGCGGCGCCATTGGCATGGCGAACAGGGCGAGTGCAAGCGCAAGCGGCGCGGCGGAAAGGATTTTCATGGGACGATAGCCTTTGAATAGTGTGGGATCGGGTGATGGCAGCTCTTCAGCTCGCCTCGCCCTCCATGTCGACCCGGCTTTCGACCAACGTTCGGTGTGGGGCGGCAAAGGGGCAGAATTGACGGACGGCAGACATGAACGGTGCGCACGACACCCGTCCGCCCTTGCTTCGCTCTTTGTGACCACGGGCATCGCCGAAATGTCAGTTGACCTATATCAAAATAGAAGGCGATACATTGCGTAGAGTTGCTGCGTGGATCCGGCGCGCCTGCCTATACGAGCAGCAGTAACGATGAGGAGACAGGACCAATGGACGAAGCGCACGATCCAAAAGAACGGCACGGCAAGTGCCTGTGCGGCGCGGTGAAGATTGTCGCCAAGGCGGAGAGCCATGAGGTCGGTGCCTGCCATTGCGCCATGTGCCGGCGCTGGGGCAGCGGGCCGTTTATGGAAATCGATTGCGGGACGGATGTTCTGATCGAGGGCGAAGAACATGTGACGCGCTTCTCTTCCTCGCCTTGGGCCGAGCGCGCTTTTTGCATGAAATGCGGCACCAATCTGTTTTACCGGTTGAAGGAAGCGAACCAGCATATGGTGGCGATCGGCCTGTTTGACGATAATGACGGCCTGACTTTCAAGACGGAGGTCTTTATCGACGAAAAACCCGATTTCTATAGCTTTGCTGAGGATACAAAGCAGCTGACGGGAGCGGAGCTGTTTGCGCTCGTGCAGGAGGGATCAGCTTGATTGTGGTGCCCGAAAGCACAACGATAGACGATGCCGCGCCGATGATGGCAGTTCTGGAGGCCGCCGGTGAGGCGGGCGTCGATATCGTGCCGATTGTCTTCGATCGCTTCTTCACCGAATTTCCCGAAACCCGCGCACTGTTCCCCCATGTCGAGGCGGCGGCGGGCCGGATGGTCAATGAGACATTGGAAGCGATGATGGGTCTGGCCGATGGCGCGTGGTGGGTAAAAACCACGGTTGTCAATTTTGTCGACCTGCACCGCAATTACGGCGCAATACCCATGGTTCAATGGACAGCCTGGATCGATATGACGGTCGATGCGCTCGTGGAGGCGGCAGGTGAAGGCGGTGCGGATGGCGAACCCGCATGGCGGCGGCAGGCGGAGCGGATGAAGGACATGATCGAAGCCTGAGCGACGTCCGGCCGGCGTTGCCGTTCCCGATTGCGCTTGACGGTGAAGCGCCGTGCCGGAACAAGGGCGGCATGCTTGCCTCGCTTTTTGTCGCTACGATCATGGTCGTGCTGACCGTCCTGATCCACGGAATAGGTTTGTTCACTCTCTCGCGCCTGTTGCGGTTGGAGGCGAAGGAAGAAGCGAGCGCCAATATCCACCCGATGTCGCCGCGCGGAATTGCGGTTACTCTGTTGCTCGTGCTCGGCCTGTTCTTGCTGCACGGGATAGAGATCTGGACCTATGGCTTTCTCTATCTTGCGCTGGGCGCGCTGCCGAACCTTGCCGAGGCGATCTATTTCTCCACAATCACCTATTCGACCATCGGCTATGACGATGATGGCTTTCTCACCGCGTGGCAGATGGTGGCCGCGATCGAGGGCGTGAACGGCGTGATCCTGCTCGGCTGGTCGACCGCCTTTTTCGTGACGGTGGTGGCACGAATGGGCCGGCGGTAAAGACTGCGGGCTATGCACTATGATCCCGCTACCATCGCCATCGCTTGCCTCGCCGTGTTTATCGTCGGCTTGGCCAAGGGCGGTTATAGCGGGCTGGGCGCACTGGCGACACCGCTCTTTGCGCTCAGCGTTGCACCTACACAAGCCGCGGCGATCCTGCTTCCCATCTTGATTGTGCAGGATGTGGTCAGCGTCTGGAGCTTCCGCAAAAGCTGGAGCAGATGGGCGGTCGGATGGATGCTGCCCGGCGCGCTGATCGGCGTCGCGCTCGGCTATGCCTTAGCCGCGAGCCTTTCCATGGCGGCGGTCACCGGCGCACTGGGCACGATCACATTGGGCTTCGGCCTCTACCGGCTCTGGCTGGAGCGCGGCGGGCGGATCGTTGCCGCGTCCAATTCGCCCGGTTGGGTTGGCAGTCTCTTCGGTGTGGTGACCGGCTTCACCAGTCAGATTGCCCATGCCGGCGGCCCGCCGATGCAGATGTGGCTCACCCCGCGCAAGATGCCGCACCTGATGTTCGTCGGCACAAGCTCCATCCTGTTCGCCGTGATCAATTGGATGAAAGTCCCCGCTTATGCCGCGCTCGGCGAATTCACGCGAGAGAATCTCACCGCCTCCGCGATGCTCATGCCGCTGGCCATCGTCAGCACCCTGTTCGGCGTCTGGCTCATCCGCCGCATGGACCCGGCGCGCTTCTACACGCTGATCTATGTGCTGATGGTGCTGCTCGGCAGTAAGCTGATCTGGGATGCGGTGACCAGCGGATAGGCGTCCACCTGGCGCATAGTAACCGCAGGCAACGCCCTTATGATGCCACCACTTCGATCCGGCCCTCATAAACATAAACCGTCACATAGGCCCGCCCGCTCCGGATCGCAGCCGCCGTGGAGGCATCGACATAGCCATTGTTCAGCCAGCCGGGGATCAGTGCGCGTGAGGCGGAGGAAAGAAACACATTCTCATGGCCATCGCCCGCATCGCTGCGGCCGAAGCGGTGCATATTCGCCCGGTCCTGCCTCAGGATCGCGCCGACCGAGCGCAGCCGGTTGCCGCTGCTGCTAACCGTGTCCTGCGGGCTGATCATCGTCTGATAAACGCCGATCGGATCGTCAAACATGCCCGAATCGTCGCCCGCCTGCGCCGCCATCGGCATCGCCGCTGCGGCCATTGCTGCAAATCCCAAAACCATCTTTTTCATCATTCGTCTCCCTGTTCATGTTGTTCTGATGGGAAGCTTATGCGCCCGCCTGCCGGGGCCAGCTGTGGCGCGGATCACAGGATGGGCGCTTTACGGCCCGGCGCCGAGATATCGCCCGGCTAGCTTCACACCGAACGCCCTTTTTCTTTTCTGTGACCTTTGCGCGGACCGCTGCTTGTTGGCGTCCGCGCCGTGGCGCGATCAAGCCGGCCGAGCGCGCTGCGAAGCGCGGCATTGTCCGGTTTATGGATCGTCCCGGCATAGCGGCCCCCGCGTAGAACGGGGCGGTATGTGCCATGGGCAATTCGCTGAAACAGCGTATCGAGTGTGACTTTAGGATATCTCCCCTGTGACCCGGGCGTTCCCGGAGCGCCAGGGATCATATCCCCCATTATCCAATTCCCCATTATCCAATTCCCCATTATCCAATTCCACGCCGCGCAAAACCCCTCCGCGCCCTTGCGCCGCCGCAACCGATACGCACTCTCCCGGCTCATACCCACTTTTTGGGCGGCGGTCCTCACACAGCGCGTCTCGGCCAGATACCCGATAAACTCCGCCTGCCGTACCGGCGTCCACCCGTCGCGGCGAGCGCGGACAGGAACGGGCGTAAAGGCAGGAATGCGCGATATGCGGCGGGATTGGACGACGGCGCTGCGGGGGTGTGTGGCGGAGGAAGAGGGGCGCGTCATGCGCGGAGTGCAACAGGAGTTTTCCTACATTGCAATTAATTTTGGCGATAGGGCCATGTATGCTAAGTACAGTGGAGCGGCGCTGTTTACGTTACTTGGAAACTACTTTGTAGACCACTAGACAAAAACCTCCATCAGGCTCCAGAAGACTCCGAGAAAGGAGACTGACAGAAATGAGAGATGGTCTTCCGGCAGATCACGGGCTTTCAAGCGAAATAATGGCTATTGCTGGGTTGTTACCTGGCGGACAAGAACCGTGTCTAACGGACATTCAATTTGAAGCCCTAGAAACAGGTGTTGCAAGAGGCGAAAGCGTGCTTGTTTCTGCGCCCACTTCAACCGGCAAAACACTAATCGCTTTGTGGGCGATGGCTAGCGCAACTCAAACAGGAAAGAGGGCGATATACCTAGTCTCTCATAGGGCGCTTGCAAATCAAAAGTTTGAAGAAATAGCTGACACTATCGGTCATGGACTAATGGACTCGTCGCTTGACCGTATCGTAATTGCGACCGGTGACGGCGTATTGAATGCCGCAGGTCAAATCGTGAGTGATCCGTTGGATAGCGATATTCTTGTAGCGACATATGAGAAGTTCCTCCACTCTCTTGCTACATTGGGGCCTCCCCAAAACATGAATGACTCATGCATTGTTGCAGACGAAATTCAGCTTCTTGGGGATGAGCATCGCGGCGCACAGGTTGAACTATTACTTACGTTGTTGAAACGGGCAGGATGGCAGCAATTTGTGGGGCTTTCAGCTGTCCTTTCTCAAACGGATGCTGAGGCGTTGGCTGATTGGTTGGAAATCACAAACCTTAGAAACCCCAAAAGAGAAAAAAAGCCTTCATGTGTGCTGCCGCACTGCAGAAGCTAACTACATATCTGGAGTCGATGCTGAACGAGGTCCAAAACCGCTTCAACAGGAACATTCATCAGGCAGTCGTGACACCCTACAGATTGTTGCAGAACTCAATGAAGATGCAGCCAAAAAGCCGATAATCGTCTTTTGTATGAGACTAGATGACACCTACGAACTATCTCAGAGCTGGATCAGTATGGCGCGTCCGAGCCGGATTGAAGTAGATTTGCCTGATGGCGCCGATATCGGACCCACACTACTTTCTTCGCTCGAGCATCGCACTGCGTTTCACAATGCGGAATTGACTGATGAGGAGCGAGAGCTTGTCGAGAGGCAGCTTGATATCGGTGAGGTCGATGTTGTGTTCTCGACGACGACATTGGCCGCCGGCGTTAATTTTCCCTTGGGCAGTGCTGTCTTCGACAGGTTCAAGCGCTGGAACAGCGACAAGCGGCAGCATGTGCCGATCAGCCGGGCTGAATTTCACAATATGGCAGGTCGCGTCGGTCGAATGGGTCAGGTCGCGGCAGAAGGTACGGTTCTTTTAGTCGCCGAGAATCGTCGCGATACAGCAGCAGCTACAGCGCTTATGAATTTTGCTGCTAACGACGACCTTACCTCTCGAATCCAGCCAGACGATTTTGGCCAGCTTGTGCTGCACATATTTGCCGGGCGGTTATGCAGTTCACGAGAAGCTGCATATGAACTGCTTATAGGGACATATAGCGCGGCGCGCGAACTGAATTCCAATCGCGCCGGACTTGCCGGTTGGCATGTCAAGGTCGACCAAGTGATCGACGAACTCGTTGCGGCTGAGTGCTTGGTTGAAGCGAGAGAAATCAGCGTGACCATGCTAGGAGCGGCAACTGCCAGAACGGGCCTCAAACCGGCCACCGTTCTATTGCTGCTTCGCGAGCTATTCGACAAAGTCGAGTTGTTAACTTCATTGTCGAATGGCGAAGGAAGTGCGTTGAACGAAGACTCTCTTTCGTTTGTTTTAGCCCATGCCGCCCTAACTTCTCCCGAATTTGATTACACAGGTGGGCGACCGACGCGCTATTTGCCTTGGCGTTTGGACGATAGTGGTTTGATCGAAAATCCGGTTGCACGACAACTTGAGCCAACTCTGCTTTCACAACCTTGGACGGCAAATCCTAGCGCCGCTAACGGCGCTCTGCTTCTGGCTGGCTGGGTCACGGGGAGTCCGCGGTCCAACATCGAGAGATTGGTTCCGGGAATTCGCTTGGGCAAGGTGCAGGCAATGGGTCGTGACGCCGCATGGATTTTGGCCGGAATTGCAGATGTGATCCAAACGCTAACCGTACCACATTTAGCTCCGGAGGTTTTGCCAAGTGGGCTCCAGAACGATCAAGATAAAACCAAACTTTTACGTCGTCTGGCGCGCACAATACGGCGGCAATCATCTCGCTTTGTCTCTGGCTTACCACCAGAGGTTGTTTGGCTTACGAGAGTTGAGCAGCCGGGACCGCACAAACGACTTTCACGAAAAGAAATATTAGCTCTCAGAGCGGTCGGTCTAACGCAACCAAGAGAATTGATGAGTGGTGACCCTGCTGCCGCGTCCGCACGAGCCGAGGCCCTTAGAGACGCCGGAGTGAAAGACGGTTCGGCTCAGTCTAAGCTTCGGGATGCAGTTCGGTCTTGGAAAGCAAAATGGCGCGAATTCCTGCGAAAAGCCCATGAACGTCAGTCGAAAGAAATTGATGGAGGAGATCTCGCCCGACGGCTCTATGATGCGCGTGGCCACGAATTAGAGTCGGTGCTGGAGGAAGCATTCGGCCTCATTGATGTTAGCCTCGTCCGGTTGGATGATGGGAGTCGTCCGGGCAGTCCTGATTTTCTTATCACCATCGAAGCATTGGCTCCGATAGTGGTGGAGGTGAAGTCAAAGCAGAATGACACGGATTTCGTTGGATTTAATTCAGCGACCGAGATACTCTCGTCCTCAGAGATACTGGGCTATCGAGAAAGCCCCTGCCTTACGATTTGTAGCCCGGCAGTTGACCCAAGCATTGCTGGCCTAATAGAGAATTGTCATCGGCTTAGCTTAGTAGATGTTACTGAGCTATTTGGTGCGATTCTCCGTGTCCATCAGAAAAGAATTTCGTTGGCCGATCTTCACAATTGGTTGACGACACCCGGCATCGCAACGTTTGAAGATTTAACTGCCAATGTGCACGATGAGTAGCAAATTTAACTCAATCTGACTTGACGTAAAGCTTCCCACCCTCTTCCCTAAACTTCTCGCTCATCTCTTCCATGCCTGCTTCGGCGCTCTCTACTTCCCCTGCGACAGGCTCAGGGTGAGCGGGGGCCGTGGCGGCGATGAAGCTTTCGGCGCCCTGGTTTTGCTTCGCCGCGAATTCCCGCACTTCCTGACTGATCTGCATCGAACAGAACTTCGGCCCGCACATGGAGCAGAAATGGGCTGTCTTCGCGCCTTCGGCTGGCAGCGTCTGGTCGTGATATTGTTCGGCGGTGTCGGGGTCGAGCGAGAGGTTGAACTGGTCGCGCCATCTAAACTCGAAACGCGCTTTGGATAGGGCATCATCGCGGACCTGCGCGGCGGGGTGGCCCTTCGCCAGATCGGCGGCGTGGGCGGCTAGCTTATACGTTACGACGCCGACTTTTACATCGTCGCGATCAGGGAGACCCAAATGCTCTTTGGGCGTGACGTAGCAAAGCATTGCCGTGCCGTACCAGCCGATCTGGGCGGCGCCGATGCCGCTGGTGATATGGTCGTAACCGGGCGCGATGTCCGTCGTTAAGGGCCCGAGCGTATAGAAGGGCGCTTCGCCGCATGCCTCGAGCTGCTTTTCCATATTCTCCTTGATCTTGTGCATCGGCACATGGCCGGGGCCTTCGATCATCACCTGGATATCCTGTTCCCAAGCCACCTTGGTCAGCTCGCCAAGGGTGTATAATTCGGCGAACTGGGCTTCGTCGTTGGCGTCGTAGATCGAGCCGGGACGCAGGCCATCGCCAAGACTGAAGGCAACGTCATAGGCCTTCATGATCTCACAGATTTCGGGGAAGCGTTCGTAGAGGAAGCTCTCCTTGTGATGGGAGAGGCACCATTTCGCCATGATCGATCCGCCGCGCGAAACGATGCCCGTCATGCGCTTTGCGGCCATCGGGACATAGGGCAGGCGCACGCCGGCATGGATTGTAAAGTAATCCACGCCCTGCTCGGCCTGTTCGATCAGCGTGTCGGCGAAGATTTCCCAAGTCAGATCTTCGGCCACGCCGCCGACCTTTTCGAGCGCCTGATAGATGGGCACCGTGCCGATGGGGACGGGCGCGTTGCGAATAATCCATTCGCGAGTGTCGTGGATATTGCGGCCTGTACTAAGGTCCATCACCGTGTCTGCGCCCCAGCGGATCGACCAGACCATCTTGTCGACTTCATTGGCGACATCGGAGGCGACGGCGCTGTTGCCGATATTGGCGTTGACCTTGACGAGGAAGTTGCGCCCGATGGCCATCGGTTCGCTCTCGGGATGGTTGATATTGTTCGGGATGATCGCGCGGCCACGGGCGACTTCGTCGCGGACGAACTCAGGCGTCACATAATCGGGGATGGACGCGCCGAAATCCTCGCCATCGCGGGTGTATTCGGCAAGGCGCGCGCGGCCGAGATTTTCGCGCTCGGCGACATATTCCATCTCCGCCGTGATGATGCCTTTGCGGGCATAGTGCATCTGGGAGACGTTCATGCCGGGCTTGGCACGCAGGGGGCGCTTGATGACGTTTGGGAAGGGATCAACGCCGCCCGAACGGTCCGGGCCGAGCTGGCCATTATCCTCGGGGCGCAACTCGCGCGCGTCGTAACTCTCGACATCGCCGCGCGCCATGATCCAGTCCCGCCGCATCGCGGGGAGGCCCGCCATGATATCGATATGGGCGTCGTCGTCGGTATAGGGGCCGGATGTATCATAGACGCGCACCGGGTCCTCGCCCTCTTCCAGCTGAATCTCACGCATTGCCACGCGCACGCCTGAGCCTGTTTGTGCAGCAACGTGGATCTTCTTGGAGCCGCGAATGGGTCCGGTGGTCACACCGATTTCGGTGCGGGCAGGGATATCAGCCATGGAGGGTAAGCCTTTCTACGCGTGAATATTCAGGATTATGGGAGAGGATGTAAATCAGAGGTGGCAATAGCCGGCCCAGATCATGGCCGCGCCGATCGCCATCGCGATCAGGCCCCAGATGCGGGTATTGGCGCCCATAAAGGGCCGGGCGATCGCCCACATAATCTGCGGCACAGCGAGGAAGACCAGACCTTCGATCAACGCGCCCCAGCCAATGATTACGACCAGCATGGAGAGCCAACCTTCGCCGAGCGGATGGGTCAAGACGATGGCAACACCGATGCAAAAAACGAGCAACCCGATAACAAAGCTGAGCGCGGCGGATTCTTCGGCTTCTTTCATCATGCGCGCGAAACGGTCTGTGGCGACGCCCATGCCAAGACCGGCTGCGAGACAATAGAGGCCGAACGCGATGGCAAGCGCGCCGGTAAGGCTTCCGAATGCAGTCATGGTAAAGCTCCTTTCCGTATCGGCAAGGAGAGCGCGGAGGCATGTCGTATCGGCCTGGCCGCTCCCTCCCTCCGCCAGCGTGAACTGGATCAGGTTCTGCGGGTCGCGCGGGCTTGCACCGCACCTCTCAGCCTAAGGCTCCCCGGGGATAGGGGT
>Ga0209345_10001724_pt1 | contig 25555 bp, 23 predicted proteins | sample Cruoilmetagenom7_FD_187294 | JGI IMG/M metagenome (GOLD analysis project Ga0209345, IMG submission 187294) | Oil polluted marine microbial communities from Coal Oil Point, Santa Barbara, California, USA - Sample 7 (SPAdes) (version 2) | ecosystem: Environmental > Aquatic > Marine > Oil seeps ...
GCGGGCTTCGACTGACATACGGCATCCCTACCCAAACGGCCCGCCAATGCGGGGTTGCGATCAGGATGCAAACCGGGCAATCATAAATCCAATAGATAATGAGAATTATAACAATAGATAAAATCAATGATTGATCAAAACAGCCCTGAACGCATCATGCGCGAAATGGATTGGAACCTGTTGCGCACCTTTGTCGTATTGGCACAGGCGCGCTCTGTCACCGATGCCGCCACCCGGCTTCGCCTGACCCAGCCGTCGGTTTCCACCGCCTTGAAAAGGCTGGAAAACCGGGTTGGCAAAAAGCTTATTGATCGCAGTCCGGGGCACTTTCAACTGACCGATGCAGGCGAAGTTCTTTACCGCGAGGCGGTGGATATTCAGGGCTCTATCCTGCGCCTCTCGACGCTGATGCGCGACATGACCGATGAGGTCACGGGCCATGTGCGCCTATCTTTGGCGAGCCACGTCATCTGCCCGCTTTTTAATCAGGTGCTGGCCGAGTTTCACGACGAGAACCCCCGCGCGACCCTGTCGATTGATGTTTTCACCTCGGCCCTGGCGGTTGACACGGTCACCGCGCGCTCGGCCTCGTTTGCGATTTGCCTTGTGCATCAGCGCAATTCCAAGCTGGAATACAAACGCCTGTTCCGCGAATATTTCGGCCTGTTCTGCGGCCCACCGCACCCGTTGTTTGGCCGCAAAAACCTGACCCGCGCCGATCTTGCCGGGCATTCGGCGGTCAGCTTTGGCACCGACCGGCTTCAGGACGCCCTGAAACCCGTGACCCTGATGCGCGCGCAGGCCGAGCTTGGCGATCAGATCATCGCCACCTCAAGCCACCTTGAAGAAGTCCGCCGTCTGATCATCGCCGGGCTTGGTGTCGGGCCGCTGCCGCTTCATGTGGCGGCGCGCGATGTGCGTGATGGCCAGCTTTGGCAATTGCCGCCCTATGATCAGACCGCGCCGATTGACGTGCATGTCGTCTGGAACCCGCGCGCGGTGCTGAACCGGGCCGAAAAATGGCTGTTGGATCGCCTGTTGCAACGCATCGAGGATACCCCGATGGAAGAGCGCACCTATCGCTAGATGCGCGCGACCTGCCAGTCGGGGTAAAGGCCGCTTTGCGCCATGAAGGGGGCCACATCATGCCCGGCAAAAAGCCCGTCCTGCGTGACCAGAACCGTGCGCCAGCCCGCAGCCGACCCACCAAGAATATCGGTGTGAAGCGTGTCCCCCACCATCGCGATCCGGCCCTTGTCGATGCCGCCAAGGCTTGCCATGGCCATGGCATGCACATCCGCAAACGGCTTGCCAAAGAACAGCACCTCGGCCGCCGTCAGATCGGCAAGCTGATGGCCGTAAAACCCCGGCTCGATGGAAAAACCGTGATCGCGCGGCGCAACCAGATCGGCGTTGGCGATGATCACCCGGCGCGGATGTTTCAACAATGATACCTCAAGCATCCCCTGACGCGCATTATTCCAATCGGCGCTGGAGAGGAACAAAAAGCCTTCCGCGCGATCATAATCGACCGGGTCATCGCCCAGCCGGATCACCGGCATATCCAAGTCAGTCAGGGTATCTTCGGTCGCGGCAATGACCCCCCAGAGGCGGTTGTCGAGACCGCAAAGCGCTGCGTCGCGGCTGGTGATGATCTCATCGGGATCAAGAGCGATGCCAAGCTTGTCAAACTTGGCCACGGCCCCGGCGCGATCATAACTGGCGGCATTGGTCAGCACCCTGATCTGACAACCGCGGGCCCGCAGATCGGCAACCCGGTCTGCCGCGCCGGGGATAGGCGTTTCGCCAATATTGAGCACCCCAAAGGCGTCGAACACAAAGGCATCAATGCGCTCCGCGATCTCGCCAAGATTGGCGAGAGCTTCGGTGTCGGGCCGGGCTTGAACAGCGGGCAACCGGGGGCGGATCGCCTCGTATCTGTCGAAAATTCCGTGCAGGCCGTTCATCTGTCACCCTAGCTTGATGGCCGATACCTGATTCGACCCTCGCCACCCTATGCGCGGTAGATCGGGCGAAAAAGCGCGAATGACCAAAAAGTGCTCGCCTGCGCTGCAATAAACCGCCCCCTCTCCCGCCGTTTTTCGCGAAAGCATTCAAGGAACTGTCACAAAACACCCGTATCAGCAGGCGATAAGAAACCTGCGGCCCCGTTTAAAAAATGTTGCTTTTATGAGCGTTATGCCCATTCTGATGGCAATAATGGAGATATGCCCAAAATGTCATCCAAGAAACGAAAGCGCAGGGATGGGATACTGGATCTCATGCAGACCCATAAAAGCGTCTCGGTGGATGAGCTTGCAACCACCTTTGGCGTCTCGGCCCAGACCGTGCGCCGCGATATCAACCAATTGTGCCAGGAGAACCTGTTGCGGCGGCGCCACGGCGGGGCTGATCTTTTTGAAAAACAACTCAACCAGCCCTATCAACAGCGCAAGACCACCAATTCAGACGCCAAAGCGGCCATCGCCCAAGCCGCCGCCGCGCTTATCCCGGATGATGTGACGGTGTTCTTTTCCATCGGCACCACACCGGCCTTTGTCGCCGAGGCGCTGCGCCCGCGCAAACGCCTGACGGTGGTGACCAACAACCTCAACGTGGTCATGGCGCTGTCGAACGAACCGACCAACCGGCTCATCGTGCCGGGGGGCGAGGTGCGCCTGCCCGATCTTGATATCCTTGGCGATGAGGTGCCCCGTTTCTTTCAGGGTTACCGCGCGGACTTTGGCATTTGCGGCGTTGCCGGCGTTGCCGAAGATGGCGCGCTGTTGGATTTTCACGCCTCAGAAGTGCGCGTGCGCGAACAGATTCGCATCGCCTGTGAAACCTCGATCCTTGTGCTTGACCACACCAAATTCGGCCGCGTCGCCCCGGTGGTGGGCGGCCATCTCGGCGAGGTTGACCGCATCATCATGGATCGCGCGCCCGACGCCCGCTTTGCCCCGGTGCTTGGGCGGGTCGCCGACCGTCTTACCCTTGTTGATAGAGGTCCATTATGACCGCGCAACCCTTTGTATCGCTTGAAGGGATCGGCAAGCGCTGGAACGGCAAGCTTGGGGTCGAGGATGTCAGCCTCGATATCCCCGAGGGGGCATTCGTGGCGCTGCTTGGGCCGTCGGGCTGTGGCAAGTCGACCACGCTGCGGCTTTTGGCCGGGCTTGAGATCCCGGACGAGGGCAAGATCATCATCGACAGGCGCGATGTCACCACACGTGCCGCCTCGGAGCGCAACCTGTCGATGGTGTTTCAATCCTACGCGCTTTTCCCGCATCTTTCCGTTGCAGAAAACGTCATGTTCGGCCTCAAGGTGCGCCGCGTGCCGCGCGCCGAACGGCTTGAGAAACTCAAGCGCGCGCTTGAGATCACCGGCCTTACCGGGCTTGAGAATCGCAAACCCGGCGAATTGTCCGGCGGTCAGCGTCAGCGTGTTGCCCTTGCCCGCGCCATTGTCGCCGGTCAGCGGTTGTGCCTGATGGATGAACCGCTCTCAAACCTTGATGCCAAGCTGCGCAATGCCGTGCGCAAGGATATCAAGAAGCTGCAACAGGATCTGGGCATCACCGTGGTCTATGTCACCCACGATCAGACCGAGGCGATGAGCATGGCAGATATCGTGGTGCTGATGAAGGACGGGCGCATTCAACAGATCGGCACGCCGCAAGAGCTATATAATGCGCCGGTCAATACCTTCGTGGCCGAATTTGTCGGCGCGCCGCCGATGGCCCTGATCAGGGGGCATGCGCTTGCCGGGTTCGACAATGACACAACCATCGGGTTGCGCGCCGAGCACATCACCCTGGCCGAAACCGGCAAGGGCCGCCTGATCTGCGAGGTGACCGAATGCGAGTTCCTTGGCGCCGAAACCTTTATCGGCCTCGCGCATGACCATGCCACCGGCCTGACGCTCAAGGCGCCGGGCATGGCGCTTCACCCAAGCGGTCATACCGTCGAGATCGGCTTTGCCGACGATGACCTGCACGTGTTTGATTCCGGGGGCAAACGGGTGGCGCGCGCCCCCTGACCCCACCCGCCAAACGCCACGAGCAAGCATAACAAGTGGCGCACCAACCAAGACTGCACACAGATATTCTTTAGGAGGATACAATGTATTTCACCAAGCACCTCGGCCTCGCGCTTTCCGGCGCCATGGCCCTTTCGCTGGCGTCACAGGCGCAGGCGGAAACCGAACTTACCATGTATTACCCGATTGCCGTGGGCGGTGCCCTGACCGAGGTGGTCGATGGCATCGTGGCCGATTTTGAGGCCGAAAACCCCGATATCAAGGTCAATGCGATCTATTCGGGCAATTATGATGACACCCGCGTGCGTGCCCTCTCGGCGCTCAATTCCGGCGAACCGGCGCAACTGGCGGTGATGTTCTCGATCGACGCCTATGACCTGATCGAACAGGATCTGATCCTGCCCTTCGACGATGTGCTCAAGACCGACGCGGATCGTGCCTGGCTCGACGGGTTTTACCCGGCGCTGATGGCCAATGGCCAGATCGAGGGCAAGACATGGGGCATTCCGTTCCAGCGTTCGACCATCGTTGCTTATTACAACAAGGATATGTTCCGCGCCGCCGGACTTGACCCCGAAAAGGCCCCCACCACCTGGGATGAAATGGTCAGCATGGGCAAGGCGCTGACCAAGGATGATACTTACGGCGTGATGATCCCCTCGACCGGTTATCCCTATTGGATGTTTCAGGCGCTTGCGATCCAGAACGGCAAGGAATTGATGGCAAGCGACGGGCTGACCACCTATTTCGACGATCCCGAGGTCATCGAGACGCTGGAATTCTGGAAATCGCTTTCGGCCGAGCATGGCATCATGCCCACCGGCACAGTCGAATGGGGCACCCTGCGGCAGGCGTTTCTTGAGGGCCAGACCGCGATGATGTGGCACTCGACCGGCAATCTCACGGCGGTCAAGAACGCGGCGGAATTTGACTTTGGCGTCGCGATGCTTCCGGGCAACAAACGGCTTGGCTCGCCCACCGGCGGCGGCAATTTTTACCTGTTCAAAGACACCACCGACGCCGAGCGCGAGGCGGCGATGAAGCTGATCCAGTTCATGACCTCGCCCGATCAGGCCGCCGCCTGGTCAATCGCAACCGGCTATATGGGGGTGTCGCCCGCGGCCTATGAGACTGAGGCGCTGAAATCCTACACCGCTGACTTCCCGCCTGCCCTTGTGGCGCGCAACCAGCTTGAACATGCGGTCGCCGAGTTTTCAACGTTCGAAACCGCGCGTGTGCGCGACGGGCTCAACAATGCGATCCAATCGGCCCTGACCGGTGCCAAGACCCCGGCCGATGCCCTGGCCGAGGCCCAGGCAAGCGCCAAACGTCTGCTTGCAGACTATCAATAACCAAACGCCAGACACCGGCCCCAACCCGCAGGGCCGGTGTTTCTCGATCCTGAAAGGGCCGCGCAAGTGTCAAACCCACATGCCAATCTGGAACGGCGCCGACAGGCGATCTATGGCTGGCTTTTGCTTAGCCCGGCGGCGTTGCTGTTGTCGGTCTTTGCCTTTTACCCTTCGCTTGCGACGTTCTGGTCAAGCACGTTTTCGCGCGGCAACCGGCGCAATCCGTCGGAATACATCGGGCTTGAAAACTACGCCGATCTGTTTGCCGATCCGACCTTCTGGTTGGTGGTGCGCAACAACCTGTTTTACGCCGGTGTCACCATCCCGGTGTCGATTTTCATCGCCCTGTCGATGGCGCTTTGGGCCAATTCCAAGATTCCTGCGCGCGGCTTTGTGCGCACCGCCTATTTCACGCCGACTGTTTTGCCGATGATCGCCGCCGCCAATCTGTGGCTGTTCTTCTACACTCCCGGCCTTGGCGTTCTTGATCAAATCGGCGCGCTCTTTGGCCTGCCGTCGGTCAACTGGCTGGGTCAGCCGGAAACCGCGCTTTGGGCGATCATCATCGTCACGATCTGGAAGGAGGCCGGGTTTTTCATGATCTTCTACCTCGCCGCGCTTCAGACCATCCCCGAAGACCTGAAAGAGGCCGCCGATATCGAAGGGGCAAGCCGGTGGACCTATACCCGCCGGATCGTTCTGCCGCTGTTGATGCCGACCACGCTATTCATCATGGTCAATGCGATGATCAACTCAGTCAAACTTATCGACCACCTGTTTATCCTGACCAAGGGCGGGCCGTCGGATGCCTCAAAGCTGATCCTCTATTACATCTGGGAAATGGCCTTTGCCTTTTTTGACGCGCCGCATGCCGCCGCGATGACAATGCTGGTGCTTCTGGTGCTCGGGATCGTCGCCGCCATCCAGTTTTTCCTGATCGACCGCAGGACACATTACCAATGAAGCGCCTGACGCCCACGCTCGATGCCGCCGGTGCCATTCTGCTGGCCGTGATCTGGATCTCGCCGCTGCTGTTTGCCTTTTGGGCGGCGTTTCATTCGACCTCGGATGCGGTGAATTTCAACATCGCCGCGCCCTGGACGCTTGATAATTTCCGCACCGCCTGGGAGGGGGCGCCCTGGATGCGCTATTTTCTCAACACCTTCCTGCTGGTCACGGTGGTGCTTATCGGGCAGTTCATCCTGACCACCCTGGCCGGGTTTGCCTTTGCGCAAATGCAATTTCCCGGCAAGGATGTCGTGTTCATTCTTGTGCTGCTTCAGCTTTTCATCCTGCCCGAAGTTCTAATCGTGGAAAACTATGCCATGATCTCGCGGCTTGGGCTTTTCGATACGATCCTCGGGATCGGCATGCCTTATATGGCAAGCGCCTTTGGCATTTTCCTGATGCGGCAAGCGTTCAAATCGGTGCCGATTGAATTGCACGAGGCGGCGCGCATTGAGGGTTGTAGCTGGCTTGGCATCCTGATCCGGGTCTATGTGCCCTTGGCCAAGCCGACCTATCTTGCCTATGCGCTTGTGTCGGTCTCGACCCATTGGAACAACTTCCTGTGGCCGCTGATCGTCACCAATTCGCCCGACACCCGGCCCCTGACCGTCGGCCTGTCGATCTTTGGCGCGCCAGAGAATGGCGTCGATATTTCGGTTATTTCGGCGGCCACGCTGATGTCGATTGCGCCGCTTTTGATCGCCTTTCTGGTGTTCCAGCGCCAGTTCGTTCAGGCCTTCCTGCGCACAGGTATCAAATGACCCGCATTCTGCATCTCACCGATACCCATGTCACCGTGCCCCCGCATCGCGTCTCGGGTGTCCTTGATACCTTCGCGCTTCTGGGTTCGGCCATCACCCGGATATTGGCCGATCTCGACCGGATTGGCCCGATTGATGCAGTTATCGTCACCGGCGATCTGACCGATCAGGGTGACCCCGAAAGCTATCGCCTGTTGCGCCGTCAGATCGAGCGGCTTGGCCTGCCATGGTTTGCCATTCCCGGCAATCACGACCTGCGCGACCCGATGCGCGCCGCCCTTGCCGGCCTTGAATATCTGCCCGCCGAGGGGCGGCTGAACTGGGTGCATGATTTTGCCGATCTGCGGCTGATCGGGCTTGATACCCTGATCGAGGGACAGGCCGGCGGCACGCTTGACGCTGACACGCTGGGGTTTTTGCAAGACGCGTTGCAGGCGCGCGCGGATGTGCCCGCCCTTGTTGCCCTGCATCACCCGCCATTCGCCTGTGGCATCCGCTTCATGGACAGGATCGGCCTTGAGAGTATTCCCCAACTGGCCGCGATCCTTGATGCCGCACCCTCCGAGGTCCGGCTGATCGCGGGCCATGTGCACAATACCTTTATCGGTCAAGTCGGCCCTTGCATCGCCCTTACCAGTGCGGCAACATCAAGCAGCTTTCCCGTCGACTTTCGCCCGACTGCCCCGGTTGGCTTTTCTACGGTCCCCGGTGGCTACATGCTGCATGACTGGCGGGGTGGATTTCAAAGCACCTGCGTGTCGCTGGCCTCTGGCACCGGGCCGCATCCGTTCTAGAGATTTGGATCACTCCCCTTGGAAACACCCAACCTGACCCTGTTCTTTTTGCATATCGCAGGCGCCGCCGCGCTGTTGATCTGGGCGGTGCGGCTGGTGCGCACCGGGGTTGAGCGTGCGTTTTCCGTCCAGTTGCGGCTCTGGTTGCGCCGCTCCGGCAAGAGCCGGCTTTGGGCGGCGATGACCGGCACCGTCTCGGCGATGGCCTTGCAAAGCTCGACCGCTGTGGCGATTCTGGCGGCCAATTTTGTCGCCGCCGGCGGAATTGCGGTTGCGGCCGGTCTTGCAATCCTGCTGGGGGCCGATCTTGGTTCGGCTCTGGTGGCCAAGCTATTGCTGGTGCGCCAGACATGGCTAATTCCGATCCTTCTTCTTGTCGGCGTCGCCATGTTCCTGCGCGGCGATCAGAAACGTGTGCGCCAGGGCGGGCGCATTCTGATCGGGCTGGCGCTTATCTTCGTGTCGCTCGACATGCTGCGCGCGGCCACGGCGCCGCTGACCGATAGCACCGGCGCGATCATGGCGATGCAATACCTTGGCCGCGACACGCTGACGGCCTTTGTCATCGGCGCGCTGTTTGCTTGGGTGGTGCATTCAAGCGTGGCGGCGGTTCTGCTGTTCGTGACGCTGGTCTTGCAGGGCGTGCTGCCTTTGTCGGCGGCGGTGGCGCTTATCCTTGGAGCCAACCTTGGCGGGGCGTTCATCGCCTTCGTGCTGACCCTCGCCGCCCCGATTGAGGCGCGCCGGATGATCATTGCCAATCTGGTGCTGCGCGGCGGGGGTGCGGCGCTGACGCTGGTTGCGTTCCGCATGTTCGAGCCGCCGCTTGACTGGCTTGGTGCCACGCCTGCGCAACAGGCGATCCATCTGCATATCGTCTTCAACCTCGCGGTGGTGATTGTGGTGCTGCCGTTCACCGGGCTGGCCGCGCGCATGGCCTCGGCGGTGCTTAAGGCCCCGGCCACCCCCGCCGCGCATGAGCATTTCACGGCACTTGATCCGGCGGCCCTTGGTGACGCTGACCGCGCGCTATCGTGCGCCGCGCGCGAAGTGATGCGTATCGGCGAGACGGTCGAGGCGATGCTGCGCCCGATCCCGACGCTTTATGCCACCTGGGATGACGCAAGCGCCGAGGCCATTGCCGCCAATGAAAAGACCCTGCGTAAGCGCCATTTCGAAACCAAGCTTTATCTGGCGCAACTGAACCGCAGCGGGCTTGATCAGGACAACAGCCGCCGTTCGATGGACCTTGCGACAATTGCCGCCAATCTTGAGGCCGCAGGCGACATGATCGCGCGCAAGATGCTCACGCTGGCCAAGCGGTTGCATACCGAAGGCGTGCAATTCTCAAAACCCGGCTGGAGTGAAATCTGTGATTTTCACGACCGGGTGCTGGCCAATGCGCAACTGGCGCTCAGCGTGATGATGACGCAAAACCCCGATGACGCCCGCGAACTTGTCGCCGAAAAGGACAGCATTCGCGCGCTTGAACAAAAGCTCCAGCGCCTGCATCTGGGTCGCCTGCGCGAGGGGCTGACCGAAAGCATCGAGACCAGCAATATCCACCAGGAAACCCTGCGCGCGCTCAAACAGGTCAATACCTCGTTTTCGATGGTCGCCTATCCGATCCTGACCGAAACCGGCGATCTGCTCTCAAGCCGGATGTCGGACAGGAATTAGGCGTAAAGACATTTAAAGGCCTAGGGCATCGCCATCCATCTGGTCGGGCTATCCCCGGCTGCCTGATTGCATAGATCAGATGACCGCGCGTGATCTCAACCCCTGCGCGCTCTGTTGCCCTTAAGCTCACCCAGACAAACGCGTTGCTCACGCGCGGGTAATCACATCAAAGCTGTCAGTTCTTTGCTGATCACACTCTCTGGCTGTGTTATAAATAGCCCATCCATTGCCAGAGCCTTGGAGCTACAGCACCCTTTTGTTCATTTTTTGCATGTGCCACGCGGTTTTCAACAGATATTGAAGGACCATTGATTTGAACATTCCAACCACGAGCAATCCCGTTTCTCTCACCGTTTCCATCGACGGCGCCGCGCCGGTTGTCAAAACCTGCGATCTTCTGGTTGTGGCCTGCGAGCCGCGCAACCTGATCGGCACATGCGACTATACGCAGGCCGAACTTGACGTATTTTCACAATTCAAGAATTACACCTTTCATACCACTCTGGTGAAGGTAAAGGTGCCCAGCACCGCGCCAAGATATGGTATCGTCCTGTCGCCGCAGGAAATTGAAAACATGGCAGGCCACGTCAGCGGCTATCGCAATGAAACGGCCAAGCAGTTTTCGTTGGAAACCGCCAATGGCATGACCGAAAATCTGGTCACCGTCTATCAACTTCAGGGCCCCGAAACCACGCCGATGACCGAGCAGGAGTTTCTGGACAACCTGAATGCCACGCTGCCGACCCTGTCATGGTGGCCCTATCCCGAGTACGAGATCGTCACCGATACCGCCAACCTGCCGGTCGATCTGCGCACGCCCTATTTCGATCACTTCGACAATGCCGGGCTTCGGGCCGGCGGGCCGTGGAGCTATCTTGATCTTCAGGGCCAGAACAACACGATCTATGTGCATGGCTCGACCTGCTTTGAATCAGTGCTGCAATGCTGGCAATATGGCGGCATGCTGATTGAAAATCAGGCGCGACTTGGCTGGTCTTTGCCGGATGACAAGGCCGCCTCGATCATCGTGCTGGGGGCCGGGCCGTCGGGGATGATGTTTGCGCATCGCCTAAAAGAGCTGGGCTATAGCAATGTTGAAATCCTTGAAAGCACCGATCGCTTTGGCGGCAAGACCCATACCGTCACCTATGACACGCCCTCGCCCAATGGCGACACGACCGCCTGTGAATTGGGCACCTGTTATCTTTCGCCCGCTTATGACGCGATGGCCAAGCATTTTGCCGCCTGCGATTTCATGCAGGGCAATATCCGCGAGGGCATGTACCTTACCCCTGATCACAAGGATCCGAAGGGCGAAACCATCCGCGGCATGACCACCGCCGGTCAGTTTGATGGCGTCCCGATGACCGAGCCGCTGATCGACTATACCGATTACACCTTGCTCAAGGGCTATTATGAGGCCAACCAACCCTTTGCCGAACCTGCAAAATGGCTGGATGGTTTTGATGCCGACAAACTCAAGGTCGAGATGCTGCTCAAGATCATGGAATACGACGCGCTTCTGGCGCTTTATCGCGGGCTGACCCTGCCGATGCCGCTGACGGCCCCGGCCGAATTGCTGCAATACGACAGCTTCTATGATTTCCTCAAGCAGAACGATCTGTTGTTGCTGACCGGCATGCTGGAATATGCCTATTCGGTACAGGGCTACGGGCCGCTGAAACAGATTCCGGCCTATTACGGCATGATCTGGATTTCGCTGCCGCTGACCCTTGGCATGATCTTTAGTGACAAGCCTGCGGTGACCGTCTTGTCAAAGGGCTGGCTCGATATCTGGACGCAGATGGCCCCAACCCTGAATATTACGCTCAACGCCAAGGTCTCGGCCATTAACCGGGTGACATAAAGATGCCCGCCCGCGATTTGGGGGTCGCGGGCGGCGCGCGCCGACATAAACAGGCAAGGGAGAGACCTGTGAAAACGATGGAACGAAAGGCGACGACAATCGTGGCCGCCGATGTGGTGGGGTTTTCGCGACTGGTTGCGCAGGCTGAAGAAGAGGTCTTCACCCGCCTTCATGATCTGCGCCAGAGCGTCATTGATCCCGTTGTCACCGCCGAGGGCGGGCGCGTGGTCAAGACCATGGGCGATGGCCTTTTGGTCGAATTTCCCCAACCCGACGCCGCCATTCGCGCCTCGGCCGCTGTGCAACGTGCCGTCACCGCCCATGAGGCCGACCGCCCCGAAGAGACCCGCATCCGCTTTCGCGTCGGCATCAATCACGGCAGCGTTCTGATTGATGGCGATGATGTGCTTGGCGATGTCGTCAACATTGCAGCGCGCCTAGAAACCCTGTCACCGCCCGGCGGCATCTGTGTCTCGCGCAGCGTGCGCGATATGCTCGTCAACGATGACACCCTCTCCATCACCGGGCAGGGCATGCAATACGTCCGCAACATCCCCACCCCGGTCGAGGTCTGGCAGGTCAATACCGGCGTCGAAGGCGACAGCCCCGGCCAGGAACAACGCCGAAGCGACCGCCCTTCGGTGATCGTGCTGCCGTTCGACAATATGTCGCCCTCGATCGAGGACGGGTTTCTGGCCGACGGGATTGCCGATGATGTGATCAACGCGCTGTCGCGGTTCCGCTCGCTCTTCGTGATCGCGCGCGGGTCAAGCTTTGTCTACAAGGACCGCGCCCATGATGTGCGCCAGATCGCGCAGGACACTGGCGCGCGCTATGTGGTCAAGGGGGCGGTGCGGCGCGCCGGGCAACGCCTGCGGGTCTCGGCCCAACTGATCGAGGCCGCCACCGGCCATCAAATCTGGTCGGACAAATATGACCGCGACATCGAAGATATCTTTGAATTGCAGGATGACATAACCCGCTGTCTTGTCACCGGCCTGACGCCTGAAATCGGCGCCCATGAGCGCAACATCTCGCGCGGCAAACCCACCGACAGCCTCTCGGCCTGGGAATTGTGCCAAAAGGGGCTGGCCGAAATCGACATGCGCACCGCCGGCAGCGTTCGCAACGCCACCGGCCTGTTTCATGCCGCCGCCAAGGCCGATACCACCTATGCCCTGCCGCATGCGCTTTTGGGGCGGGTTCATGCCGTGCGGATTTATTCCGGCCGAAGCACCGACCCTCAGAAAGACGTGGCCGCAGGCATGAAACACGCCACCCTCGCGGTGGAGCTTGATGACCGGCTGGAACTTGGCCATGCCACGCTGGCCCAGCTTATGACCATTCAGGGCCGCGAGGCCGACGCCCGCGATGCCCTTGCCCGCGCCAAGGCGCTCAACGACAATGACGCCCTCGCCTATAGCGTCCAGACCTATATTAACCTGTTTCAGCCAGAGCCCGACACCTACGAGATGGAGGCCGCCGGCCTTGAGGCGGTGCGCCTTAGCCCGCAGGATCCGCTGGCCTGGTCGTTTCACTGGATGCTGGTGATGTCGATCTGGCTGCGCGATATGGAATTAGGCGAAAACGTGCGTCACTACCTCGATCCCGCCGCGCGCATGCCGGGGGCGGAAACCTTTGTGCATATCGCCGTCGCGGTCACCGCGCTCAAGCGTGACGATGAGGTGGCGGCGCGGCGCGCGCTTGAAAACGCTCTGACGGTGCGCCCGAACCTCACGCTGCACACCATTCAGCACGCCTTTCACTTTCCCAAATGGCCCGCGCTTGTGGAGGGTGTCGCCCCGCAGCTTGAAACCCTCGTTTCGATGGGATTGCCCCGCGATTAAAGGATTTTTCCCAGGATGTTACCCACCCTGCCGCCTTGGGTCTTTGACTGGTCCGGTCATCTTGGGGTGGCGCTTTATCTGGGGTCTTATGCGGCGCTTCAGGCCGGGGTGATCCGGGGTAGCAACTATATCTACGCGCTCTTGAACCTGCTCGCCGCCTCTTTCGTTCTGATCAGCCTGAGCGCGGCCTTCAACCTGTCCTCGGCCCTTATTCAGGTGTTCTGGATCGCGATAAGCCTCGGCGGCCTTGCGCGGCTGGTCTGGCTGAATATCGGCTTGCGGTTTTCACCCGACGACAAGGCCCTGATCACGCAGGTCTTTGGCACCATGCCAAACCCGATGGCGCGTCAGTTTCTCGACAATGGGCATTGGCTTGACGGCGAGCCGGGCCTTGTCCTCACCACCGAGGGCGCGCCGGTGACCGCGCTCACCTATATCCTGCGCGGTGAGGCCGAAGTTGTCAGTGACGCCCGCCCGATCGGGCGGCTTGGGCAGGGCCTTGTCGGGGAAATGAACGTGCTTGGCGCCGGTCCCGCCAGCGCCACCGTCACCCTGACACAGCCCGCGCGCCTGTTCACCATCACCGGTGGTGCGCTGACCCGCCTGATCCGGCACGACAGCGATCTGCGCCTGATGGTGGAAAACGCCATGTGGCGTGATACCAGGGCCAAGCTTGTCGCCGCCAACCAACGCCTTTCCGGGGCGCCGAAAGGGGGGCGGCATGACCACGAACCTTGACCTGATCGCTGTTCTGATCCTGTTCCAGATCAAGCATTTCATCGGCGATTACCTGTGGCAAACCGGCTGGATGCTCGCCAACAAGGGGCGTTATGGCCATCCGGGGGGGCTTGCGCATGCGGGGCTGCATGGCGCGCTAAGTGCCCCGATCCTGATCTGGGCCGGGGTGCCGATCGCCGCGACCCTCATGCTCGCCCTCGCCGAGGCGGTGCTACATTACCACATCGACTGGTCCAAGGCGCGCACGGTTCGGCGGCACCATCTTGATGAAACCCAAACCGCCTTCTGGCGTTATCTGGGCCTTGATCAAGGCGCGCATCAACTGACCTATATCGCGCTTTTCGCCGCCGCGCTCAGCCTCTGAACCGGGCCTTTCCTTTTGCCACTGCGCGGGCAATCATCGCGCGATGGCCAGAATCAACATCGAACAGCTTCGCACTTTTCTGACAACCGTGCGCCTCGGGAGCGTCCGAAAGGCCGCGCTTGGCCTCAATATCACCCAACCCGCCGTAACCGCGCGGATCAAGAACCTTGAGCACTCGCTGGCCGCCCCGCTGTTTGATCGCACCGCAAGCGGCCTGCGCCTGACCAAGCGTGGCGAACGGCTGGTCAGCTATGCCGAACAGTTCGAGCACCTGACGCAATTGGTCGAGGCCAATATCACCGACCCGCAAGGCATTGATTTCATTCTGCGCCTTGGTGTTTCGGAAACCATTGCGCAATGCTGGCTGCCCGAATTTGTCTCGGCGCTGCACCGCGAATTTCCCAAGGTCGAGATTGAGATCAACGTCGATATCTCGACCAATCTGCGCGACGGGTTGCTCAACCGCGAGATTGATCTCGCCATTCTTCTTGGGCCGGTCTCGGAATATTCGGTCAACAATATCGAGCTGCCGGGCTTTGACCTCGCCTGGTACGCCGCCGCCGATATGCGGGGGGTGGATGGCGACGACGCGACGCTTTTGGCCGACAAGCCGATCATCACCTATGCCCGCAACACCCGGCCCTATCGCGAATTGAAAACCGTTTTATTTGAGCGGGTTGGCCCCGGCGTGTCGCTGTTTCCCTCGTCGTCCCTGTCGGCCGGTTTCCGGCTTGTCGAGGCCGGGCTTGGCGTGGCTGCCCTGCCCCGTGCCCTCGGCGCGCCCTATCTCAAAGGCGGCACCCTGCGCGAGTTTGATCCCGGCTGGACCCCCGGACCGCTGCGGTTTTCGCTCTCCTATCTCGGTGACCCCAAAAGCCACGTGGTTGAATCCGCTGCCAAAATCGCGCTTGGCGTGGCGCGGGCCTATCCGCATGCATCAAAATAGCTGATGCATATGGGCAAGTTTTTTCGATTTGCGTTTATGCCCGCAACCCGTCAGCCTGTTCACAACGAGGAGAACCAGATTTGAACGCTGACTATCAATCCTTACGGGCCATGCCCATTGAGGCCCTGCGCGCCACCATCCGCGCCGGGGATTATACCTCGCATACCGCCGGGCTTGGCACGGGCCTGTTGCAGGCCAACCTTGCGATCATGCCAGAACGCCATGCGCTCGATTTCATGCGCTTTTGCCAGAGAAACCCCAAGCCCTGCCCGCTGACGGGGGTGTCCGATACCGGCAATCCGATGATGGCCACGCTTGGCCGCGACATTGATATCCGCCACGACGTGCCCGCCTATAATATCTACCGCGACGGCCTGCTCACCGAGAGCATGGCCGACATCGCCGCCCTCTGGCAGGATGATTTCGTGGTCTTCGCGCTTGGCTGTTCGTTCACCTTTGAAAATGCGCTTGAACAGGTCGGCATCAGCCTCTGGCATATCCAGAACAACACCACCGTGCCGATGTATCGCACCAATATCGAAACCACGCCTGCCGGGCCGTTCTGTGGCCCGATGGTGGTGAGCATGCGGATGATCGACCCCGCGCGCCTTGAAGAGGTGCAAACCATCTGCCGCCGTTACCCGCTGGCCCATGGCGCGCCGGTGCATTGCGGCGACCCCGCCGAGATTGGCATCGTCGATATCGGCGCGCCCGATTGGGGCGATCCGGCACCGGATGAGGTCGGCAAGATCCCGGTCTTCTGGGCCTGTGGCGTCACCCCGCAAGCGGCAGTGGCGCGCGCCAGACTGCCGATTTGCATTACCCATAAGCCGGGTCATATGCTGATCACCGATATTGCCGAGGATGCCGAAGTGCCGGTGTTCCGGCCCTGAAAAAGCAAAAAACAACCCAACAAGGAGAAGTCACATGAAAAAGACACTTAGCTTGCTCGCCACCACCGCGCTTGTCGCCGCCCCCGCCGTGGCCGAGGATCTTTCGGTCGTCGGAAGCTGGTCCGGCCTGCCGCTTCACAAGCAATACGAGGCACCGTTCTGGGGTGAGACCCTGCCCGCCGCCTCGGGTGGAGAGCTTGAAACTGCCGTCACCACCCACGATCAGATGGGCCTTGGTGTCGGTGACATTTACCGCCTGCTTGGCGATGGCGTTTACGACGTTGCCATGACCGTGGCCGATTACGCCGTGGCCGACGCGCCCGAACTTGAGGGCCTTGATGTGCCGCTTCTGGCGCTGACCGCGGATGAGGCCAAGGCGATGGTCGATGCCGCCCGCCCGATGGTCGAAGACATCTATAACGCCCGCTTCAACAGCCACGTTCTTGCCATCGCGCCCTATCCGCCGCAGGTCGTGTTCTGCAACGCGCCAATCAAAGGTCTCGCCGACCTCAAGGGCCTCAAGGTGCGCGCATCCGGTCGCATGACCGCCAAATTCCTTGACGCGCTTGGCGCCGAAGGCGTGAACGTGTCCTTTTCCGAGGTGCCCGGCGCCCTGCAAAAAGGCGTGGTGGATTGTGCCGTCACCGGTGCCGGCTCTGGCTATAGTGCCGGCTGGTGGGAAGTGTCCTCGCATCTTCTGACGCTGCCGCTTGGCGGCTGGGATTCGGTCGTGACCGCGATCAACCTCGACAAATGGAACAGCCTGAGCGGCGACATGCAAAGCCTGATCTCCTCCGAAATCAAAGCCAAGTTTGAAGCCCCGGCCTGGGCCTCGGCGCAGGGCGCTCTGGTCAATGACATTGCCTGCCTCACCGGCAATGGCGACTGCCCGGCGGGCGATGCGCGCTCGATGACCCTTGTCGAGGCAAGCGACGCCGATTTCGCAACCGCCCGCGAGATCCTGGAAACCGAAGTGCTGCCCGATTGGGCCGGTCGTGCCGGGGATGAATGGGTTGCCCGCTGGAATGCCTCGGTGGGCGAGGTCGTCGGCGTAAAAGTCACCGCCAACTGATCCCGGAACCGCCAGAGAGGGCCCCATATGACCGATAGATTTCTGACAAGATTACGCGCGCTCAACCGGGGGGTGGCGGTGCTGATTGGCATCATGCTTCTGGCCTGCGCGGGCTTCGTTCTGCTTGATATCATTCTGCGTCAGCTGGGGTCCTCTTTTGGTGGCACCGATGAGGTGTCCGGCTATGTGATGGCCATCGCCACCTCCTGGGGCATGGGCTATGCGATGCTCGAACTCGGTCACGTGCGCATCGACATCCTGCGCAGCCGCGCAGGGCCAAAGGGCCGGAGCCTGTTTGATCTGGCCTCGCTGATGATCTTGGCGGGCACGGTCAGCGTGATCGCCCTGCGCTGCTGGCCGGTGGTTGAGCGCTCGATCACCAACATGTCGCGCGCCAATACCGCACTTGAAACGCCGCTCTGGCTGGTGCAACTGCCGTGGTTTGCCGGCTGGGTCTGGTTCGCGCTGATGGCGTGGCTTACCTTTGTGACCGCGCTTTTGATGGTCCTCCAGGGCCGGTTTGATGCCTCGGAGGCCGCCATCGGCGTCTTTGCCGAAGAGGAGGCGTTTCAATGATCACCTATGTCTCGGTCGGCCTTCTCGCCTTATTAAGCCTGTCGATCCCGGTGGGGATCGTGCTGTTCCTGCTCGGCTTTGGCATTGATGTGTTCTTTAGCCCCTTTCCGCTGATCAAGGGCTTGGGTCAGATGGTCTGGTCCTCGTCCAACAGTGCCACCCTGATCGCGATCCCGTTCTTTGTGCTTTTGGGTGAAATCCTTGTCCGAAGCGGTGTCGCCGCGCGCACCTATGAGGCGCTTGACCGGTGGGTGTCATGGCTTCCCGGCGGGTTGGTGCATGCCAATGTCGCCACCTCGACAATGTTCTCGGCGATTTCCGGCTCGTCGGTCGCCACCGCCGCGACCGTCGCCACCGTCGCCATGCCACAGGCCGAACGACTGGGCTATGACCCCAAGCTGTTTTCCGGCGCGATTGCCGCCGGGGGCACGCTTGGTATCATGATCCCGCCGTCGATCAATCTGATCGTTTACGGCTTTCTCACCCAATCCTCTATCCCGCAACTGTTCCTGGCAGGGCTTTTGCCGGGCATCCTTCTGGCGGTCGGCTTTATCGTGATCACCGTGATCATCTGCCTGATCCGTCCCGATCTTGGCGGCGAACGGCGGATCTTTCCGCTGTCGCAAATGCTTGGCGCGCTTGTGCATCTTTTGCCGATCATCTTTTTGTTCACCATGATCATCGGCACGATCTACAAGGGCTGGGCCACCCCGACCGAGGCCGCCGCCGTCGGCGTTGCCGTCGCCTTTGTCATCGCCGCTTTCGCCAGCGGCATATCGTTCAGAATGATCTCTGATAGCCTCTTGGGAACGATCAAGGTCACCTCGATGATCATGCTGGTGGTGATCGGCGCGTCCTTCCTCAACTTCACCCTGTCCTCGGCCGGGCTTGGCCGCGAACTCAAGGAGTTTCTTGAGGGGCTTGGCCTCTCGCCGCTGGCCTTTATCCTTGTGGTGGTGATGATCTATGTCGTGCTCGGCTTTTTCATCGAAACGCTGTCGCTGATGGTGGTGACCATTCCGATCATCGTGCCGCTGGTGGTGGCGCAGGGCTATGATCCGATCTGGTTCGGCATCCTGATGATCGTGCTGATCGAAATGGCGCTGATCACGCCGCCTGTCGGGCTCAACCTTTACGTGGTGCAGGGCGCGCGCAAATCCGGCAAAATGAGCGATGTGATGATCGGCTCGATCCCGTTTGTCTGCGTCATGCTGCTCATGGCCGCCGCGCTTATCGCCTTTCCGCAACTGGCGCTTTACCTGCCGGCGGCGCTTAACTAGCGCGCCGCGCCAGAGGGCCGATAAGCATCGGCGTAAGATACATCGGCACCTGATAACAGCCGATAAACAACAGCATTGCCGCCCCGGTCTCGGGCGGCAATGCCCCCAGAAACAGCGCCAGATTGCGATTGCCCGCAACAATCGCCAAGGCCGGCGCCGCCGTCGCGTGCCCGGCGCGGTGCACCACCGCAAAGACCACGATCTGTGCGCCGAAATTCAACCCGAACACCACCGCCAGGGCGCGCCACAGCCCCGGATCGCCCGACAGGATCGCCGGACCCACGGCCAACATCAGCCCAACGACAACCACCGCCATCGCCAGCGTGATCACCCCGTCAACCGTGCCCTGCCCTTGCGCCCCGCGCAGCCACGGCACCGCCCGGCGCAGGATCATCGCCGCCCCGGCCGCAAAGCCAATGACCGCCAAAAGCTTGAGCGCCGCAAGCGCCACCACCTGCGGCGCGCCAAAGACCGGCATCAACCAGAACACCGGCAACACCGTCAGCGGCAGGATCGCGGTGCCCACCACAAGCTGGCGCAAGGCCGGGCTCGGGTCGCCCCCCGACAGGATCGCAAGACCGGGGCTTCCGGTCAGCGGCGCGCCGGCCAGAACCAGAACCGCGCCGATCCCGAGGATAGAATTCAGCCCGCCAACCGCCCAAAGCAGCGCGATTGCCAGCACCGGCATGCCAACCTGCAAGGCCACCGCAATCCCGAGATAGCGCGGCAGGTGTCGGCGATCCGGAAAGGCCGCAATCGGATCAACCCGAAGCGTGGCCAGAAACAACAGGCAAACGATCATCGGAAAGATAAGCGGCGCAAGGATACCGGCAAGCCCCGGCGCCGTGACCCCGACCACCAGCCCGGCAATCAACACAAGCCGCCCGTGGCGCGCCAGACTCTGCAACAGCGCGATCATCACGCCTTAACTACCCTGTCGGTGCCGCCGCCGAAGGGTTGCGGGGCGGCCGGGCACGGCAAGGCTCGCGTCCTGACGCGGGGTTCTGACAATCACCCGGCCTTTGGAAATCACCGCAAGGCGGGCCGGGCGCAGGCGCAACGCCTCAATCGGATCGCCCGCATCGAGCACCACCAGGGACGCCTGTGCGCCAACCTGCAAGCCATAGCCCTCAAGCCCCATGATCCGGGCGTTCTGATTGGTGACCATGTCAAAGCAACGCCGCATCTCATCGGGGTGCGACATCTGCGCCACATGCATCCCCATAAAGGCCACATCTAGCATGTCCGCCGTACCAAGCGAGTACCACGGATCAAGCACGCAATCCTGACCCCAGCCGACGGTGATGCCCTGCGCCTGCATTTCCTTGACGCGGGTCAACCCGCGGCGTTTCGGGAATGTGTCGTGCCGCCCCTGCAACATGATGTTGATCAACGGATTGGGAATCGCGGCGACCCCGGCCTCGGCAATGTGCGGCAACAACTTGGACACATAGTAATTGTCCATCGAATGCATCGAGGTCAGATGGCTTCCGGCGACCCGCCCCTGCAAGCCAAGACGCTGTGCCTCATAGGCCAGCGTTTCGATATGGCGGCTATGCGGGTCGTCGCTCTCGTCGCAATGCATATCGACGGGCAAGCCACGCGCCGCCGCCAGCTCGCACAACTCGCGCACCGAGGCCGCGCCATCGGCCATGGTACGTTCGAAATGCGGGATGCCGCCAACCACATCAAGCCCCATATCAAGCGCGCGAATGGTGTTGTCGCGCGCGGTCGGGTCGCGGTAAAATCCGTCCTGCGGAAAGGCCACCAATTGCAGGTCGATGTAATCCCTGACCTTGTCGCGCACCTCAAGCATCGCCGCGACCCCAAGCAGGCGGTCATCGCAGGTGTCGACATGGCTTCGGATCGCCAAGAGGCCCATGCTGGCCGCCCAATCGCAATACTCCAGCGCGCGGGTGACCATCTCTTCCTGGGTCACGATCTGTTTCAACTCGCCCCAAAGCCCGATCCCCTCAAGCAGGGTGCCGCTCGCGTTGACGCGCGGAATGCCGTAACTCAGGGTCGCATCAAGATGAAAATGCGGGTCGACAAACGGCGGGCTGACAAGATCGCCGGTCGCGTCGATCACCTCGCCCGCCTCCGCCGCTTGCAGGTTGCCAATCGCCGTAATCTTGGCTTCGGTGATGCCGATATCGGCCACCCGGCCATCCGGCAATGTGCCGCCCTTGACGATCAGATCAAACATCAGCGCTCTCCCTTGTTGAACGGCACCATCAATGCGCCCGGCACCTCGGCGCGCCGCGACATCACGATAAGCGCCAGAATCGACAGAACATAGGGCGTCATCAGGAAAATCTGGTAGGGGATATCGGCGCCAAGCGGGGTCTGTTGTACCCGGATTTGCAGTGCATCAAAGGCCGCGAAAAGCACCGCACCCAAAAGGGCCTTGCCCGGTTTCCAGGCGCCAAACACCACCAGCGCGATACAGATCCAGCCGCGCCCGTTGACCATCTCGAAGAAGAATGAATCGAACGCCGACATGGTCAGAAACGCGCCGCCCATCGCCATGAACCCGCTGCCGACAATCACCGCACCCATGCGGATGCCGGTGACCGAAAGCCCCTGCGCCGCCACCGCCGCCGGGTTTTCCCCCGCCGCGCGCAACGCAAGCCCAAGCGGCGTGCGATAGAGAACGAGCGACACCACCGCGACCAAGACAAAGGCCAGATAGGTCATCGGCGTCTGCGCAAACAGCGCCGGACCGATCAGCGGGATATCCGACAAAACCGGAATCTCAAACGGCTGAAACGCGGTGATCTTGGGCGGGCTTGTCACCTCTGGCAGGGCAAGGCGATAGGCGTAATAGGTGCTTGAGGTCGCCAATAGGGTCACGCCAAGGCCCACCACATGCTGCGACAGGCCAAAGGGCACGGTCAGCACGCTATGGATCAAGCCGAACGCCATGCCGACGATCATCGCCACCATCACCCCGGTCCAGAGCCCGGTGCCGGAATAAACCGCCATCCAGCCGGCAAAGGCGCCGGCAACCATGATCCCCTCGATCCCGAGGTTCAGCACGCCGGCACGTTCACAGATAAGCTCGCCCAGGGTGGCAAAGATAAGCGGGCTCGCGATGCGGATCGCGGCGGCCCAGAAGCTGGCGGATAAAAGGATATCGAGCATGTCCATGATCTATTCCCTCACCACCCGAAACCGGGTGAGCAATATCGCCAGCACCATGAGCAAAAGCGCCGTCGCCAGCATGATATCGGCAAGATATGTCGGCACGCCAACCGCGCGGCTCATGCTGTCTGCGCCAACGAAAATGCCCGCCACGAAAAGCGCGGCGGCAACCACCGCCAGCGGGTTGAGCAGCGCCAGCATTGCAACGATAATGCCGGTATAGCCAAAACCGGGGCTCAGATCGAGCGTCAGGCTCCCCTTGACGCCGGCCACCTCGGAAAACCCCGCAAGTGCCGCCAATCCGCCCGACAAAAGCGCGGTCCTGATCAGCACGCCGTTGACCGCAATCCCGGCAAACCGCGCCGCATCGCGGTTAAGCCCGACGGCGCGCATCTCATAGCCAAGGGTGGTGCGCCGCTGAATGACCCAGACCAGGGCGGCGGATATGATCGCAAGCCCGAACCCCCAATGCAGGCGCAGCCCCTCCATCATCCGCGGCAGGCGTGCCTCGGCGATCAGGCGTTCGGATTTCGGCCATCCCATGCCCATCGGGTCCTTGAGCGGCCCTTCCAGAAGCATCGAAACAAACAACAGGAAGATAAAGTTGAACAACAGCGTCGTGACCACTTCGTCCACGCCGAAACGCACCTTCAACAGCGCCGGCACCAGCAGGACAACTGCACCCGCCAGCATCGCGGCAAGCACAAGCGTGGGCAAAAGCGCCCCCGCCCCCCAGGGCAGCGCCCCGGTGCCAAGCACAACGGTGATCAGCGCCCCGGCATAAAGCTGCGCCTCGGCGCCGATATTCCAGAGCCGCGCGCGAAACGCCACCGCCACCGAAAGGCCGGTAAAGATAAGCGGCGTGGCACGGTTCAGCGTTTCCAACACGGCGAATTTCGACCCGAACGCGCCCTTGAGAATCAGGCCCAGAACCGCAAAAGGATTGGCCCCTGCCAGCATCGCCAGCAAGGACGCAACCACCACGGTCGTTGCGATGGCAATCACCGGCGGCAGGATGGTGCGCGCAAGGCTCGGGTTGGCAATCGGCTCAAGACGCATGCGCCACCTCGTCCCGTTCAAACCCGTGGCCCGCCATCCAGACCCCAAGCTCTGCCGGGGTCATGCTGCCGCGGGCGAATTCAGGCGACAGACGCCCCTCGGAGATCACATGGATCACATCCGACAGCGCCATGATCTCATCGAGATCCTCGGAAATAAGCAGCACCGCCGCGCCGCGTGCGCGCGCGGCGAGCAACTGCGAATGCACATAGTTGACCGCGCCGATATCAAGCCCGCGCACCGGCTGATTGGCCAGGATGATGCGCGGCGCGGCCTCAAGCACCCGGCCAAGGATAAGCTTTTGCATATTGCCGCCCGACAACAGCCTGATCCGCGTTTCCGGCCCCGGACAGCGCACGTCATAACGCGCGATGATCTCTTGCGTGGCGGTCTCGGCGCGGGCCCAGTTCATCCAGCCGCGTCTGCTCATCGGGGGCTTGTGATAGCTTTCGAGAATGGCGTTTTCGGTGAGGGTGAAATCGGCAATCGTGCCGGTTTTGTGCCGGTCTTCGGGAATGCGCGCGATGCCGCTTTGCACGGCGATACGCGGCGACCATTGCGCAAGGCCGGCGCCGTCAAGATCAAGCTGCCCCGCATCGGGCGCGGTCAGACCCCCGATAAGATCGGCAAGCGCCGCCTGCCCGTTGCCCGACACACCGGCAAGTCCGGTGATCTGACCGGCGCGCAAATCCAGCGTCGCGCGCTTGAGCCCCGGCGCGTTGCCCTGATCGGGCGTGCTGACATCGCGCAACTGCAACAGTGGCGCGCCGGGTGTGGCGGGGCTTACCTTGGGGGCGTTCACCTCGGCGCCGACCATGGCGGCGGCAAGAGCGTGACGGTCGGTATCGCGCGTGGCCATCTCGGCCACAAGCCGACCATGGCGCAGGATCACCACCCGATCCGAGATATCCATCACCTCGTGCAATTTGTGGCTGATGAAGACAATCGACAGGCCAAGCGCCACCGCCTTGCGCAGGGTGGCAAACAGGTCATCGGTTTCCTGCGGGGTCAACACCGCCGTCGGCTCGTCCAGAATAAGGATCTTTGCCTCGCGATAAAGCGCCTTAAGGATCTCGACGCGCTGCCGCTCGCCCACGGTGAGGGTGCCGACGCGGGCATCGGGATCAACCGACAGGCGAAAATCATCGGCGAGTTTGGTGATTCGGGCGTGCACCGCCGCCGGGTCAAGCCGGGGCTGCCAAAGCGGCACGGTGCCAAGCGCGACGTTTTCCAGCACGGTCATATTATCGGCCAGCGTGAAATGTTGATGCACCATGCCGACGCCCGCATCCAATGCGGCGCGCGGATTGCCGGGCGGCAAGGCCTTGCCAAACACCTCGACCGCGCCACTGTCGGCGGTGTACTGGCCAAAGAGGATATTCATCAAGGTGGTCTTGCCCGCGCCGTTTTCGCCCAAAAGCGCGATCACCTCGCCGCGATGCAAGGACAGGCTGACCGCGTCATTCGCAATCAGCTTGCCAAAGGTTTTGGTAATGCGATCAAGGCGCAGAACGACCTGCGCCGCCTCTGCGCCTGTCATTCAGGACGACTTCGGTTCGTCGTCGTTGATCTCGACCGTGAAGGTGCCCGCCTTGATCGCCTCGCTGCGCTCCTTGACAAGCGTCATGGCGGCCTCGGGCACTTTGCCCTCGAAGGTGCCAAGCGGCGCAAGCGACGATCCACCTTCGCTCATGAAGGAATAGACGCCATAATCGGCGGCCTTGAAGGTGCCGGCGTTCACTTCGACAATCGCCTTGTCCAATGTCGGCTCGAAATGCCAGATCGCCGAGGCGACCACGGTTTCGGGGTAATCGGCCTGGGTGTCGATCACATTGCCAATCGCCAGAATGCCCTTTTCCGCCGCCGCATCCGACACGCCAAAACGCTCGGCATACAAGATGTCGGCGCCGTTCTCGATCATCGCAAAGGCGGTTTCCTTGGCCTTGGGCGGATCGAACCACGAGCCGATAAAGCTCACCTGGAACTTGATATCCGGGTTCATCTCGCGCGCACCGGCCATGAAGGCATGCATCAAACGGTTCACCTCGGGGATCGGAAAGCCGCCGACCATGCCGATATTGCCCGATTTGGTCATCGACCCGGCGATGATCCCCGACAGATACGAGGCATCCTGA
>Ga0209345_10001726_pt1 | contig 25527 bp, 27 predicted proteins | sample Cruoilmetagenom7_FD_187294 | JGI IMG/M metagenome (GOLD analysis project Ga0209345, IMG submission 187294) | Oil polluted marine microbial communities from Coal Oil Point, Santa Barbara, California, USA - Sample 7 (SPAdes) (version 2) | ecosystem: Environmental > Aquatic > Marine > Oil seeps ...
GTTAAAACATTGGGTTGCTAGGTTCTAACTTCAGAGGGGATGAGGCATGACACAATGAGTCATTATTGTTGGTGCTGGCCATGCTACTGCACAGTTGGCTCCCAGTTTGCGTAAGCAAGGCTGGGAGGGTGAGATATTGATAATCGGTGATGAGCCTTATGCTCCCTATCAGCGCCCTCCGCTTCCTAAAGAATTCATGTTGGGGCAGAAAGATGACAGGGACATTTTGATTCGCCCTGAAGCCACTTATGACAAACATGGTATTGAACTTCGATTGAATCAGCAGGTGGTAGCAATCAATCCGATTGAAAATACACTAGCCCTGGATAATGGGGAAAAGCTCGATTATGACAAGTTAGCATTGTGTGCTGGTGCTAGAGCTAGAAAGATTAACCTACCAGGGGGTGAGCTAGCAGGTGTTTGTTATCTTAGAAGTCTCGATGATGTGAAAAATATTAAGAATTATCTAGGTGTTAATGGGGCTGTTACACCTGGTTGCCGAGCTGTGATTATTGGTGGTGGTTACATTGGTCTAGAAACAGCTGCTGCTTTAACCAAGTTGGGTGTGAATGTTACGGTATTGGAAATGCAGGATAGAGTCCTGGCCCGTGTAACTGCATCTGAGGTTTCTGAGTTTTTTCAGCGAGTACATACAGAGGAAGGGGTCTCTATTCGAACCAATATTGCTGTTAGCCATATAGAGGGTGAGCATCTATTAACGGTTTGTAACGATAATGGAGAGCATTTTGATGCAAACCTGGTAATTATCGGAGTTGGAGTGATTCCTAATGTGGAATTGGCTGAAGCTGCTGGGTTAGCTGTAGAAAATGGTATTACAGTGGATGAGTTTGACTGCACAAGTAATGAAAACATTGTGGCGGCGGGTGATTGCACTAACCATCCCACTTCACTATTGGCCAACTCATTGTTGGGTGGCCGGTTGCGACTGGAGTCTGTACCCAATGCAGTGGAGCAGGCAAAAACTGCTGCTGCGAGTATTTGTAGTCAATCGCTACCCTATGCCAGTTATCCCTGGTTTTGGTCAGATCAATATGATTTAAAGCTACAGATAGCGGGTTTAAATCAAGGGTTTGATCAAGTGCTTATCCGTGGAGACAACAAGCATGGCTGGAGCTTTGTTGCCTGGTATTTGAAGGAAGGTAAACTTTTGGCTGCTGATTGTGTGAATAGACCTAAAGAGTTTTTAGTGGCGAAACAGTTGCTCAGCCGTGAAATAACAGTAGACCCAGCTAAATTAGTTGATGAATCCATCGACCCAAAAATATTTTTACAGTGACTATTTTATAAGTAATATATAGGTAATAAGCAGTGCTAAATAAATTTTAGGGATTATGAGGTATGCCAATTATTCATTATATTGAGGCTGATGTAGCAGTTGGAAGTACGGTTATGCAGGGTGCTGTGGACAATATGATTGATGGTATTTTGGCCGAGTGTGGTGGGTCTTGCAGTTGTGCTACCTGTCACTGCTATGTGGATGAGGCATGGTTCGATAAAGTTGGTGAAGCTGGAGGCACTGAAAAAACTATGCTTGAAATGGCCATGGAGCAACAACCTACCAGTCGTTTAAGTTGCCAGATTGAGGTAACAGAAGATCTTGATGGGTTGGTGGTTAGGTTGCCAGCCTCTCAGTATTAAAAAGCCTCAGTATCAGCTTTATAAATTAAAGAGTTCTAAATAAGGCTTGGAAATAGTGGTATAGCTTTTAATCCCAACCTCCAAGGTCTTTCCATCGATTGACAATACTGCAAAATAAATCAGCAGTTTTTTCTGCATCATAGGCAGCAGAGTGAGCTTTACCATTGTTGAATTTAATTTCCGCAGCTTCACAAGCTTTGGCTAAAACAGTTTGTCCATAGGCTAGTCCGCCCAATGTCGCAGTATCGAAACAGGAAAAGGGGTGGAAAGGATTGCGTTTAATATTGTTTCTGTCGACGGCTGTATTCACAAACCCAAGATCAAAGTGAGCATTGTGTGCAACCATAACGGCTCGGCTGCAATGGGCTTCTTTCACTGCCGCACGAATAGGTTGAAAAAGGACTTTTAAAGCTTCTTCTTCGTCTAGAGCCATGCGGTAGGGGTCGTCGGGGTTAATACCGGTAATATCCAGTGCAGCTTGCTCAATGTTGGCACCTTCGAAGGGAATAACTGCATGGCAGAGGGTTTCGTCAGGCATTAATATGCCGTCATCATCCATTGCAAGGGTTACGGCTGCAATTTCCAACAGTGCGTCGGTGTCAGAATTAAAACCACCGGTTTCAACGTCTACAACAACGGGTAAAAATCCTCTGAATCTATCTGAAATAGGTGGGTGCATATCAGATGTTTGCCTTATCAATAACTTGCCATTGTCGAATTTCACCAGCACCCAAAGGCGTTAGTGTGCTGTTGCCAAAGGGTAGGGACTCTGGACTTTTCCAGTCAGATTTTTTCAGTGTAATGGTATCGGTGTTGCGCGGTAGCTGATAAAAATCGGCACCATAAAAGCTAGCAAAACCTTCAAGCTTTTCAATGGCTCCAGCCTGTTCAAAAGCTTCAGTATAAAGTTCGATAGCCGCGTGATTGGAATAACAGCCAGCACAGCCGCAGGCATTTTCTTTTTTGTTGGTGGTATGGGGTGCTGAATCTGTACCGAGGAAAAATTTTGGGCTTCCACTGGTGGCTGCTGCTATGAGTGCTTGCTGATGGGTATCACGCTTAAGGATTGGCAAGCAGTAATAGTGTGGCTTAATGCCGCCGACTAACATCTGATTTCGATTGTATAGTAGGTGTTGCGGGGTGATCGTCGCTGCAACATTACTCGATGCTTCCATTACAAACTGCGCACCTTCACGGGTAGTTATATGTTCCAAAACAATTTTTAAACTGGGGAAATCTGCTACTAGTTTTTGTAAATGTTGTTCAATAAAAACAGCTTCGCGATCAAATATATCAATCTCTGCTGTGGTGACTTCACCGTGAAGAAGCAGGGGCAGGCCTTCTTTTTCCATTTGTGCCAGCATCGGATAAATATTGGTGAGCTCGGTAACGCCAGAGTCAGAGTTAGTAGTAGCACCTGCTGGATAATACTTACAGGCAAATATCTGGCCGGACATCTTGGCCAGGGTGATTTCTTCTGGCTGTGTGTTGTCCGTAAGGTAAAGCACCATTAAAGGCTGCCATTGTGAATCTCCGGGGCGCTGGCTAAGAATGCGCGCCTTGTAGTCCAATGCTTGCTCTGTATTCAGTACAGGTGGAACCAAATTTGGCATTACGATGCTGCGACCAAAATATCTGGCAGCATCAGGTACGGTAAAGGGCAGTGCCTCGTTATCCCGAAGATGGACATGCCAATCGTCGGGCCTTGTAATGATGAGCGTGGTGGGTAAAGTCTGATTCATGGGTGCCATTTATCTGTGGTGGAAATCGCTGGGATGAATGCTACCGGAATACCAGATTGCTTTATAGCGAATATAGACTAATTTTTACTCAGTATTATGCGGAGTTTACTGTGAAACTGAACGCTGTCATATTAGAATGGCGGCCAATTTTCTTATCCTTAGTCTGGCAACTTGAGCCCGGCAATTAAGCAGCCTGGGAATGAAGGTTGTCAGATTAGCTAAGTTACCAAGTTACCAAGTTAGCTAAATTAATAGTTTCATTATAGTTGTTCCAATCAGGAGTCATGTCGTGTCCGACATTAAAAAAGTTGTTTTAGCCTACTCAGGGGGTTTGGATACCTCGGTTATTGTTAAGTGGTTGCAAGAGACCTACCAGTGCGAAGTAGTGACCTTTACGGCTGATATTGGTCAAGGTGAAGAGGTAGAGCCTGCCCGAGCAAAGGCCGAAGCTTTGGGTGTTAAAGAAATTTACATTGATGATCTTCGCGAAGAATTTGTTCGTGACTATGTGTTCCCCATGTTCAGGGCAAACACTATTTATGAAGGCGAATACTTGTTGGGTACTTCCATTGCGCGTCCCCTGATAGCCAAGCGATTAATTGAAATCGCTAATGAAACTGGTGCCGACGCTATCTCCCATGGAGCTACAGGTAAGGGAAATGACCAGGTGCGGTTTGAGCTGGGTGCTTATGCTCTAAAGCCTGGTGTTGAAGTTATCGCTCCATGGCGTGAATGGGATTTGAACTCTCGAGATAAGCTGATGGAATATTGTGAAACCCACAATATTCCGGTCGATTTTTCGGGTAACAAGAAAAAATCGCCATTCTCTATGGATGCCAACTTGCTACATATTTCTTACGAAGGTGGCAATTTGGAAGACCCTTGGTCGGAAGCAGAAGATGATATGTGGCGTTGGAGTGTTTCTCCTGAAAATGCCCCTGATGTGCCGACTTATATAGAACTGACGTATGAAAAAGGCGATATAGTTGCTATTGATGATCGGCCTATGTCTCCAGCTACTGTGTTGGAGTACTTGAATAAAGTGGGTGGTGATAATGGTATTGGGCGACTGGATATTGTGGAAAATCGCTATGTCGGAATGAAGGCACGGGGATGTTATGAAACACCTGGTGGCACCATTATGTTGAAAGCTCACAGGGCTATTGAGTCTTTGACTTTGGACCGAGAGTCGGCACATTTGAAAGACAGCCTGATGCCTAAGTATGCAGAGGTCATATACAACGGTTATTGGTGGTCACCGGAACGGAAAATGCTTCAAAGTATGATCGATGGTACTCAAGATGTGGTTAATGGAACGGTGCGTTTGAAGCTTTATAAAGGCAATGTTTTTGTGGCTGGCCGTCAGTCAGAGGATAGCCTGTTTGATGAAAAAATTGCTACCTTTGATGATGATGCTGGAGCGTATGATCAAAAGGATGCCGAGGGCTTTATCAAGCTAAATGCTCTACGTTTAAGAATCGCCGCCAGTAAAGGACGGAATCAGGGTTGAATACAGTTATGGCGATATTGAACTTGACGTAAATCAATATCTATACTGAGCGGTTAAGGAATAATACTGGCGGAGTAGAAGTGGGGAGCTTGCATCTACTCCTTGAGGATATTTAACTACAGGACTAACTACGAGAAAATCAAAATGAGTAGCAATGTCACGACTGCCGGAGAGACACCGGTTTATAACACTAGGGTGGTAAAGCAATTTGCCCTGATGACTGTAGTTTGGGGTATTGTGGGTATGCTGGTTGGCGTCATTATTGCCGCTGAACTGGTATGGCCAGACCTGAACATGCAGTTGCCCTGGTTTCACTTTGGCCGCTTGCGCCCATTACACACCAACGCTGTAGTTTTTGCTTTTGGTGGCTGTGCGCTGTTTGCCTCTGTCTACCATGTTGTACAGAGAACTTGTCATACTCCATTGTTTTGCAATTGGTTGGCAGGTTTTACCTTTTGGGGATGGCAAGCCATTATTGTTTCAGCTGCGATCACTCTACCTTTGGGCATAACTAGCGCGAAAGAATATGCGGAGCTGGAATGGCCTATTGATATCGCAATTACCCTGGTTTGGGTGTCATTTGCAGTGGTTTTCTTCGGCACTATTATGAAGCGAACGACGTCACATATTTATGTGGCCAATTGGTTCTTCGGTGCCTTTATTATTGCTGTTGCGGTATTGCACCTAGGTAATAGTGCTGCGATACCCGTCAGTATGACAAAATCCTACTCTGCCTACGGTGGTGCCATTGATGCAATGATTCAGTGGTGGTACGGCCACAATGCAGTAGGATTTTTCCTGACAGCTGGTTTTTTGGGGATGATGTATTACTTCGTGCCCAAGCAGGCGGGACGTCCAGTTTATTCTTACCGCTTGTCTATCGTGCACTTCTGGGCATTAATCGCCGTTTATATTTGGGCTGGCCCACACCATTTGATGTACTCCGCATTGCCAGATTGGACTCAGAGCCTGGGTATGGTGATGTCGTTAATTCTTCTTGCACCTTCTTGGGGCGGCATGATCAATGGCATGATGACACTATCAGGTGCATGGCATAAATTGCGTTATGACCCGACATTGCGCTTCCTTGTGGTATCTCTTTCCTTCTACGGTATGTCTACCTTTGAAGGGCCAATGATGGCGATCAAAACAGTGAACGCACTTTCTCACAACACTGACTGGACTGTTGGTCACGTGCATTCTGGTGCGTTGGGTTGGGTGGCAATGGTGTCTATCGGCATGTTGTATCACCTGATTCCAGTGCTCTATAAACGTACACAAATGTACAGTGTTCAGCTGATTAATCTCCACTTCTGGCTCTCTACCATTGGTACTGTGCTCTATATTGCTTCCATGTGGGTCAACGGTATAGCACAAGGCTTAATGTGGCGTGCGTTTAATACCGACGGCACTTTAACCTACAGCTTTGCTGAATCGATTGAAGCCAGTTACCCCGGCTACTATGTGAGACTGCTAGGAGGAGTTATTTTCCTCTTTGGTATGTTGATCATGGCATACAACGTTTGGCGCACTGTTCGTGGTGATGAACAGAAGCAAATAGCAAACGCAGAAGTTCAGGCTGCTTAAAGGAGAACAACGGTGAAACACGATATTGTTGAAAAAAATATAGGCCTGATGATTGTCTTGATTGTTGTTGCAATCAGCTTTGGTGGATTGGCTCAGATTATTCCATTGTTCTGGCAGGCAGAGACCACAGAACCCATTGAAGGGTTGAAGCCATGGGGCTCAGTTGCCTTGGAAGGACGTGATATTTACATCCGAGAAGGTTGTCATGTCTGTCACACTCAGATGGTTCGTCCTTTCCGTGCTGAGACTGAGCGTTACGGCCATTATTCAGTAGCAGGTGAGCAGGTCTACGAGCATCCATTCCTTTGGGGCTCGAAGCGTACTGGTCCTGATTTGGCGCGCGTGGGTGGTCGTTACAGTGATGATTGGCATCTTGCACATTTGTATGACCCTCGCGATGTGGTTCCGGAATCAAATATGCCGGCTTTCCCTTGGTTATTTGAAAAAACGCTAACCGGTGAGGAAACTGCGAAGAAAATGTCGGCATTGAGATTGGTTGGTGTTCCATATACCGATGAGGACATTGCCAATGCTGCCAAACCATTTGAAAGTGGCGAGGTGACAGAAGTCGACGCACTTGTAGTTTACCTGCAAGAGCTTGGCACACTGTTGACGCGAAAACGCTAATGGACCAGGGAACGCTACAAGGTATTGGGACCATTTTGGCTATGGTTGCCTTTTTAGGCGTGTGCTGGTGGGCTTTTAGCAGCCACAAGAAAAAAGATTTTGAAGAGGCAGCTCAGCTGCCATTTAACGACGAGTTAAAGTCGTCCCAGAACGAAGATAAATAGAGGTAGGACCTGTTATGAGTACCTTCTGGAGTATCTGGATCATCGTTATCACTGCGATAACAATCGCTGGATGTACTTGGTTACTGTTTGCCAACCGTAAGATAGACGCTTCCTCAGAGGAAGTTGAAGATGGTGAAGCACCTAAAACGGGCCATGTTTATGATGGCATCGAAGAATATGATCACCCGCTGCCAGGCTGGTGGTTCAATATGTACCTTGGCACCGTTATTTTTGCTGTGGTTTATTTGGTGCTATACCCTGGTATGGGTAGTTATGCTGGCGTGCTGGGTTGGACCCAAACGGGCCAATGGCAACAGGAAGTCGATGAAGCTGAGGCAAAATATGCACCGATTTATGAGCAATATGCCAATATGTCGGCTGAAGAGCTTATTGCTAACCCAGATGCCATGAAAATGGGGCGTCGCTTGTTTAATAATAACTGTTCTGTTTGTCACGGCTCCGATGGTCGTGGTAGTTATGGTTTCCCAAATCTGGCTGATAGTGATTGGTTGTATGGTGGAAGTGCTGCTGAAATCAAAGCATCTATTACCATCGGTCGTAAAGGCGTTATGCCAGCCTGGGGCGATGTTATCGGTGATGAAGGTGTCGATAATGTCTCTGAATACGTATTTCAGATAAGTGGCCGCGAGCACGATGAAACAAAAGCTGCTGAGGGTGCCAAAGTCTATGCTTCCTACTGCGCTTCTTGTCATACTCCAGCTGGTACAGGTATGGCCGCGTTAGGCGCGCCAAATCTTACTGACGGCGTTTGGCTCTATGGTGGATCCCCATCACTGGTGCGGCACTCTATTCGCAATGGACGAAATGGCAATATGCCAGCTCAGCATGACATGTTAAAAGCTGAGAAAATCCATTTGATTACGGGTTATGTTTATAACTTGTCAAAAAATCAGTAGGAAAAAGCTAACCGGGAACTAGAATTAATAGGAAGTAAAAAAGTTAACAGCGCAGATTGGATAGCTTTATATGAGTGGTAAGAAAGACCTCCCTAATCAGCAAGACAATGCTGCGCATGAGGAAACTATTAAGGTTCTGGATTTATATCAGACCCGAGAAAAAATTCAGACCAGAAAACTTCCCGGTTTTTTTCGAAACTTAAGGCGCTGGACATGGATCCCCATGCTCAGTGCCTATTTCCTTATCCCTTGGATTAATCTTGATGGTCGACAGGCTATTTGGTTTGATCTACCAGCACGAAAATTCCACATTTTCTGGATCACCTTCTGGCCACAGGACTTTATGTTGCTGGCCTGGGCGTTAATTATTTCTGCATTTGCCTTGTTTACCGCAACGGTACTTATTGGACGTGTCTGGTGTGGATTTACCTGTCCGCAAACTGTATGGACTATGTTGTTTATGTCCATTGAAGATTTTTGTGAAGGGGATCGTAACCAGCGTATTAAGCTAGACAAATCCCGCTGGAATCTCAACAAGTTTAAAAAGCGCGGCAGTAAGTTTTTTCTGTGGGGATTACTGGCCTTTGCTACTTCTCTGACTTTTGTGGGGTACTACAACCCAATCAGGGAGCTAGTACCCGAAATGCTCAGCTTTTCTGCGCATTCTGCAGCAGTATTTTGGACATTCTCTTTTGCATTACTGACATTTATGAATGCAGGGTTCTTGCGTGAGCAGGTGTGCATGTACATGTGCCCCTATGCCCGTTTTCAGTCAGTGATGTTTGATAAGGATACCTTGATTGTTTCCTATGATGACGAGCGTGGTGAGCCACGTGGCACACGTAAGAAGACAGCTGATCATGTGGCAGAGGGCAAGGGAGACTGTGTAGATTGCTCTCTTTGTGTACAAGTTTGTCCGACAGGAATTGATATCCGTGATGGTTTGCAATATGAGTGTATTGACTGTGGTTTATGTATTGATGCCTGTAATACTGTTATGGAGAAAATGAGCTATGACCCAGGGCTAATTCGGTTTACCACTGAACATGCCATGAAACATGGCAAAACCCATATCCTACGGCCCAGGTTTATTGGTTACGTTATGGTGCTAACCATAATGACGGGCGCTTTTGGCTACAATATTTTCAACCGTATGCCTTTAGAAGTGGATATTATTCGCGATCGCAACGTGATGTATCGTGAAAGTGCCATGGGGCTCGTGGAAAATATCTATACTCTCAAAATCAATAATATGGATACCAAAGATCACAATTACAGTATCCGAATTGAGGGTGGTGAAGAATTTAGTTACAACGGCGCAAAAGAGGTTACTGTCGTAGAGGGTGAAGTGATGACAATGCCTGTCAGTGTGGCGCTGGACCCTGGCTTAATGAAAAGCCCCAATATCGATGTAATATTTGTCGTAGAATCATTGGATGATCCATCTATTCATGCCACAGAAGAAAACCGCTTTATTGGTCCACGTCTGCGTCGTTAACAGCGAAAATACACCAATTAATCATTAACCGGACTGCAGAGCAGTTTTTTGAGGAATATTCTTTGAGACAAGATTTATCCCTGGATAACAAACCCTGGTATTGTCAATTTTGGCCCTGGTTCTTGATTGCATTGCCAGCCAGTGTAGTGGTTGCAGGGTTGACTACGGTTTATATCGCTTTTAAGGGCGCTGATGACTTGGTAAACGATAATTACTATCGTGATGGCTTGGCAATTAATCAATTGTTAGAGCAGGATCAGGCAGCAGTAAAAATGGGGTTGTCGGCAGATATTCGTTTGGATTCCGAAAGTGGTGAATTGTTTGTTGCCATCAAAGGAGCAGAAATCAGTGCCAGCCAATTATTTTTGCAGCTGCTTCATCCAACGGATGAGAATCGTGATAGAGATTATGTTCTGTCATTAATGGCACCAAATCGATATAGAATTGATTTGGATGTTGCTCTGAATTACCGTTACTACTTGCGCCTGTTTCCCGAACCTGAGCGAGAGTGGCGCTTAAATGGTGAAATAAATTTTACCGATACTAATCAGGTTACTCTACGAGCTCAATGAGCCACGAAAGTTGTTATCATTGCGGCCTTCCTGTTCCCGCAAATACCCACTTCACTGTTGAAATCAAGGGCGAAAGCCAGCCCATGTGTTGCCCTGGCTGCCAAGCTGTGGCAACGGCTATATGTGATGGCGGATTGTCGAGGTTCTATCAATATCGGGCAGCCAATGCCACGCGCCCTGATCTTTCCAAGCAGTTTGTTTTAGAGGCCTACGATTTACCTGAAGTTCAAGCAGACTATGTAGAGCAGATACCCGATGTTTCTGGAAAGCCAGGTCATCTGCGTATCCAGTTATTAGTGGGCGGTATTACCTGTGCAGCCTGCGCCTGGTTAATAGAGCAACATTTGGAAAAAATTCCTGGAATTTTGAGCGTCCGGGTGAACGTTACCAATCATCGAGCTGTAGTGGAATGGAGTGCTCAACAGTTAAAACTGAGTGAGCTGCTTAAGGCATTTTCAACTATTGGCTACGATGCCAGACCTGCCAGTGATGAAGCTGTCCGTTCGTTGAGGGAAAAAGAAAACCGACGTTTTATTCAGCGCTTGGGTGTTGCCGGTTTGGGAATGATGCAGGCGGGCATGATTGCTGTGGGGCTTTATGCCGGAGCCTTTCAGGGTATGGACCCGGTTTGGCAAAACTATCTGCGTTGGGTCAGTTTAATTATTGCGTTACCAGTGGTGTTATTTTCAGCTTATCCTTTTTTCCAGGCATCCATACGAAATTTGCGCATTGGGCATCTGACCATGGATGTGCCGGTATCTATAGCCATAGGGCTGGCATTTGCCGCAAGTTGTTGGGCAACCCTTTCAAAAACGGGTGAAGTGTATTTTGATTCTGTTTCCATGTTTACATTCTTTTTATTGCTGGGGCGTTATTTGGAAATGCGTGTCAGACATCGTAACGACAGTTATGCGGAGGGATTGGGTCAACTATTACCTCCTACAACTACTAAATTATCTGAAGAGGGTGAAGTATCAATTCCAGTTAAATCACTACAGGCGGGTGATCTGATTCGGATTGCTTCAGGTGAAACTATTCCTTGTGACGGTAAGGTAGAGGAGGGTGCCAGCAGTGTGGTGGAAGCGGTATTAACTGGTGAGCCGTTGCCCGTGTTTAAGAAGCCAGATGATTTAGTGAGTGCTGGTACAGTTAACAGTGAAAACCCTTTAGTCGTTAAAGTATCTGCCGTAGGTAAACAAACTCGATTGTCCGCCATTTTAAGTTTGGTGGAGCAGGCTAAGACCGAAAAACCAGTGCAGGTTGCCTTGGCTGATCGTATCGCAGGTTATTTCGTTTTAGCCGTTTTGTTTATTGCCGCGGGTGTTGCACTGTGCTGGTGGCAACATGAACCACAGCAAGCCTTGTGGGTGGTTTTGTCAGTATTGGTGGTGACATGTCCTTGTGCACTTTCGTTGGCGACTCCTGCTGCGATGGCTGTGGCAACAGGTGCCTTGAGGCAGAAGGGATTTTTAGTTAGCCGTGGTCATGTGTTGGAAGCCTTGTCTTCAGCAGATCAAATTATCTTTGATAAAACCGGTACGCTGACTTTGGGAAATATGGCCATTGCCGAGGTAATTCCTCTCTCTAGTTTTTCTGACCAGGTGCTTTCTAAGCGGAAAATAGTACAGATTGCTGCTGGGCTGGAGAGTGGCTCTCGCCATCCCATCTCCAAAGCATTTTCAAAGATTACCGAAAGGGTTGTTGTAAATACTGTAGAACAGCAGGTGGGTGCAGGTATTTCTGGCATGGTAGATGTTGGAGAGATATCAACGACTACATTCAACTCAACTGCTGAGATCGACACTACTAATGGTCAGGCAAAAGTGGCCATCGGCCAGCCCAGTTATATCGTCAGTCTATTTGATATTGTTCCACCGGACTTGCCTAATGCTGATACAACAAAATTACCCCTATTACTGGCAACTAAGCAAGGGCCATTGGGTTGGATTTTGTTACAGGATCAATTGCGCCCTGGTGCGGAAGAAGCCATCAGCAAACTTAAAGCTATAGGGTTAGGTGTTTCACTTTTGAGTGGTGACAGAGAAAGCTCTGTGGCTGATATGGCGCAAAAGTTAAGTATTAAACACTGGTCTGGAGGGATGTCGCCCGAGCAAAAGTTGTTTCAGGCTAAACAGTTACAGCAGGATGGCCATAAATTAGTAATGGTGGGAGATGGCATTAATGATGTGCCTGTACTTAGTGGTGCTGATGTGTCTGTAGCCTTGGGTGATTCCACAGATTTTGCCCGTATTCATGCTGATAGTATTATGTTGTCAGGCAATTTGGAAACACTCCCCAAAGCGATTGCTCTGGCCCGTGCAACCCGAAGTATTATTCGCCAAAATCTTGTTTGGGCATTACTCTATAATCTTGTGGCCTTACCCTTGGCGGCTGTGGGAATGATACCACCCTGGGCAGCGGCTATAGGTATGTCAACGAGTTCACTGTTAGTTGTCCTCAATGCACTGCGACTTAACCGCTTATAGTAAGAAAGCATGTAGCAAGAAAACACGTAATAGGAAAAAATGTGGCTAGTTTGTATTTATTGATTCCCGTTTCACTGATATTTTGCGCTTTAGCGATTGCTATCTTCTTTTGGGCTGTAAATAGTGGCCAATATGATGACCTTGATGGCGAAGGAGAACGACTACTGTTTGGTGATGATGAATTGGAGGAAAAGAGTGGGAGTATTGCAGGCGTAGAGGATGTAGAGAGCCAGAGAACACCAGAGTCACAGGAACAAGTAGATAGAATCAACGGTGGTAAGGAAAAATTGGATGACTAATGGATTGCAAATATGGAAGTAATGTCGATTACATCTATGTTGCTTATCGGCTTATTGGGTGCAGGTCACTGCGTTGGTATGTGCGGTGGTATTGTTGCTGCATTAGGCTTTGCTGCCGATTCAAATCAGTCTCGCTGGCCCATTATTGTTACCTATAATTTGGGTCGTATTAGCTCCTATGGTTTGATGGGAGCATTAGTAGGCTTGCTTGGTCAATTTGGTGATCAGCATTTAGCATTAGGTCCTTGGTTGAGAGCTTTTGCTGGTTTGCTGCTAATACTTATGGGACTTTATCTTGCTGATTGGTGGCGAGTACTAACGGTGTTGGAGCGGGCAGGGCAACTGCTTTGGAAAAAACTGCAACCCATTAGTAATGGGCTATTTCAAGTTCGTTCCGTAGCAAAAGGTTTTTTGTATGGCATGCTTTGGGGATGGCTGCCCTGTGGTCTAGTTTATTCGGCATTAGCTTTTGCTGGTGCTTCAGCATCACCTGTCACAGGTGCTGTTGCCATGATGGCATTTGGTATTGGTACATTGCCAGCAATGTTGGCTGGTGGTATTTTTTCCAGCCAACTCCGTAGCTTGTTACAAGGGAGAATATTACGTGTGACAATGGCTCTAATATTGATTGTATTTGGTAGTTGGACTCTATGGACAGCAATAAGCCATAGCCACCATGTTAGTGTTAGCTCTGAGCCTAGTTCTGAGACTCATTCCGGTCATGAGCATATGAACCATTAGTTGATATAATCTTTAATTTAAAGCCAGGTCACATAGTACTAATTAAGGGTTAACTAGAGACTATGAATTTTTTTATGAAATTATTCCTTGAGTCTCTCTTAGTTGACTTTGATCAAGTCATGAGATTGGCTTCAGGGGTATAAAAGTTACCACAAAAGGGTTATATATCCTGAGGTAGAATGTACACTTACAACCTATAAATATAAGTAAAGATACGGGGTTTTTATGATAGGTCATATTTTTGGATTGTTGCACAACCCACAAGCTGAATGGAAAAAAATTGCTGAGCTTTCTGATGAAACTCTAAAGCGAATGAGTATTTATTTTATTTTCCTCGCAATGATTCCGGCAATTGGGTTTTATATTGGTACAACGCAGTTTGGTTGGACTATTGGTGATGGTGACCCTGTACGTATTACTGGAAGTAGTGCTATACCACTAGCGGTATTATTTTATCTTGCCCTTATGGGTGCGCTGGTTTTCATTGGTTTGATGATTCATTGGATGTCGAAAACCTATTCTGCCAATCTTCATGCGTATAAGGGTTTTGTATTTATAGGCCTGTGTTGTATTCCAGTATTTTTAGCCGGTGTATTTGCAGCGTATCCCATTTGGTGGCTCGATATAATTATCGCTATTGCCGTTTGTAGCTATGCTATTCGTTTGATTTACTTGGGTATCCCAGATGTTATGGGGGTGCCAGAAGATCTAGGGTTCCTTTATGCCAGCGCAGTTTTTGCTGTTGCGTTAGTTTATGTGGTGGTTGTACTGGTGGCCACTACGCTGTTGTGGGAATATGTTGCAGCACCTGTCTTTACCGACTAACGACTTAATATTTAAAAAAACCGGGTTTATACCCGGTTTTTTTGTGTATGCTATTTGTGCCCTGCTTAGAAAGTTGCCTACAAAAATTGTGGTAAGACAGGATTGATAATACCTTAGGATTGATAGTTATTCAGGAGATAAAAAATGCGCTTATTGCATACCATGATCAGGGTAGGTGACCTCGATAGATCCATTGCCTTTTATACCGAGACCTTGGCTATGAAATTACTGCGGCGTAAGGACTTTCCTGGTGGAAAGTTCACCTTAGCATTTTTGGGGTACGGTGATGAATCTGAAAACACCGCTCTCGAATTAACCCATAATTGGGAAACCAGTCATTACGACCTCGGTAATGGATATGGGCATATCGCTATTGGTGTCGGTGATGTCTATGCCGCTTGTGAGCGCATTCGGGAATCAGGTGGGAATGTTGTAAGAGAGCCTGGGCCGATGATGCATGGCTCTACGATTATCGCTTTTGTAGAAGACCCAGATGGCTACAAAATAGAGTTGTTGTCAGAGGGATAAATTAAAACTCATATTCAAGTAATAGACGGACAGTATTGTTTGCGCTGTCCTCATCTAGTCCAAAAATCATACCTGCTTCCCAATGTACGTTTTGGCGTGTGCCCGCATTGATGGTTCCCATAATGGCCGGCCCGATGGCCGTGGTATCTTCGCCACCATAAAATTCGATGGCTGGTTCAAACCAGCGTGACAGCCGATATCGCATTTGAAGTGCTACTGAGCTTTCTACCTCATCTTCTATATCAGAGCCCCATTCATGAGTTAATAGAATGTTTGCTGTACCGCTCCAAGGCCCCCATTCTTTTTCTACCAGGATACCGGTTGAAAACTCCCAAATACTTTCGTGAGCTTCTTTTTCAAGTTCAAAAAGTAGCCCCCAATCAGCCCAGTATTCACCTTGTTCCGTTAATTGCCATTTGGCTTCAACTTCATAGGCTTCAAGTTTAAAGCTGGTATCTTCAGAGTTTTCACCCGTCAAATAAATTTCACCAAACCAGCGGTCACCAAAAGCGCGCCCATAGGACAAACGGTGCAACTGGCTATGATCGTTCTTTCCAGGCTGGTCGTCTTGGTAGATAGCGCGCCATTCTATTTCTTGTTCAAGCGCATCTACATAAGGGTGATAAATCTTATCAACAGTGTTGCCATCAGCTATGCATAACGGAGAAAGTAATAGAGAGCAGAGCATTAAAGACCAAAAGTACTTATTAACTCGCTCCATCCAAAAGCTATTTGTTGGTTTTACACAGAATTTCATATTAGCTGTGGCACCCCTAATGATTGATCTTGACGGTTGTAGACGGAGTGGAAAGCGAGGGTGCAGGCGCATCTATTAGCTTACCCAATAACCAGCAAAGCAGAATAAGTGATACACCGCTGAGATAACTTACAAATTGAAATAGCGAGGGAGTTGCTTCGTAACCAATCAGTGCATAAAGCAGGTGACCAACTACTGAGTTTTCTGGAAGTGGCGTGCTGCTATCCCAAAGAACTTTGGAATAGGGAAGCCAATCTGCCTGGGTAAGTAGTAATGTCGCTTGGGCTGCCATATTTCCACCAACCAGAGCGAGTAGCAACAGGTTGCTTTGTGTGATTTTTTTGGCAGGTAAGCCAAGTAAACCATAATAAATCAGTACCCCTGCACTGATCCCGATCCCGGCACCTATGCCCGATCCCGCAAGTGTCGGTTGAACATGTAAAGGTTGATTGATGACCCCGCCGATATAGATGAAGATCTCTGAACCCTCCCGAGTGATGGCTAGGGATACAGCAAGCATCATGGAGACCATAATCTTCAGGGAATTTTTTAGATCACTACTGGAATCATGAGAAAAATGAGCTGTATCTCTAAAAGTAGTGGGGCTTGTTGTTCTGGTAGATAACTGAAAAGCTAGTAGGCCTAGTACCAGAAGTAGGGTGAGTTGAATAAGCGCATTGACAACTTCTTGCCCTACATAGTCAAACCATTCGGATATCTGGGCCATATTAAGGGCAAAAAGTAGTGCCCCCATTGCTCCCAAGCCAACACCGGCAATAACCCATAGTGGTTTGATATTACAGCGTTTTGAAAACACTAATAACACACTGAATAGCAGTGCTGCTTCCAGAATTTCCTGAAGAATGAGAACGACTGAGTTCAAAAACATGATAGTTTTTTTTCTCTGTTCATGGTTCTACCACCAGGATTTTACCCCGGGCCGTTTTGGGATAAAACTCACCAAAAAATGGATATTCTCCAGGAGATAATGGGCCGATAAAAATAACAGCTTTTCGGTTGCCAGAAATAACTTTTTCTCTATTCAGTTCATAGCTTTCAAATTCTTCTGCAGTGGGGTCAAGATTATTAACTAGTAATTTAACCTTGGTGTTTGCGGGGATTTCTATGACTTCAGGAAAAAATAGGTGATCCTGAATTTTGAGTTCTATGACTGGTGTAGCTGCAAAAACGTAGCTGCCAAATAGTACTAGGCTTAGTGCAGCAGTTTTTATTTTCCTCAATTTACTTCTCATGGGGTACGTCTACTTTATTGAACAGAACAGTAAATGTTGTACCCCGGTCAAAGTCAGAAGGTGAAATAGTGATACTGGCATTGTGTAGTTCAACAATATGATTCACGATGGTTAACCCAAGTCCACATCCTGGTGTTGAAGCCACGACTGATTGGTTGTTAAGCCGCTGAAAGCGCTCGTAAACTTTGTTGTAATCACTAGGGTCTATCCCCAAGCCAGAATCCTCAACCTTTAGACAGACTTGAGAACTTAAGTTCTCAACAGAAACCCTTATGGTTCCCTCCTCAGGGGTGTATTTATTAGCATTACTCAATAAATTCTGGAGTAGGGTTTGCAGGCTAAAAAGGTCACCACTAATGAAGCTTGTAGAACCTACAAGCTCCAGTGATTGGTGTTTTTGTTCGAAAATTTGATGCTGTTCCGCAATAATCTCTTGGGCCAGTTTATATAGATCCACTGATGTAAAACTATTTGAAAATTCAGAGGGTGATGAGCGATATAACGATAATAGTTGTTCAACTAGATGTTGCATCCTGTCAACACCAGATTGCAGTTGTAAAAATGCTTCGCTATCGCCACTCAAATCATCTTTAAGATTATGAAGTTGAATTTTTAAAGCACTGATAGGTGTCCGCAATTCGTGAGCAGCATCTGCAGTAAATCGTTGTTCTCTTTCAAGTGCTGATCCCAATCGGGCTATCAATGTATTAATCGAATGAACAACATGTTCTAGCTCTTTTTGTAAAGCAGGTAGTTTGATAGGGGAGAGATCATTGACTTGTTTATTTTTTAATTGATTAGATAGGCTCCTTAAGGGTTTAAGTCCATGGCTGACAATAAACCAGATAAGAAGGCCTATCAGCGGTATACCCAAAAGAATAGGTAATACAGCTTTGATAATAACGTTTTCCGCCAGACTAAATCTAAGATCTGTTCTCTCTGCAGTAACAATCCAATGGCTGTGTTTTGAATCAAAATATACCAATGTCCTCCAGCGGTAACCATTAAAATTGGCATACCCGAAACCTGGGTGCAGCGCAGTGATAGCTTTACCTTGAGCATTGGTTGATGCCATAACAAGTTGGCCGTTATGCCAAATTTGATAAGCCACACTACTTAAAGGGTTTGGCTCATTTTTAATGCTGCCCCAGTGAAGGTTAGAAATTAACTTGGCAGTATCTACGAGTTGATTATCAAAGAGTTTTTCAGCTTCTTTTAGGCTTGAGTTGTAACCTTGAAGAGCCGCTAAAAAGTTGAATAGGGTTAGTGTTGCCAAAATAGTGGCAATCAGAAAGACCCTAATAGAACTCATGTTTGATCAACCTTATAACCAACACCTCGCACAGTTTTAATAAAATCAGTGCCAAATTTTTTTCGCAGGTGATGGATATGTACTTCAAGAGCGTTGCTGCAGACCTCTTCTCCCCAACTGTAGAGTCTATTTTCCAGTGTTGTTCGGGTTAGCACCTTGCCACAGTTTTCCATGAGGTTTTTTAATAACATATATTCACGCCTTGACAGCTCTACCTGGTGATCCTGAAGAGTAGCTACTTGAGTGGCTGTATCGAGTGTGACATCGCCAAGAGTGATTAGGGTTGATTTCACCGTACTAAGCCGACGCTCTAATACTCTTAGCCGAGCTAGTAGCTCCGTCATTTCAAAAGGTTTGGCAAGATAATCATCAGCACCACAGTCTAACCCGGCTACCTTGTCATCAGTGCTGTCTCTGGCTGTGAGCAAAATTACTGGAAGTAAATCATATTTCTTTCGAATCTGCTGTAGTACTTTAAGGCCATCGATATCTGGAAGACCCAGATCTAGAACGACGATACCTGGGTCTTCAGTTGCGATAACGTGGAGGCAGTCTTTACCATTTTCTACATGATTGACAGCATAACCCTGCTTACGCAAAGCTAGTTGTAAGCCCTGCGCAAGTGGTTTGTCATCCTCTACAATCAATATCTGCATAGTGGTTTTTTTAGCGGGAAAGCTTCTTATTTACAATCGCTAAGGCTTTCGCGATCTCTTTTTGGCGACCTGCATCTGCTAAAGGACGATTTGGCCGAGGCGGTGCGTTCTTTGCTTTGAGCAGGTAGGTTTTGGCATCCTTGTAGCGTTTCTCCTGGATAAGATAGTCGCCGAAAAAGTAGTTGCTATCAATACCCTTGGGATTTATGGCGAGGGCTTTAAGTAAGAGTTCTTCTGCTTTCTTATCATTTCCGAACCCAATAGGCCAACCGGGGACATTAAAATAGAGTGTTCCGAGACTTGTATAGGCAGATCCATCAAGAGCTTCCGGTTCTATTTTTAAGGCATGCTCTAGATCAGCTTTGGATGCTTTAGCTAAAGATAATGCACCTAAACCGCCTTTAGCTCCGGCATAAGTGGATTTGATGATCCCACTCCAGATCCAGCCGGCAGCAGAGTTGGGGTAGGTAGACACAACTTTTTCTGTATCAGAAACCAGGGTTTCAAATGCTGAGAGCTGTGCTTTTTCCTGCAATTGGTAATTCACCTCAGCCCAGCGATGTTGAAGCTTTATGACTTCGTCGTTGACATCGGCCCGGGCGAACCCCGAGGCTAGTGTAAATAAACATAAGGTTATTGCTGTGTTCTTAACTAGATTTTTCATAAAAGTAATCTCCCTTTTGTATGACTAAAATCTTTTTTTACTCGGATATTCACTGCTCTGTATACTTGCGAATGATAGGGATTTTTTTGATCAAGGTGTTATGAACGAGCCCTGGAAACAGGGCATTTAATCGGACAAATAGCTTTTCAGGCCACCCCAAATAGCGCTGATGTTTATTCGAACCCAAAAGGGTAATCAGCTCACTCGCTACCCATTCTGGGGAATCCACTTTATTACCTAGCGCATCGTTCAGTGCGGTAATGGCATCGGAATTAAGACCGGTAGCTGTTGCACGGGGAGCTAAGTAAAACACTTTGATTTTTGTGTCTGCCAGTTCTCTACTTAGAGCCTCAGTAAAGCCCCTAAGCCCGAATTTACTGGCACAATAGGTGATAAATCCTGGGTGACCAATACTGCCAAAGGTAGAACCAACATTCACAATGGCAGCTTCTGTTTTCTGTTTAAGAAGTGGTATCAATCTATTACAGAGAAGCATAGGTGAAAGCAGGTTGGTGGACAGTGTTTGTTCGATACAGCTTTCAGATTGCTTATCAAAAAACTGGAAGTCCAGAACACCCGCCAAATTGATCATTAAATCAATGCCCTCGCACTGACAACATTCTTCAACAATTTTTTCGCGGCCTTCTGATGTATTAATATCAGCTACGACAACCTGATGCTTACCTACTAGTTTTTGGGCGAGAGGTTCTAGTACTTGCTCATTACGGCCAACTAACAGCAGTTTGGCGCCTTTTAACGACAGTGCTTGCGCTACCACCGCACCAATACCACCAGCGGCACCTGTCAGCAATATTCTACGGTTGTTGAGATTCATGATCTTTTCCTTGGGCATTATTTGGCAGGGGGTATACTGTGATTGCTGTTGAGGGACAGAAATATATCCCCATAAAGTCGATAGAACCTTTTAGCAGCATGGATAATTAATGTCTGATCGTCGTTGTATTCCACTTGATTCATCAGGTTTTCATAGAATTTCAGATGATCTTGATCCAGAGACCCGTGTGAATAGAGGTAGGAGAAAGCATTTTTTGGTAGTGATAATTTCGAACGTATTTTATCGGCAGCTTTCTCTGCCATATTGACGCTTGTGCCTTCCAGCACCAGAACCATGCCAAAAAATCCCAGTGGATTGATACGGTTTACCATGTCGTACGCGTATGCAACCATCAGCTCTGTACTGTGATTAGGTGTACTGTTACGAACGACTTCTTTATCAAACCCACAAGCGGCAATATCATTGAGGATCCATTCCTGGTGCCCCAGTTCTTCCTCAACATATTCAGCCACAGCCACACGTAACCATTCCTTGTTTTCTGGTAGTTTTGCACCAACGGACATCAGCAGTGGGATGGTGTGCTTGACGTGATGATATGCCTGTTCTAGAAAAGCTACATAGTCGTCTAAGGTTATATTACCGGTCAGGCTTTGCTCAGTAATAGGGGTACAAAAGAGCTCCTGCCTAGCAGCTTGGGTTTCCTGGATCAGCGTGTCATAAAAAGCCATGGATATACCTGATGTGTTTTGTTTTATGTGTGTAATTGTGTCGATTCAGTCTCATAAAGACTCTGAATTTGGCTTGTGTAATGGTTGTAGATGGCTTGCCTTCTGGGCCGGCCATTGTCAGTCATAAGTTTTTTCTGTGAGGCCAGTAGTTGAGATAATCGATGCCATTTGTTGATACGAGCATAGTCGGGGAGACCTTGATTTATCTGATCAATGACGGTCTGTATCTGTTTGTTATCAGTTTGTGCAGACCGGGTTGAGAGTAAGGCCACACAAAAAGGCTGAGCATCTCCGAAAACAACAAAGTCTAAAAACAGAGAATTTGATAGAAATTCTGATTCCACCCATTCCGGACTGATATTCCTGCCAAAACTGGAAATTAAAAGATTCTTGCTGCGGCCCTGAATATGTAAAAATCCTGTTTCATCAACTGACCCAAGGTCACCGGTATGTATAGATTGCTGGTTCCAGCTAGAGGGGTTGTTGACGTATCCAAGCATTGCATTTCCTGAGACAACAACCTCTCCCTCTATAATCTCTATCTCAAGGTGGGGAAGGGGTTTGCCACAACTCCCGGGTAAGTGATTGGACAAGGTATTCAAACTGACCACTGAAGCGCATTCTGAGAGCCCATAACCTTCGTATGCTGGGATGCCTACGCCCCAAGCTTTTTGCAGAAGCTCAGGGGATACTCTACTTCCTCCTACGGCAACAAACCGAAATGTTGGTGGTGGAGCCCAGCCAGAGTTGGCTGCCGTAACGAGTAGTAGTAACAGTTGTGGTGTCAGTATCAGGCTGTTGGGTTGAAATTTACTGACAAGGGCTATCATGTTTTCGGCGATGAGGGATGAACTGCCAGTAAATCCAATTTCTTCCAGAGAGGGTACAATGACTTCACCTCCAGAGAGTATCGGGGTATACACTCCGGCAACATTTTCCAACAGAGTACTCAAGGGCAACAGGCAGAGATGTCGTGGCTTTGGTATTGCTACGGCCTCAGCCAGTACCTCTGCCTGTTTGAGTAGTTGACGGTTACTTAGGCAGACTCCCTTGGGGGTTCCGGTGGAACCAGATGTATACGTAATCTTCCCCGTATGTACAGGTAACTGAATTGTATCTCTGGGATTATTGAGAATTATTAACATTAGGTCATCGAGTACAGTTAGGTACTGATGACCAGAGATATCGTCAAGTACTCCGGGCAATGCTGGATTGCTAGTGATAATGGCATCTACTGGGGAGTCTAATAGGACATGCTTGAGTTGGGCTATGGAGAAAAAGGTGGGGAGGGGTAGTAGGCATATTTCTGAGTTTTGGCAGGCAAAGTCAGTAATTAGCCAGTTCAGCCCATTGTCAGCATGCAATGCAAGATACTGAATTTTATAGTTTGCAAGAATGTCAGAAAGTTGCTCGCATTGTGTTATCAGATTGCTGCAACTTAGAGACTTTTTAGTATCTCTGGCAACAATTTGATCATCTTTATAAATGTGTTTAAGCCGCGAAACAATATTGGACATGGTTGTCATTACTGTTTTGATTGAGAATTACACTGGCTAAAGCATCAATACGATTTTTGTATAAAGACAACATCCCTCTTAGCACTTGACGGTTGTTGATGATGTCTATGGCCTCATCTAACCGCCCTGCGACGACCATAGGCCTCGTGTCGTAGTAACTTCCCCAGTCTGGAACGGAAGATTGTCTAATAGATAATGGCGAGGCTTCTTTTATGGGGTGTAATTGAAGGCCCAACTTACCGATAATTTTTTGTACTTGTGGGGTAGCAGTGAACACCAGCCATTCAAGGTTTGATTGGTGCAATATTGCTGCAAGGAGAACAAATAATAATTGACTTGAACCGCGTTGAGTGGCGGCAAGATTGCCTATTTCAGCAATTGCTGAACGCTGTACATGGAGAGAAGAAAAACGATTTATTTCATCTTCTATAGAGTTATCTAGATACTGTTCAACAAACAGATGGTGACTGTTTGCTGGGCAGATACCGGTTACTGCGTTCAGTGCACTGTTACATCGAAGGCTAAGTAAAAGCGGTAAAAAGTCCTTGATAGTTGCGCCGTAAGAAGCCTGAAACTGCTTGGTAATATAGTGTTCAACCTCAGTTCTTGCCTGGGTGTTGGCGCACTGGAGATCAAGTTCTGGACCAGGATTCAGTAACTGGTGAAGGTGTCGGTAACGACCATTGTTGCTCTGATTACAGTTACCCTGGCTTGATCCAGTATTAACAGAGAGAGTGGCCGACATATTTTAACCCTTTTCCAATTATTAATAGACAGGATAGGGGGCAATACTTAAGGGATTCTTAAGGTTGTGCCCTTGTGAAAGGGCCTGTGAAGGATATTGTGAGGCAAGTCTAATATTAGGTGGTATTTATACCAAAAAGTGGCCATTACATTTTGAATAAAAGGCTATTGACTACTGTGTTTGATGGCCATTCGGGTAGCCAGTGGGCCCAAAACTTCAAATAACGCTGTGGCTGCAATAGTAACGGCCATAATGGTCTCGGCATACTGTGGTAACAGTTGGCTGACAATTAAAGCCATTCCAACAGCAACTCCTGCCTGGGGAAGCATCGCAGTACCTATCAATCGAGCATTGGGGCCGGACATCCCTAGTAGCCGTCCGGATAGCCAGCCACCAGCAATTTTCCCAATAATTCGAAGGCCAATAAAGATGGCGCCGATTACACCTACAGTCATAAAATCGGAAAAGTTAAGGGAGGCTCCCGCTAGAATAAAAAACAGTACCAGAAAAGGGCTTTGTATATTTTTAATAGCGTGAAATGGCCGTGTGTGATGTGTCGCTAGATTAGCGACGGTAGCACCCATAGCCATAGCAGCGAGAAGGTAAGAAACCTCTAGCCATAGTGCCAGTCCACCACATAGCATAATGAGGCCCAGTGCTTCAATTAGAGTAGGTTCTCCTGCATGAATTCTCCCTGATAGATAGGCCATAGGAAGTCCTAATGAAACCCCAAGAAATATTGCTCCCGAGATTTCCCAAAGACCTGTAACTATCATTGGGAGGCCATTTATTGTTGCGCCTACCGCAACACTCAGGCATAGGCTAAAGATTAATAAGCCCCAGGCATCATCCAAGACCACAACGCCCAGTAGGGTTTTCCCAAAAGGACTGTTATCTTTAAGCTCATCAATAACAGCAGTAGTGGCTACTGCATCTGTTGCTGTTGCTATGGCTGCCAGTAGCAGGGCGACCTCAAAGGGTAACGGAGTAAGTATCACTAGCCCGATTAAAACCACAATGAGTGTTATTAGTGCTACACCTAACGAGAGGCCAATTATTTGCTTTCCGTGAAGGCTGAAAGTACTGCGTGTGAGGGTGCTACCGAGTAGGAAACCTACCATGATGAGCGCGAGAATAGATATTTGTTCAAACCAGAACTGTCGTGTTTCCTGAAACAGATCGAGACCATTGGGGCCAACAACTACCCCCATGAGAATCAACAGAGTGACTCTGGGTAAGGCTGTGATACTTCCAATCCAGAACGTTAGTAGCCCGAATAGCAATAGCGCTCCCAAAGTTATGAGTATTTCTGGCATTGACTGAGATCACTTTTAGTTATGGGGTTAGTAATTTGAGTGTATTTTATTTAGAGGGTTTGTCCAATTGATAAGGTATATGTTGGGCATTATTTAAGTAGCTGTTAATAGACCAAATAATTATTAGCCTCGCGGTGCTTGCTCTGACAACTATACTAATTGGTGAATTGCCTATCTATATAAAGTGAGGTTGCTAGTCATGAGTATATCTCCGGTTCTGGCTAATTATTTGAGTCAGAAATACGTTAAGTATGAAGTGCTTGAACATTCATTCACAACTAGTTCTATGGCGTCAGCCAGGGAAGCCAATGTGCCGACAGATAAGTTGGCCAAAGCCGTGGTGGTAAAGCGGGGCGATAGCTATGTTATGTGTGTGATCCCGGCATCAAATCAACTAGTGCTTGAATGGCTAATATATGGTCGTCAACACAACTACGAAATTGCAGAGGAACAGGAGCTTTTAGAGTTATTTCCGAGTTGCAAAGAGGGCGCTATCCCCGGATTGGGTGAAGCTTTTCAAATGGATGTGATCATTGATAATAGTTTGATGGATCAGAAGGATATTTATATTGAAGGGGGTGATCACACTCACCTTGTTCATATTAATTATAAGGACTTTAGTAAGCTA
>Ga0209345_10001727_pt1 | contig 25510 bp, 19 predicted proteins | sample Cruoilmetagenom7_FD_187294 | JGI IMG/M metagenome (GOLD analysis project Ga0209345, IMG submission 187294) | Oil polluted marine microbial communities from Coal Oil Point, Santa Barbara, California, USA - Sample 7 (SPAdes) (version 2) | ecosystem: Environmental > Aquatic > Marine > Oil seeps ...
CCGTTAAATGCATCCATACCCATTATCAGACAAAGCGTATCATCAGGAAAATCATTCTTCAGGCTTTGCAATGTATCAACCATATAGGATGGACCATCACGCTGAAGCTCACGCTCATCCAGCAGAAAACTGGGAGTATTTGCTATTGCGAGCTGAACCAGTTCAGCTCTTTGCCGATCACTTAAGGTAGGCACACCACGGTGCGGAGGTGTTCGATTGGGTATAAAACGCACTTCTGATAACCCCACCTGTTGCATTATATCAAGTGCCGGACGCAGGTGACCGTAGTGAATGGGATCGAAAGTACCACCGAGTATACCGATTAGTTTAGGCACGATTAAAACCTGTTACTCACGAATTTGTCCATCTCCCAGCACGATATATTTCAACGAAGTTAACCCTTCTAGCCCAACCGGACCACGAGCATGCAATTTATCGGTACTAATACCAATCTCTGCTCCCAGGCCGTACTCAAAGCCATCAGCAAATCGAGTAGATGCATTCACCATAACCGAACTGGAATCTACTTCTCTTAAGAATCGACGTGCCAGTGTGTAGTTTTCGGTAACAATGGTATCCGTATGATGAGAACCATGCTTATTAATATGAACCATCGCCTGGTCAATATCTGTAACTATTTTAATAGACAAAATTGCAGCAAGGTATTCCGTATCCCAGTCTTCATCGCTAGCAGCATTACAATCAATTATTTTACAGGTTTGCTCGCAGCCCCTTAACTCCACACCCTTATCCACAAAACGCATGGCCAACTCTGGCAAACACTTAGCCGCAACCGATTCATGCACCAGTAAGGTCTCCAGCGCATTACATACTCCATAACGATGAGTTTTCGCATTAAATGCAATATTACTGGCTTTTTCCAGGTCTGCCTGCGCATCAATATATACATGACAAATTCCATCCAGATGTTTAATCACCGGCACTGTGGCTTCTTTACTGATTCGTTCAATCAGACTTTTACCACCGCGAGGAATAATTACATCTACGTTTTCACTGGAAGTAATCAGCTCACCAACTGCTGCCCTGTCTGTTGTTTCTACTACCTGCACAGCGTTAGCCGGAAGCCCGGCTTCTGTTAAACCCTGCTGAATACATTTAGCAACGGCTTTATTAGAATGAATAGCTTCAGAACCACCACGTAAAATTGTCGCATTTCCCGACTTCAAACAAAGCCCCGCAGCATCAGCGGTTACATTAGGGCGCGACTCGTAAATAATACCTATTACGCCTAATGGTACACGCATTTTGCCTATTTGAATTCCTGATGGGCGATAGGCCATATCAGTGATTTCACCAATAGGGTCTTGTAAAGCTGCAATTTGGCGTAAACCTTCAGACATGCCCGATATACGGTCATCATTTAATTCAAGCCGATCAAGCATCGCTGCGTCCAGCCCATTATCTTTACCAGCCTGCAAATCTTTCTGATTTTCAACTTTTAAAGTATTTGTTGCATTATCAATGGCATTAGCAATGGCCAGTAGCGCCTGGTTTTTTACCGATGACTCGGCACGTGACATTTCAATAGAAGCAGCTCTGGCTTTCTGACCTAGTTGTTGCATATATTCTTTCATGGATATTCAGAGGTAATTAAATAAAAGGCTATTTTGCCATATATGGGAGAGAGTCGTAAGTTATAAGTCGTATGCTTTAAAATTTGATTTTCATTAGTATGCTAACTTTACACCCCACATCGTACCTATCTACAACAGATCCTTAGATATCGCTCAGCTCAAACAATAGTTTTGATTTTCGCTGATGACTATTTTTTCAAGGTTTCAAATCGGTAGGTGTACTCATAAACTCATATTCTCCATATTTAATTTGTAACACTTTCACACTGAGTTTTTTGTTTTTTGGTAAGCGCATTTCCCTGACCAGACGATCACCTGAAGAAACATAAACTAACTCAGAACCGTTATTATTCACTTCATTTGAGTAGTTATATACCCATAACTCATAGACCTCTCGCACATCTATACGCTCTAAGGTTATTGTTTCCGGGCCATAGCCTTCAAGTTCGTCGATATCAAACCTGGCGCGATTTTCAGCACTCTTCATATCTCGGTATGAAATATGAAAATCTTTCCCCTTTAAGTGCAAATCTAAATCTTCAGGCTCATCTGCCCACTGCAATACGAAACTCACTTTACCTGGGGCCAACACAGGGCTTAATACCAGGCGACGATTTAATACTGTCCCCGCCTCAACAAGCATGTCTGTTGCCAAAGTAATGTAACCAGACTTACTCGCAACCAAAGACATACTAGCCTCCATCTGCGATGCAAATGGTTGCATCGGCAATTTAATATAACCTTGTGTATCTGTGCTGTATTATAATTTTCTCAGGGTAACTTTTACGTCAGTTAACGGTTTACAGGTGATCGCATCTTTCAAAGAAATAATAAGCACATCATCCAGCTCGGCAAAGCCATCAATATTGCTTCTTTCTGTTAGTGACCAACACGCATGAGATGATATTAAAAAAAACCAAGAAGCAAAACCGATGATAATAATTTTTTCATGATTTCTGACTAACTATAATCAGTACCCTATTATCGGATTAGACCCGATTTTTTCTCAGTTCTAATTTCTATGATGTTTTCAATCAAATTAACTGGGTGATAAACGACTTGGTACCGCTTCTGTGGTATCTATGAGAAGACAAAGTATTGAAAACAAGCTCGCTTACGCAGGAAATACACCTTAACGGAAACAAGCTGAACAATTACATTTAATGCTCGATTGTTTCAAGCGCAGAATGTAACGCATGGTCGAACACGGAATGCTGCATAATAAGACCAGACAAACCTTTTTCGACTTCTTCTGCAAATATATCGGCATCTTTTTCTATAACTACATTACCCAGGTGATCAACAAAAACCATAGATGCATCATGCACAAGTATTACTGCCAACTTAAGTCGCCTTACCGGCCTATCTTCCCCATTGTAAACAATAAACCATGCACCAGGTGAAACACCTTCAGGTAATTTTGCAATTTTTCCCCTGGCAATAATTTCTGGATCTTCTTCAGGCTCCTCATGAGCCTCTTCATGAGCAATTTCTAGAGTTTCTTCATTCGCAGTACTATCAACTGATGCTGTTGCTGCTTCAGTTAACTCAGCATTAGCCGTTTGCTCTAGCAGATCCGCATCAACTTCCGGAGTTTCCTGCTCTTCAACTATTTCCTCTGCTGCTTCTTCAGGTATATCTGGTGTTGCCATTAATGTTTCATAGGTTGCTTCAAGATCAAGCATAACCTTATCAACCACTTGCTTACCTTTTTTACTGTTAGATAACTTGGCACGGGTTGCTTCAACAATATCACGAGTACTTAAACCTAGCTCTTCCAGCTCTTCTTTCGAATTAATAGGCTGAACACTTTCAATGATTTTTTGCAGAATCATTAATAGCTCAACCCACTCATCATTAGCTTTACCACTTTTTAAAAAATGATTAAACATCATGCTAGGCCACATTTTCAAAACCAGTGTACGTATACCCTCAGGCAGCTCTTTACCAATGGTAATCTTGCGAATTTCCCTCAGCACAATACTTTTAGCCTGTGCCATTTTAATTGTTTTCTGTGATTCAGCTTCCGTTTCACGCGCTTTTCGATAAATTTCTTCGGTAAGCGTTTTTAATTCATCTAATGCAACCGTGAAAGCTACGACGTCTTCATCATAATCTTTCAATAATTTACGTACAATTTTTTCAATATCTATGTATACCGGGTCATGATGCTCGCTAACACCAACACCAGCCTCAGCAATTTTATCTAGTAATTGACGAGCAGGGTGCTGATCATCAACAAAGAAATCTGCATCTAGCATGGCGGCTTTAATCACTGGAATTTGTAAACTCAATAACAGTGTTTTTATTTCATCAGTAATACTATCTTCATCAATAATTGCATCAAAAATTAACTTGATAAAATCGATAGTTTTTTCTGAAACATGATGAACCGCTTTAGTTACCGCACCGCCTTCAGATTCACCAATACTTGAAAGTACAGCCTTTTTAATCTGATTTGCATCAAATACCAGTGGAGTCTGACTAAGGTCGCCTGCAGGTGCCTGTAAATCAGTTAACGCTGTCATTACCTGCTGTTGCGAGTAATACCCTGCGCCACCACCAGGTGCAATATCTCCCTGAGATCCACCTACAAAATTTTCTATACTTTGCCTGACCTGTCCGACAGGCACACCCGCAGAATACTCTTGACCTGATGGCCCCTGCTGCTGTACAGCAGCTTGCCCGCCTCCCTGCGAATAACCAGACATTCCACTGCCAAAGGCTCGTCTTGGCCCTGACGGTGCACCACCACCCTGCCCTTGGGGTTGCATAGGAGGAGGTGGCGCGCCGGGAGCACCCATATTCATGGGCGGTGCTGCTCCAGGCGCACCCGCATTCATAGGTGGCTGCGGTACCTGAGATGAATAGCCCTGCATGCCACTACCAAAAGCACGCCTTCCACCCGCAGGTGGTTGTGCACCCTGAGGGGGCGCCTGATCACCAGCTTGCTCCTCCTCTATTATTTCTTCTTCATAGCCTGAGCCTTCATAATGTGGAATCGCGCCACTAAAATCTATTTCAGGCAGTATCCCCTGCTCGATGAGTAAATTATTTAATGTATCGTAAAGCGTACTAATATCCTTGATCAGTGCACTATTAAAAAAACGATAAACAACCAACTTATTTTCATCAATCAAATCGGTTGCAGACACTGCTCCATGCATAGCATCACATAAACGCTTTGGTTCTAACGCTTCTCCATGAAAAATATCATCATTATATTTTCCAAGTTCTTTAAAACGTGCGATAAGGTTATTAATGGATTCAGAATTATCCATCGCAGCTTTGCTACTGATGGTGGTGAGAGTCACCATTTCATCCATTTCATTTTGCTCTACCAAACCAAGGGCAGCGGGTTTTTTAATCGGTTTTTTTTCAGGCAGTGCGTCAAGCTCACCCATAGGTTGTAGATAAAAACTTAATTCATCAACAAAACCCTGTTGAATGGATTTTTTATTATCACGAACAGCATTCATACACTCAAACAGTGAGTTTTGCTCGGCAGTACTGCGTGCTTCATTTGCAGATTCAAACAGGTATTCATCTGTCTGTTTAAATAACTCCTCTAGATGCGAAGCAAAAAAATCTTCTAATTGAGAAATTATTGCATCAACTAACTCGGCATAATACCTGGGCTGCTCATCCACATTTAGATTTGTCTGATTTTCAGTTTCACTCACCTGAAGTTTTCCTCGTAATCCATGTTTCTATTGAAACAACTATTTTCATTTAGGCCACATTTTAACTGAACATTCATATACAAATACTTCTGTACTTACCGTTCTATGCAAGACCGTTACCAAAGTCAAGCTCAATGAAAGCAAGACCAATTCCATTCTCTTCCTGACGCACAACAACTGCGTCGCTACTGGGAAATACCACCCCAGTATTTTTCTCATCATTAATTATTTCGACTTCAACCACTTCACCTATTATCGGACGGCGTAGTTTATCTACTATTAAAAACACACCACCATCGCTAATATCCATGGTTCTTACTGTTTGCTTTTCCCCCGAAGGAAATGCCAACTCAACTTCAAGATGAATTTCTCGTCGTGGGTATTTTCGTAGTTCCTTTCTCACCTGGTATTCACCTTATCCACACATCTGCCAAATAATATTACTGTTCATTCATATAATGAATTAAGCAGGCTTTTAGTGCCTATCCTAAGATAATAGCCTTTTTTTAGCCTTTGCCAACACACCATATGATTATTTTTTATACACTCTATCAGCTTACAATAAAAAAAATCACTAACATACTGAATTATTTAGATTTTTTACGCTTCGAATAATAAACAGCATTTAAATTTGCCATCGCCATATAGATAGTATTTTGGGGGTGTTTATTACAATACGTATCAACCCAGGCTAATGCACCTTTAAAATTGCTATCGCCTAACAGGTTATAGGTATCACCAGATGAACGATTACTGGCTGTTAAATAACCCGAAATCCAGTTTTTATATGATATTTCAGAAAATCCACCATCAGTACGTGCCTCCAAATATGTTTCACATACTTGTCGCCCAACACCATATATCCAGTATCGACCATTTTTATCCGCCGAAAAGGCATTTTGCACAGACAAAGAAAGTAATAACACTCCCCAAAGAATGACTGTTTTAATCATTTTTATTCCTAACAATCAGTGCGAGCTCTAAACAACAATGCCCGCTATTCAGCTGTAAATTACCCCAGAACAATATCCAGTATATCTTTATGCTCCGCTGCAACTAATCTCGGACCAAATTGACTTACAACTCTGGCAGAGGCAAGGCTGGCGATATTACCTGCTTCATAAAAAGAGTGACCATGGGTAATACCATATAAAAATGCACCTGCAAACATATCGCCGGCACCATTAGAATCAATGGCTTTTACTGTATGAGCAGAAATATCTACCAAATGCTTACCATCAAATAGCATCGCGCCATTTGAACCTTGTGTAATTGCAAATGTGTTGGCAATCAACTTCAACGACTCTATAGCTGAATCAAGATTATCCGTATCAGCCCAGCTCAATGCTTCTGCTTCATTACAAAAGAGTAAGTCCACTTTTTCACCAATCATTTCTTTCAGACCATCTTTAAAGAACTGCACCATCGCAGGGTCAGAAAAAGTCAGTGCTGTTTTAACTCCATTTTCTTCAGCTATCTTTCGGGCTTCTATTGCCGCGTGGCGACCAGTATCAGAAGATACCAGATAACCTTCAATATATAAATATTCAGAATCTTTAATCGCTGACAAATGCAATTCATCTACAGAAAAAGTTGCAGTTATGCCAAGAAATGTATTCATGGTACGTTCTGCATCTGGAGTGATCATAACCAGGCATTTCCCTGTGATACCGTCTTTACGACCATCATCTACATTACTATCAACCCCTGCATCCTGCAGATCATTGACATAAAAGTCACCCAGTTCATCATTAGCCACTTTACATGAATAAAATGATTTGCCACCAAAATAACTAGTGGCAATAATTGTGTTGGCTGCAGAACCTCCAGAGGCTTTTTTACCTTCAAAGGCATCAAGATGGTTTATTAATTCATGCTGGCGATTTTCATCAACCAAAGTCATCACACCTTTATCAATGCCGTAGGACTCAAAAAAAATATCCTCAACTTCAAACTCCATATCAACTAATGCGTTACCTATACCGTATACGTGATATTTTTTCATATTATTACCTTATCTTTTTAAAAGATTTAACACAGAGACGCAGAGATTCTTTCATGCCCCCCTCTATGCCTCTATATCAAAGAATTTATTGTGCAATTTGCGTGCTTAACATTAACAGCTCATCCCATGCACGGCCCTGCTCTACACCTTTTATTACTTTGTCTATTTTTGCACAGCGCTTTAAAAACAACTTCCATCGAGCTGCACTATGCCGCGACATGGCCTTGCGTATTAAAGCTTTTCTGTTATCCCACACACGTAACTTTGACATCGCTGCATCTGCTGAAATAGTTGCCTCGGAAATTTTGGCTATCATGCGCACCTCACGGCTCAGCGCCCAGAGCATCAATACCGGTTCAACACCTTCCGTTTTCAGACCACTGATTATTCGTGATGTACGTGCTACATCGCCAACAAGCGCACTATCAACCAGATCATAAATATTAAATCTTGAACTATCTGATACTGCGGCTGCAGTTTGTTCAAAACTCAACTTGCCTGCACCATGCAATAGAAATAATTTATCAACTTCCTGAGCTGCAGCCAATAAATTACCCTCTACCCTATCAGATAATAACTGCACTGCTTGCTGATCAGCGACAATGCCTTTTGACTGTAGGCGCTGATTAATCCAGCCGGGTAACTGGTCAGCATTAATCGGCCAGCATTGAATAATTACACCTTGTTGATCAAGTGTTTTAAACCACTTGGTATTTTTTGAACTGCTTTCCAGCTTGCCACTACTAATAATTAATATAGCATCATCAGCTGGACGCTGCGCATACTCCTGTAAAATTTTAGAGCCTACTTTTCCCGGCTTACCCGTAGGTAAACGCAACTCTAAAATCCTTTTTTCTGAAAACAAAGATAAACTGTTAGCGGAGTCCAGCAATTGATTCCAGTCAAACTGGGCATCCACATCCATCACTTCACGTTCTGTGTATTCTCGCTTGCGTGCCTCTGCACGTATACGGTCAGCAGACTCCATTACCTGCAAAGGCTCATCACCGCAAATAAAATAAATTACGGCAAGATCACTATTCAAATGTCTTTCAAGTTGGTCTGGGCGGACTTTCATTATATTTAGGATTTACTCTGTATGCGTAATAAAATCAGACGAATTAAATCCTGCTGCATTTCTTCATACAGCTTAGACTCTTCTCGGCTATTACCTAGCACATCTTCAGTATCAAACACAAAATCACGCTCTATCTGAATATCCTGACTTTCAATCTCAAATTTTTGTTCTACCGCTTTCACACTAAAACTTATACCGTATGTTAGCGTATACTCCCTTGCACGCCCCCTTGCATCAACCGACACAATACGTTTAGTTTTAGTTTCTTTTGACAAACTTAAAACGGCTATATCATTTGCAGCATTTGTTGCAATTTTTACATTACTGGCTTTTAAACTTCTAACTAAAGCACGGCTTAAATCCGAACCGGACTGAGCTGCTTCAACATAAGTTGTTTGCATAGCAACTGGCAATTGATAGGCACCGCGTAATTTAAAACCACAGCCGTTCAACAATACCAGAAGCAACAATCCAGCAACACTAAACTGTAGATACCGTTTAAAATGCATATGTTCAATAAAAGGTACAGCTGCAAATTTATAGCTAAGCTTTTGCATTAGTTTGCCACGATGTTAACTAGCCGGCCCGGAACAACAATAATTTTACGTATTGTTTTACCATCAGTATGAGTTTTTACGTGTTCATTTTCCTGCGCTAAAGTTTCTATACTGTCTTTATCCGCATCAGCTGCCACTTTTATTTTGCCACGCAATTTACCATTTACCTGCACCATTAATTCTATGCTGTCCTGAACCATCGCTGCCTTATCAGCCTGCGGCCAGACCTCATCAATTACAACAGTTTGATGTCCCAGCTCTTTCCACATAGCATGACTAAAATGTGGCACGATAGGCGACATCATTAACACCATCGCATCTAGTGCTTCCTGAACCACTGCACGCCCGTTATCTGAAGTATCTTTAAGTTTTGACAACTCGTTAGTCAACTCCATAACTGCGGCAATTGCCGTGTTAAAAGTATAGCGACGCCCAATATCATCACTCACTTTTTCAATAGTTTGATGTAGTTTTAAACGTAAGGCTTTTTGTTCATCAGTTAAATTATCTTTATCCAGATCAGGTGCATTGTCTGCATTAACGTGATTAAAAATCAATCGATATAGACGTTTGAGAAAACGCGCAGCACCATCAACCCCTTCATCAGACCATTCCAGTGACTGCTCTGGAGGTGCCGCAAACATTGTAAATAAACGTACCGTGTCAGCACCATGCAATTCAATTAAACCCTGCGGGTCAACCGTATTACCTTTAGACTTGGACATTTTAGTACCGTCTTTCAACACCATGCCTTGAGTAAGTAGTTTTGAAAACGGCTCATCACTTGTTTTAATCAAACCCACATCACGCATTAATTTATGAAAAAAACGTGCATATAATAAATGTAATACAGCATGCTCAATTCCACCGACATACTGATCCACAGGCAGCCAGTAATCAGCTCGCTCATCTAACATACTATCCGCATCAGGGCAGGTATATCGTGAGTAGTACCAGGACGACTCAAAGAACGTATCAAAGGTATCTGTTTCTCGAATCGCATCACCACCACAGGTTGGGCAGGTCGTTTCATAAAACTCAGGCATCTTTTTAATTGGTGAACCCACATCATCACCAAAAGCTGCATCTTCCGGCAGTATCACTGGCAACTGATCTTCTGGCACAGCAACTGCGCCACACTTATCACAGTTAATTATAGGGATAGGTGTGCCCCAATATCTCTGCCGAGAAACGCCCCAGTCCCTTAAGCGGAAATTAACCTGTTTTTCGCCCTTACCTTCAGCACTTAAATATTCGGCAATAGCATCAACCGCCTCTGCTGAGGTTTTACCATCAAACTGAGCTGAATTTTGTAACACACCTTTTTCAGTGAAAGCTTCTTTTTCTATATCACAGGCTTCATCATTTGCGGGAAAGATAACCTGCTTAATAGGTAGGCCATATTTATTTGCAAACTCATAATCCCGCTGATCATGCGCTGGTACAGACATAACTGCACCGGAACCATAATCTGCTAAAACAAAATTAGCCGCATATACAGGAACCTCTTCACCAGTAATCGGGTGAGCCGCTTTCAGGCCAATATCCATGCCTTTCTTTTCCATGGTTGCCATCTCTGCTTCTGCAACCTTGGTGGTTTTGCATTCATCAATAAATGCCTGTAGTTCACTATTCGATAATGCGGCTTTTTTTGCTAAAGGGTGCTCTGCGGCTACGGCTACATAAGTTACACCCATCAATGTATCTGGACGCGTGGTATAAACCGTTAGAGGTTCTTCATTGGCTACTGCAAATTGCAGCTCAACACCTTCAGAACGACCAATCCAGTTGCGCTGCATGGTGCGCACCTGTTCAGGCCAACCTTCTAACTTATCAACTTCTGTTAGCAACTCATCAGCATAGTCTGTAATCTTCATAAACCACTGGGGAATTTCTTTACGCTCTACTTTTGCACCCGAGCGCCAGCCACAACCATCAACCACCTGCTCATTCGCAAGCACGGTTAAATCTACCGGATCCCAGTTAACAACCGCATTCTTTTTATATACCAGACCTTTTTCATATAATTTGGTAAATAACCATTGTTCCCAACGATAGTATTCTGGGGTACAAGTGGCAATTTCACGATCCCAGTCATACCCGAAACCCAGGCGCTTTAACTGGCCACGCATATAGTCAATATTCGAGTAGGTCCATTTAGCCGGATGAGAGTTATTTTTATGTGCTGCATTTTCTGCAGGCAAGCCAAAAGCGTCCCAGCCCATAGGCTGAAGCACATTTTTACCCTGCATTCGCTGATATCGAGAAATCACATCGCCAATGGAGTAGTTACGCACATGCCCCATATGTAGACGACCACTGGGATAAGGGAACATAGACAGACAATAAAATTTTTCTTTACTGGCATCCTCAGTCACTTTAAATACTTGATTTTCCTGCCAAAATTCTTGAGCTTCCTGCTCTATTTGCTGTGCATCGTAGTTTTCTTGCATTAATCTGTCTTCATATTGAGTGAAGCATCACAAACTTATTATGAATATGAGCTATATAAAGGAGTGAAGGATACATCAGACCAATGAGTTAGGAAACTCTGATATTTACACTATAAAGAGGTAGGTCTATGTCTGCATCAGACAAACAAAATGAAACGTCACTAATACAAGCTTATAACCAGATGATGGCACGCATCAGGGACAGCATAGATAATGCTGAGGCCCACGCGATTCCTACACTGCAAAAAGCCATTGAACAAGCCAAAGACCAGGCAATCCATCTAGGCGAAATCAGCCTGGATGAGGCGGATGAAATTGGTAATTTTATTAAACGTGACATCAACGATGCCGCCGAGTATTTAATGGAAACCAGTCACGAGTTTAGCGAGTGGTTAATGCTGGATATTGATATTATCGAACAGAAAGTTGTTGAGCTATTCCTGTCTGTAGCTGATAAAACACGTATTGAACTTGAGCAGCTATCTCATATTGCCAGTAGCATACCTGCCCAGTACAGGAGCGGAGAAATCACGGGCCCGGGCTCACTCATCTGCACTAATTGCGATAAGATGATTCAGTTCAATACAACTGGCACTATTCCTGACTGCAGCCAATGTGGTGGTAATATTTTTAAACGTGCTGAGTTATAAACTCATAGCTGTTCGCAATAAAGCATAAAATTCATTTTTCTTTTGATCTTAAGCCTCAGGGTGATAGCAACTATCTAATTTTTCTTTGAATAAATCACATGCTCGCCCCAGTTCCATGTTCTCTGTATTGAGTTGTTTGATAGAGGGAACATTTCAACCGTCATTTCTGGTAAGCGCAAAACAGCACAACAGTTGTTAAAAACTGAGCTTCCCGGATTAACCACTAGCGTATCACCCATATATTCTGCAAACACCTGGTGCGTATGGCCAACCACTAGTACATCATGCTGAAATGCACTGAGTTCCTGTGACCAATACTCAACCCGCTCCTCCAGCACAACTCCCTCCTTGTTTAGCAACTTGATGCCTCCATGACATTCATCCGGTGGCTGAGCATGCACCATATACAAACTTTTCCCTTCAATTTCAGTTTCGTATGAGACTGGCAGGTTTTTAAGATAATTAATCACATGATTATCAGGCTCTTTCCTTGTTTTCTCTAAATATGATAAATCATGGTTACCCACAACGGTTATGCAGGCACTATTTTCTAACAAAGCAACCGTTTGCTCTAACTGATCCATATAACCGGCAATATCCCCCGTGCATAGAACCCGTTTGACCCCCATACCTGCGAAAAGCTCCAATGCCTCAGCAACCGGTTCAGGTGCTGCGTGAACATCGCCAATTAAACCTATTAATGTCATATCCTGCTCTCAAATACATCTCTGGTTCATCCAAGAATAATACCCTTCTCTATTGAAAACAAAGACTTTCAGCCAAGACAAACTAACATAACGAGACATAGAACTAATCTACAACAACACTTCAATAGATAATACCTATCATAAAGATAGGTATTACAAAATAGTAAAATACTTTTTGTAGGGGTATTATCTATATAACTATATTATGACTTAATAATGGAACCGCCATGAAACAGATTAGCTCAATTTTGTTTATCTCTTTATTCTCTTTACAGGTACAGGCAACAGACTGGAAAGCCTTACCTGACACTGCACCTACTCCGGCAGACAACCCAACGACAGCTGCCAAAGTTGAATTAGGTAAAATGTTATTTATGGATCCACGATTCTCATCAACGGGCACTGTATCGTGTAATTCATGCCACAATGTAATGGAAGGTGGTGATGATAGTCGTAGCGTATCAATGGGGGTCCACGGAAAAACAGGCGGACGTAATGCTCCTACCGTATGGAACTCAGCATTTCACTCTGTTCAATTTTGGGATGGCCGCGCACCACTACTCGAAGATCAGGCCAAAGGCCCGGTTGCTAACCCAATTGAGATGGGTATGAAAGATGTAGAAACAGCGATGCAGAGAGTAAGAACAATTCCAGGCTACAAGGCATATTTCGATAAAGCCTTCGGTAAAAACAGCATGACAGTGGAAAACGCCGCAAAGGCTGTGGCATCGTTTGAGCGCACTTTAATCACGCCAAATAGCGCATACGACAAATATGTAAAGGGCAACAAAAATGCCATGAACAAACAACAAATTCGCGGCATGAATACATTTGCTGAAGTTGGTTGCACCGCATGTCATTCGGGCGCTGCTTTTAATGGCCCGACACAGAAACTAGGTGAAGGTTTTTACGTTAAATTTCCAACATTTGATAATAAATATGTGAGCCAGTATAAACTAGCGCAGGATAAGGGACGTGAAGAAGCAACAGGTAAAGCTGAAGATCGTAATATGTTTAGAATTCCAACGTTACGTAACATCACCGATACAGCACCTTACTTTCACAATGGTGCTGTAAATGATTTATCTGAAGCCGTGCGCGTTATGGCTAAAACACAGCTTAATCGACAGCTAGCCGAAAAAGAAGTCAAAGATATCGTGGCGTTTCTTGGAACGTTAACTGGAGAGTACCCGGAAATAACAATGCCAAGATTACCTGCGAGTTCTGGCACGAGTATTATTGCCGAATAAAACCAGTTATAACAACTCGGTTATTTAAAAAATGATACGGTGGAAAATACCACCGTATCAAATAATAAATTTAAAATATCATTTCAAAAAACTGTTCTACGGTTTCTTTAGCCGGACGGTTTCTAATTTTATAACCTACATGTTGAAAAACACCCTTTTCATCACTCAGTACAATTCCCCACATAGACTCAATACTATTCGGTAAAAACGAATATCGAACATCAATAATAAAATCATCACTTTCAGCACTTAATGCCAGGAAATCGCTTGAAAACAAGCGAAAACGTTCAATATCCTTCGCCTGCTGACTATCCAGATCCAGCCAGGGCAAGTCACGTTTTATATTTAATTTTTCAACTGATGCGCCTTCAATTAGCTCTGCACGCCATAACAATCTAACCGCATCAACATAGTATCGACCATCATATTCATATATCGTTTTCCACACATGACGATTTGCAAAACTGGGCTTAACACTAACACGTTCGAGAATATGTCCTCTTTTCAATGCCATGTCATTTAACATCTCTTGCGCACGGTATTTTTGCACCAGACCCAAACTTAAAAATAACACCGCATAAATAAAACCTATTCGAGCAAATAGAACACGTTTTTTAAAAACTGCTAATAATACAAAAGCAATTAGCGGAAATGTAAAGAATGGATCAATTATAGAAACTGTATTCCATGCTATACGCTCATTTGAAAAAGGCCAGAATAAGAGTGTCCCATATGAAGTACAAGCATCTAACAGCCCATGAGTAGCAAACCCTAAAAATGAAAACAGGTATATTTTTTTAAAAGAAAGTTTTGACTTATAAAATGGATAAAAAATTAATGCACACAACAAAGAGCCGAATGGAATAAAAAAAAGCGAATGAGTAAACTGACGATGAAATTCTAAAAACAGCAACGGATCATCTGCTGATCTAATTAACGCATCCAGGTCTGGAGCCATACCCGCTAATGCACCGATTATCAAAGCACTTACTTGTTGTGATTTAACAGAAGTGGATGATTGAGAGAGACTGGCACCTAAGCATGCCTGCGATACTGGATCCATTTATATAACCTGTAAATTCATCATCATGAATATAGAAACAATCTATCAAAAACTTAACTCTTTAGGAAAATCATACTCAATTAATAAATAAAATAATACCTTTACTTTGAGTATACACATCTTACACTTTGCCAACCACAGTTGACATTTATAAGATCGACATACTTTATGGTAATTTATTACCTATAATAATATGTACAGTTACTACCAGTACTATTAAATGCACCCACTACAACTAAAAACACTTATAGTTATTATCCTTTGCATTACTATTCCGGTTAGTTGGGCAAAAGATAACAGCAGCAAGAAACTTACGGAATATGAAAGTGTACTCGCTGCCTTAAAAAAAGAGGATATTGTTACAGCTCTAATGATTCTATTACCTCTAGCGGAGTCCGGCGACAAACAGTCTCAATTTAAACTTGCCAAGATATATCAGGAACACGGGGATTTTAGCAATGCAATATACTGGTACAAGAATTCAGCAGAACAAGGCCACATGGAGTCTCAGGTCACTCTTGGGCGCCTCTATATAGACGGCAAATCTATAGATAAAAATCCAAAATTAGCAGCAGAATACCTGCTTATGGCAACTCGTAACAGACAAGCCATGAACAAATCAAGCATCTCGAACACTCAAAAGACGGCATCTAAAAAGATAAAAAAATCCAAAACTTCTGATTTAAATAAGGGCATAACTGCATATAACAATAATGATTACACTAGTGCACTTATGTATTGGCTCCCCATAAGTTATGAGGGTGATAGTGAAGCAAATTACAGAATTGGAAAAATGTATTTAGAACAAAAAGGTGAGCGAAAAAATCCTCAGAAAGCTCTTTACTGGTTTTTACGTGCAGCAGAAAGAAATCACCTGGAAGCACAAACGACTGTTGGCAGCATGTATTTTGACGGAATCTTAATCGAAAAAGACTTGCAACTTGCCTCTAAATGGCTATTTAAATCAACTCAACATGAAGAACAGATAGCTAAAAAAATAAAAAAGAAATCGAATAAAAAGATCAAACTTGAGGATTCTGCTAATTACAATAAAGCTCTGCTTGCATATAATAAGAAAGACTACGAAACCGCACTTCTGCATTTATACCCACTTGGTATAAAATTACACACCGACGCCCAAATCTTATTGGGCGATTTATACTTACATGAAAAGGGCATTTACAAAGCCCCTGATAAGGGCCTGGCCTGGTATAAACGAGCAATAGACCAGGGAGACAACAAAGCAACCAGACGTCTTGCACTTAAATACCTTAACGCACAAGACCTTACAAAAAACACTAAAAAAGCAATAAATCTGTTACTCAAAGCATCACGCCAAGGGGACCCTGATTCACAACTCATCCTAGGGAACATTTATCTAAAGGGTGATATTGTAGAAGTTAATCACTCTAAAGCAGCTTATTGGTTTAAACAGTCCACAAAGAAAAAAAATCCGGATGCGCTATTTGCGCTTGCAGAAATGTACATGCATGGCACTGGCATAGAAAAAAATATCAGCAAAGCCATAAAGTACTATAAAAAAGCTGACGCAAAAGAACACCAGGTAGCAACACTAATACTTGGTAAGCACTATTACTTAAATACAAAAAAAGCCGATTATAAAACAGCTTTTAGCTTTTTTAGCAAAGCTGCAAAACAGGGTGAGACTGAAGCTCAATATTATCTAGGTGAAATGTATTACAAGGGTCAGGCCGTAGAAAAAAATTATAAAAAATCATTTGAGTGGTACATGAAAGCTGCAAGCCTTGGACACATTGAAGCTGAGTATAAAGCAGGTAAAATGTATGTTAATGGATATGGCGTTAAAAAAAATTTCAGCAAGGGAGTTAAATTCTTTATATCGGCAGCTAAAAAAGGCCATCCAGCATCACAAAATGAAACGGGTGTGGCATATTACAGCGGTCAGGGAGCCAATCACAATAAGATAACCGCCTATGCTTGGTTTTATCTTGCCAGTCAAAACAGCATTAAAGACGCAAACAAAAACCGTAAAGCCATATACAAATCGCTATCTGTTAAAGAAAAGAAAAAGGCTAATTCACTCGTAGCTGATTTCAAAAACAAGTACAATCAGCATCAATAAAGAATGCCGGCATTTATATAATACTTACTCACGGTTTAATGGCCACTTAACTCCTATTTTGCCTTCAGGCTAAGCGGTAGCTTTAATAGAGCATTACCCACATCTTCAAACTCATTCTCGATTTGCGTTTTACTATCCAACAAAAAAACATTGGACGAAGGTATCTTACCAACCTCTATAAGATATCTTTGAATTTCCTGAGCTCGATTTTCGGCTAATAATTGATAATCAGCTTGAGTAATTTCAGTTTTATTTAAAATAAATAGCAATGCCTTATCAAAAACATAAGCCTCTTTTTGCTGAGAAGTGAGTTGATGTTTTTCTGGCAATAAATCCGCAGCTGCTTTATTAGCAAGCTTTTCATAGTAATCTACAATTTCTTGCCTGGCACTCTTATTAAGAACCTCTGACAATGCTACTGGCTTTCTTTTCAGTTTTTGCAAAATTTTCAAGTATGCCATCTCATCATGATCAATTAATGACGAACTAACACCCCTTATTTCCAAATGTAACTCAGGTCGTTGTTTTAACGCTTTAGCCAGGGAATCAAGTTTAACTGTTTCAGTTTCTAAAATTTCAGCACTATTCGCTGAAAAAACCACATAGTCAAGCCCTTCACCATCTCCGCCAACCAGGTTAGCCAGCGCACTAAATGGTGAACTGACAATACCCACAATCATATTACCCAAAGCACCCCAAACCAAACTGGCATAATGAAAATCAGGGTCCTCGATATTACCTCGAATAGGTAAGTTAATATCAATCACCCCGTTTGAATCTTTTAATAAGGATAAGGCAAAATTAACAGGTAAACTTGTAGCTTCTTCACTATCAGTTTCTTCACCAAGCGTTAACTGATCAAGTACGACTCGATTCTCAGCCACCAACTCATTTTTTAATAGTTGATAATTCAAGTCCAGACTCAATTTACCTTTTTCTATTTTATATCCTGCGAATTTTCCGCTATACGGTGTAAAAGTTGTTAATTCAATTCCCTTAAACAACATTTTAATTTCAGTAAACTTATCCTGTGCAAGAGGGTTTATATCACCATTTATGGTAACTGGTGCATACTTATCAACCTTTCCCTTCAGATTAACCTTTGCGCGGCTTAACTGCTTAGATGAGATACCGCTAATATCACCCTTCAAACCATATATTCCGGCACTAAAATTTGGTGACAGAGAATGATCAGAAAAATCCATTTTTGCATCAGATATATTTATTTTCTTTACATCTGCATGAAAAGGGTTATCAACCTTCTTTACATTCTTCTTTCTTTCAGTATTGTTTGATTGTGTAGATATGAGTAGTTTTTGTATATTCGTTTCACCATCGCCGCTCATCACCAAACGTAAATATGGTTTAGTGAAATTAACAGAATTTATCTCCAGTGATTGCTGCGGATAATTAAATAGAATATTTTTAACTTCCAATTTCTTCCAGCTTAAAAACGTCTCCTTTAATTTTTTATCTCTAACTTCAAGATCAGATACACTCACCTCTCCCTGGGCGTTTACTTTCGGAACTTCAGAAGCCCCATCAAGTTTAATCTTTATATAAGAGCTTAACTCACCATCCATAATATCAACACGAGCGACGTCATTTATATACGGTTGAAAGTCATTCAGAGAAACATGTTTAACATCGACATCTAAATCAAGTTTTTTTGGTTCGGGCTTAATATTACCTTTAAGAGCTATCAGGCCTTTATCATTTATTACTACATTCAACTCAAACAGTGCAACCTCATCTGAAAAGGGTTTTAAATTATCGATTTCTAGAGATTTCAATTGCACATTATGATTGGCAACCGGCTTAACTGAATTATCACTGATATCAATAAGTGTATTTTTATTGACAACCTTGCTCACAAGAACATCCCAGCTCGGCTGTGCTGTTTCTGATTTTGCTTCTGCTTCTGCTTCTGCATCTGATTCTTTTTTATGATCTACACTCTGAAAAACAAACAAATCACCAAAATCTATAATACCTTTTTTATCTCTATCAACATTAATATAAGTATCATCAACCTGTATCTTGTTTATTTTTAGTTTTTTATTAAACACGTCCATACTTTGAAGATCAAGTTTCACTCCAGCTAACGAGACAAGCTTATTATCGTTTTCTTTTCGACGAATATCCAAATCAGCTATTGATACCAGCATATTACTAACATTAAATTTTGAGCCTTCATCGCTAAACATAAACTCATAATCTGTCGAAACGTTAAGTTCGCCATTTTTTATTTTCAGTAACATCTGGTCTTGCAAATAATCAGAAACGACGCCCAAATGCCCAAACAGTTCAATTCTTCCATTTGATTTCAAAGGAGACAAACTAAACTCACCTTTCCAGTCTATTGTTGTTCCTCGCAATGTTTCAGCCTTAACATGATGAACATTCCCATCACCCGGTTTAGTTGAAAAATCATCTAAAGAAATACTTATATCTTCAAACTGACTATAGAATGCCGTCTCTCTGTTCTTATCTGCAAAATACACGCTACCCTTAACATATCTAAACTTATCAACTGCAAATGGCCAGCCTGCTTCGTCTTTCTGCTCTTTATTGGTTTCAGTCGTTTCTCTTATCAAATCCTGAAAATTATATTCTCCTGACGAGAGCAATAGCAGCTTTATCTTTGGTCTTACAATTGTAATTTCATCAAAAGCTATTATTTGCTTAACTAGAGCTATTGCCTGAAAGTTGATATATAACTTTTCAAACCCAAACAACTCATCTGTATGCTTTCCAGTAACAGATAATCCATTTAAGGTAACAGACAGCGAAAAAGGATTTATTTTTATCTCCTGAAGCGTTGCACTTCTATCAAGCTCTTTTGACAGGGTATCAACAATCAAGGGTTGAAAAATTACTGGCAACAATAAAAAACCCACTAAGGAATAGGTTATTAACGCAACAAAAGCATATACCAATCTCTTAGCCGCTTTATTTAATTGTTGAAACTGTTTCCATATTTTCATAATCACTAATCTTTCGTTATTTTTGTTCGACTTAAATATATAAGCACCAACATAGCAGTAACAATAAGCAGGTAGTTAGCCCACATCACATAAGGTGTTGCACCTTTATATGCCTGCACTTTAGCTGTTAACACATCACGCTTAAACTGTGGCAACATTTGCATAACATCACCATTACGATCAATAACTGATGACACACCTGTATTAGTAATTCGCAACAATACCCGGCCACTTTCCAAAGCCCGCATTCTTGCAATTTGATGATGCTGCCAGGGCTGAGAAGAATCTTCGAACCATGCATCATTACTCACATTCACTAACAGTGTTGCTTCGGGCAAATCTAGCAACACACTACGATCGAAAGCATCCTCAAAGCATATACTTAAACCAATTTTTTGCCCAGCAGCCTTAATTAGTGGCTGCACATCTTCTCCACTATCTATATCAGACATTGGAATATCCACCCACTTTTCAAAAAAACCTAGAAGAGGCCTTAATGGAAAGTACTCACCTAATGGAACCAGATGTCGTTTTAAATAAGTTTGCTTATCCAGAGTTATCATTGAATTATAATAACGTTGCTTTTCACTGTCTCTTGTAAACAGGCCCAACATAACATCCGTATTGGTCTGTTTGGCTTTTTCTGCCAGCTCCTCTAAATAATATTGCACTCGCCCCCTATAACCTGGTATAGCAGTTTCCGGCCAGATAATTAAATCACTATCCCAATGCTGCTCAGTTAGCTCTCGATACATTTGTAAGGTTGGACGATAATTTTTTGGCTTCCACTTTTCTGCCTGTGGAATATTCCCCTGAATCATGCTTACTTTAACTGGCTCATCTACTGCTTCGGTCCAGTTAATTAAACCTAATAGAAAACCTGTAAAATATACTGCAACTATAACTGGGATTGTTCTCTTTAAATTCGATTTAAATAAACTTGCAGCTAACAAACCGGCAACCACAGTAACTACCAGACCAACACCCAGACCACCTATTAATGGAGCATAACCTGATAAATATGTATCGATTTGTGCAATACCAATTTGCACCCATGGAAAGCCTGTTAAAAAGTATCCGCGTAACCAGTCAAATAACAACCAGCCAATTGGATACACTAATACCAGCATTTTAAATTTGGATAAATGAAAGTATCGGTTAGCCAAATAAAATGAGAACGCAGGAAACAGGCTCATATAAGCGGAAAGAAGAGCTATTGTTATCAGCGCGACAGCAACCGGCATTCCTCCATGATAATGTAAACTATAGAACAACCAGTAAATACCATGCATAAACCAGCCTAAGCCAAAGAAAAAGCCCCTTCTGAAGGCAACTTTCGGTTTCTGCTCTAAACAAACAATAAAGATATAGGCAATAAGAGGGAATTGAATCCAGGCATATTCATAAGGTGCAAAACTTAAAGGCAGTAACGCCCCGCAGATTAGAGCTAATATTTCTATAATATAATATGGATTTTTTTGTAGCTTTTGTATATCTATCATTTTTACACATTCACAACTGAGTCTTTAACCTGTGATGACTATGCGGTAAAAAATTTCACCCCTAAACTCCAGGTAACGACTATAGATTATCTTTAACTATGCTTTTCAGTAACGGGTAAAATATTTAACTGAACGTGTTTTATTCGCCGACTATCAGCGCTCATTATCTTGAAGGAATAGTTATCAATAACAACCACTTCACCACGCTTTGGCATATGCCCCAGGTTCTTCATTAATACTCCGGCCAATGTATCTGAGTCTTCTTCATTAAACGAACTTTCAAAAAATGCATTAAACTCATCAATCGGAGTAAGTGCTTTAACCGAATATCGATTAACTCCCATGCGTCGAATATTACCTACATCTTCGATGTCATGTTCATCATCAATTTCACCAACTATCTGCTCCAACACATCTTCTATGGTAACCAGGCCTGCTACACCGCCATACTCATCAACTACTATAGCCATATGGTTTCGACTTGCCCTGAACTCTTTCAATAAGACATTTAATCGTTTACTTTCTGGCACAAACACCGTTTTACGTAATACGTCCTTTATGTCGAAATTTTTACGCTCTTCTTCATCTACATAACGAAGCAAATCTTTTGCTAGTAAAATACCTTCAATCTCATCACGATTTTCACCAATAACCGGAAAGCGAGAATGCCCTGATTTATTAACAACCGGTAACATATTTTCATAGAGTGTGTCTTCTTCAAGAACAATCATATGAGAACGCGGAATCATAATATCTCGCACCTGAATCTCAGCAACCTGCAAAACGCCCTCTATCATATTCAGGGCATCCATATCTAACAGATCATGCTTTTCAGAAACCTGTAGCACTTCAATCAGTTCCTGTTTATCCTGAGGCATTTCAAGAAAAATTCGACTGAGTTTTTCAACTAAACTTAATCTTGATGTACTTAATTGGTCATTCATGAATTTGATTCCGTCACTGAGGGGCCATCCGAGTTACTAATATTGGGTTGATATGGATCAGAAAAACCAAGTTGCCGCATAATATTGGTTTCTAGTGTTTCCATCTGCAATGCATCATCATCTTCAACATGATCAAAACCCTGCAAATGCAGCATTCCATGTATAACCATATGCGCCCAATGAGCTTGAAATGTTTTTTGTTGCTGCTGTGCTTCTCGCGCAACAACTTCTGCACAAATAGCTAGATCACCCAATATAAAATCAGGCATAGCGAAGCCATCCAAATTAGATTCGATTTGCATTGGAAAAGACAATACATTGGTAGGTTTATTTTTGCCGCGATAATCGTTATTAAGCTGTTGGCTTTCTGCTTCGCTAACGATACGTAAACTTAATACAGGCTCAATACTTTCATCACCTTGCCAGGCTGCTTGAGCCCAGTCAGATAGTAACTGACTCGACGGAGGCTCCTCTATCGATTCTGGTAAATCATCCGCTAATTGAATATCTATTTGCACCGACATTATCGATTAGAGCCCCTGTTACTTTCATCTGGATTTTTTTCTTCATAAGCATCATAGGCTTTTACAATTCGCTTCACCATCGGGTGGCGAACGACGTCTCGCGGCTTAAAAAATGTCATAGATATATCATCAACACCTTTCAACACATCTATAGCATGACGCAAGCCAGAGTATGTACCCCTGGGCAAATCAATTTGCGTGACATCACCCGTGACAACCGCTGTTGAGCCAAAGCCAATACGCGTCAAAAACATTTTCATCTGTTCTCGTGTAGTATTCTGTGCTTCATCAAGAATAATAAAGGCATCATTTAATGTGCGGCCACGCATATACGCCAGTGGTGCTATTTCAATAATATTTCGTTCAATTAATTTTGCGACTCGATCAAAACCTATCATTTCATACAGTGCGTCATACATGGGACGTAAATAAGGATCAATTTTTTGCGCCAAATCACCCGGTAAAAAACCCAGGCGCTCGCCCGCTTCTACTGCCGGTCGAACCAGTAATACACGCTGCACTCTTTCCGACTCTAGTGCAGCCACCGCACAAGCCACAGCCAAATAAGTTTTACCTGTACCCGCAGGCCCTATACCAAAGCTCAAGTCATAGGTTTGAATGCTTTTTAAATAAGCAACCTGATTTGCTCCACGACCTCTTATTTGCTCTTTACGTAATCGCACATTCCACTGGCTAGCATCTAGCTCCAGTTCTTCATCCATCGCCTGCAAACCAGATTCCTGTAATTGTAGATGTATGTGATTAACGGTGAGCTCTACATCTTTTGTAGATTGATATAAATCTTTAAGTATATCAGCGCCCATTTTCACATCGGCAAGTTCACCTATGAGTTGAAAATGGTGATTACGATTATTTATTTCCACACCCAAACGCGCTTCAATCAGTTGCAGATGCTCATTCATCGGACCACACAGATTTGCTAGCCGCTGGTTATCTTCGGGCTTGAACTCTATATCTAGACTTTTTGTCATAATTTAGTTATCGCACTATAAGGTAAGTTATACGGAAGCACTTAAACTGCTAAACGAGCTCGATCTATAGCCGATACTTCAACAAACTCACCCTGCAGGGAATTAACAAGAGCCTGAGTAATCCGCACATCCACAAAGTGACCAATTAATCTCTCGGCACCATTAAAATTAACCACACGATTATTTTCAGTACGTCCCGCCATTTGTTTGCTATCTTTCCTTGATGGACGCTCCACCAATACACTTTGCACAGTACCAACCATTGAATCTGATATCTGCTGCGACATTTCATTTATACGCTGCTGCAACGTTGCCAGTCGCGCTTTTTTTGTTTCCATAGGCACATTATCTTCTAATGAAGCCGCAGGAGTACCTGGACGAGCCGAGTACACAAAACTATAAGAATGATCAAAACCAACATCTTCAATCAATTGCATAGTTTGCTCAAAATCCGCATCAGTCTCTCCTGGAAAACCAATAATAAAATCAGAGGAGACAGTTAAACCCGGGCGCATCTCACGCAATTTTCGAATTTTAGATTTATATTCTATTGCCATATGGCCACGCTTCATTGCCGCCAACACTCGATCTGAACCACTTTGTACTGGCAAATGTACAAATGTCACCAGCTCAGGTATTTCCGCATAGGCCTGAATTAACGATTCTGAAAATTCTACCGGATGAGATGTGGTAAAACGAATACGATCAATACCCTCTATTGCGGCCACATAGTGAATTAATACAGCTAGATCTGCAATTTCACCATCATGCATTTCACCGCGGTAAGCATTAACATTCTGGCCCAGTAAATTAACTTCACGCACACCCTGCTCGGAAAGCTGGGCTATTTCTGTTAACACATCATCAAAGGGGCGAGATATTTCCTCTCCTCGGGTATAAGGCACTACACAAAAAGTGCAATATTTACTACAGCCTTCCATGATAGACACAACAGCACTAGGGCCATCGGCTTTGGGCTCAGGCAGATTGTCAAACTTTTCAATTTCCGGGAAAGTTATATCAACCACCGGCTTATGATTAATATCAATACCTTTTACCATTTCAGGTAAACGATGCAGGGTTTGCGGGCCAAACACCATATCAACATGAGGCGCACGCTTCCGTATAGCATCACCTTCCTGCGAGGCAACACAGCCTCCCACACCAATAACCAAATCCGGATTATCCTGCTTCCAGTGCTTCCACTTACCCAGCAATGAATACACCTTATCCTGGGCTTTTTCCCTAATTGAACAGGTATTTAGCAACAGAATATCTGCCTCTTCTGGAGTATCTACCTCAATGATTTCTTCTGAATCAGCGAGCACATCGTGCATTTTGGCTGAATCATACTCATTCATCTGACAACCGAAGGTTTTAATATAAAGTTTACGTGCCATAAAGCCTGTATTTTCT
>Ga0209345_10001728_pt1 | contig 25496 bp, 29 predicted proteins | sample Cruoilmetagenom7_FD_187294 | JGI IMG/M metagenome (GOLD analysis project Ga0209345, IMG submission 187294) | Oil polluted marine microbial communities from Coal Oil Point, Santa Barbara, California, USA - Sample 7 (SPAdes) (version 2) | ecosystem: Environmental > Aquatic > Marine > Oil seeps ...
TGGTGTTATGTATTTCATTTCTATAAAAAATGGATATCGTCGTCATATTTTTCGCAATTTTATTTATTGTTTTTGTGATTGCGATCATTATCGTTTTGGCAGTAAAACCTCATGATGATTCAGGATCTAATTCTTCTGATCCACAACCAGATCCTGACCCAAAACCAGATTTACCAAATTCATTCATGATTTATGATGATGAATATAGTGAAGATGACGAATGTAATACAAATGGGTCATCTATTGACGGAGGATTTGTAGTCGATAGCGGATCTGAAAGCGATTCAGATTGCGATTTTTAAAAAATGAAATGTATAACATCTAATTCTAGTAGTTAAAATATCGAGTCAAAGATGGGTTGGGTCAGATTAGACGACGACACAAAAGAAGAGGATGAACCTCGCTCTCTCACGAAGTCAGAGATTGATTACATAGTAAGCTATGTGCCCTATGTAGAGGCACCAACACGTGAAGTTATGATTATGAATCGTGATGGTGTCGTATCGAGACTGCGCGTTGATTTATCTAGAATCAAGTTGTGTCCTTCTTGTATTGAGGAAATGCGAGATATGATTGTGTTTAGTCACAACAATTCACTTTCTCAGAAAGGTACGGCAATTGGATTTTTACCATCTGAAGCATTAGGTGCATCACTTACTCAGGGTGTATTAAATACATTTCATCATAGCGGATCTGCTGTAACTGCAGGAAGTTCTGTTGATCGAGCGAAGGATATCATTTTTGCTCGCGAAAAGCCAAGCATAGAAATTCTTACTATTTATTTCACTGACAAGACGTTGACATACGAGGAAGTTCTCAATACTCGTCGATATATCGTTGCGAGTTACATTTCCGATTTTGTCAAGGATTTTGACATTGACTATAAATCGGAAATGGAACAATATTATTGGTCTAATGAAGATGACAATGATGTGATGGTGCTACGATTATTTCTGGACAAAATCGAAATGTACAAACATCGCGTTCGAATTGATCAAATTGTTAGTTGTCTTGAACTTGATAAGAGCAATACCCTTAAATATATGTATGGTTCATTTGATGATGGCATTCTTGATTTGTACCTAGATCATATTCCAGGAAATCCTCAATCTATTAAGATCTTAACTGATTTTAAAGGTGATGTTGATATTCTGCGTGAATCGCTAGTCAGTGATTCACAGAAGTCGGGAAAATGGAAAATTTCCGTAACTGGGAAGCAATTGAAAGAATCTAGGGGAACTATTGATGATGTGCGTCGACTTGTGGAAAATTCCAAGATTAAGATTAGCAAAGTATCAGATTTAAACATCGTTGTTGAAAGCAAATCTGATCCTATTGACATAATTGATAGCGCCATTGAAAGAGCTAATAATATACTTTCGTTGATGGAAAAGAATTATCTTATTACAGTTAAGTCTGAATTGTCCAAAATTCGCGTTAAAGGTATTGTTGGGATAAAATCTCTATATCCCGCTGTTGCAAAAACTACCAATGCATTTCATTCTAGTTATGAGAAAAGTCCAGGAATCTGGGAGATTGCGTTAAAAGAGACATTTCTCAAAGAATCCGGAATAAAAGTGAAAAGTTTGGAAAGTCTCATTAAAGAGTCTAAGCTCAAAATTGTTAGCTCAACAGATTTCTCTATTACTGTCAAAGCACCAAGAGAACCGATCGTATTAATCAATCAAGCTATAAACGCTGCAAAAGCGGAGATGATTGAGAAACGAGATAATGAAATTATCAACAATAACAATAACCAAGTTGGTATTGTTATTGATAGGCCTAATATCGTGAAACTTTCGGAATATGTAATTGCTGAAGCAGAAGGAAATAGTCTTTTAGATCTTATTTCCATGGATGAGATTGATAGTGATAGAACGACATGTAATAATATGTTTACAATAGCGAATGTATTTGGTATTGAGAACGCCCGCAGATTTATCATCAAACAGCTCACAAAGATTATTATTGGCAATGGTTCATATATTCATCCGTTTAATATATTGATGTTTGGAGAAATGATAACAAATAGAGGTGTCCCGTATGGAGCTAATTATATTGGTGTATCAAAGCAATCAGCTGGTTTTGTATCATTGCTGTCAATTGAACGTGCTATGAATACGGTGGCTCAAGCAGCACTTAGTAATTCGTTTGAATCTGGAAATAATATTACTCCGTCTGTTTATAATGGTTCTCGTGTCAAAGTCGGTACAGGTAGTTTTGATATTGGATGTGACGTGAAGATTGATGGAAAAGTGAAGACCTTTCTGAATGATAGAACTGCTAATGCTTATTCTAACGATGTTTCTGTTCGGAAAATTGGTGCTATTGGTGCCGAAGCAGAAGATCAAGGTGAATACGATGACCAACCTATCATTCAGCGGAAAATGGGTGGTAAATCTCTTCCTCCGTCTGTTGGAAGACCTATTAGAGAATTTATCCCTGAAATTGTCAAATCATCAAAGATCAAAACCACGGGACTTATTACAGTTCCTGATGGACAAGTTGGAAAAGCTCTGAGAGGAATCAAGATTGTTGATTTTGATTCTCATACAGAGATCAAAATTCCCAAAGCTCCGGATATTGATGTTGAACAATTACGCGAGGAAAACCTTATCAGGAAACCGAAGGGAGAATTTAAGAAATTGAACCTCACTAAATTAACAGAAGAAGCAAACAAAAAGCTTGGATTTTAGAGCTTAGTTTTTTAAAAGCTTCTCGTTATTATGCTATCCATGATTAATTGTTCCGCATCAAAATCTGCAACAAAATAAGGCTTAATTTTGCTAATTAATTTTGAGGAATAATTCGCGGGATTACTCGATATTACATACACCGCAAAAATGGAATATACAACTTTAAATGTTGAAATATTAAGATGATCGATACGATTTAAGATTTCATACCATATTACGTCAAGGTTACCATTTTCGGTAAGATCATGAGTTGCTATGGTATGAATTTTATTATCCATATCCATGTTGACATCAAGACAGTCATCTATGAGCTGCATTATTACACCTATATCACTAAGTTGTTCACTCGAACCTCCTGTTATATCTGCTAAGACCAACATTGTTGTTGATCCTTTCTTTCTTGCTATTGAATGATAGCAAGATCTCCCATATCTTCTTGATTTTTGTATTTTTGCTCCTGCCTGTTCTGCCTTGAATAATTCAATCATTCCTTTCTTAATATTTGGACATTCTTCAAGCAAATCCTCATAAATTTTAGCTATGATATTAAGAATTGGATTGCACAAATTCATAGAATGACGTAATTTTGGATCGCGAACCAACATACTCATCTGTCTAACCATTACTTCTTTATCTTCTATTTTGATATTAGTATCATCAATCGTGTAATCCACAAGAAGATAAAGAACATTGTATCTGAATAACATGGGAATTTTGTCACTCCATTCTTTATTCTGTAATGTATACAGAACACACCCGTAGAAGAATACAAGTCCTGATGCTAATCTTGTATCATTACCAAAAAATTGTCGTGTATTATATTGGTCCATCAATTCCAAGTACGTATCCAAAAGAGGTTTAAATGCCGTTTCCTCATATTTCACATACTCATTAATGCGCTTTTTCTGATTTGATGTGAATGATGGGCACCACTGCTCAAGAATATCAAGTACGGGTCTCATTTTTTATTGCTCTATAAGACTTTAAAAACATTCACATGTGCGAATTCTATTGCTGTTGTAGTAGGGAACAAAAATTTATCTCCACATGATCTGGGAATTTCATCTTTTTGTTCAATTTCTATGATTTCATCATTTTGGATTTCTCGTGGAGTTTCTGTAAATATATAAATTAACGTATCAAGATCTCCTACCATGTTCTTGTTATCAGAGTATGTTTTCATCAATACACGTAATCCATTAAATGAAGTTTTGACTCTTTCTGCCAATTCTTCAATTTCGCAAGCCTCAAGATATACAGAATAAATAGCATCATAAGTTGCCTTTGCGTTATCTCTTGCAATTGTTCTCCAAAATGACCCTGCCCATGTTGATTTATTAATGGGCAAGAATTCAAATGTAGAAATAGTTTCGTTTTCTTTCAAGCTGGTAATGACTTCTAGTTTACGTTTTAGTTCATCTAAAGTCATTTTTTGTTATCTGAAATACTTATAAAGTCATGAAGATCTACATTAGACATGGAGTGAAAGAGTATACAAATAATCCTAACATGAAGCATGGATATGATGCAAAATTGAAAGAGCAGCATTTACAGGATATTTACTCCAAATTTGAGTATATCAAGAATAAATATGGTATCCCAACTCGTATAGTATGTTCTCCATACTTTCGAACACGCCAAACAGCCCAAATAGCAAGTGAAGTGATGTATAATGAACATAAAATTAAAATCGATCCTCATCTGGGTGAATATCTTGGAAATCACCCAAATAAATCACTTATCAATGCTTGTAGAGAATGTACACTTACGCACGGTGCATATCACGGAGGCAAAATGCCATCATTCATGCGTCAAATAAAACGACATCTTCGCCGACAATATAGTGGTTACACTATATTTATATCACATGGATTTACTATCAAGCAAATAGCTTCTGAACTCGGACTAAATATGAATCATCCATCTGAAGTTTGTGGTTTTGTAACTACAGATGACGACATATATGAAATATAAATTTATGATTTAGAATTATTTATATTACAACTGCTACCATGCCTATTTACCGAACCATTTGTATGTTTTACTGCCACGCAATTCTAAAATGTGTGAATACAGGAATTGATGTGAGTAACATTACTCATGAGGGTACAGGAATAGAATTTGTACCAAAGATTTGGCATAAACCCGAGTCTACAAAATATCCTGCTCTATTTTCTTCATGCCCCATTGCAATGTCGGAGGTGGAATTTGTTCTTGATATGTACAGAGCTCAGCTCTTAGATTATCGAATTAATGGTGTTAATAATATATACCTGAGCCTTAATAAATATATGTTGGACGATGACAATTTGCTGATTTGCGTTAGCAAGTCTGCAGCATATGGTGATTATGCTGCAGATGTTTTTGAAAAGGCGTCTCACGGATGTGCTTTTTAAAAACTCTGCTATTGAATTTTTAATACCACAGAATGTTTGTTAAAACATAATATGTCTTATTACGCAGTTGTTACAGGGCGAGAGCCCGGAATTTATACCACTTGGCCGGAATGTCAGAAGCAGATTTTCAAATTTAAGAATGCCGCTTATGCGAAATTCAGTACGAAATCCGAAGCAGAAAAATTCATGTCGCACAAAACCAAATGTGCCGGGCCAAAATATGATCCCGGTATGGTATCAGATATGGACCCAGTTATTATCTATACAGATGGAAGTTTTGCAAAAGGAAAAATGGGTTATGGAATTGTGGTTTTGGGAAAATATGATATTTTCAAGGATGAAGTCAATGAAATTTATGGAGCAGTTCCTTCGCGCATAGACGGATTTGGATTAGGAAATTCAAATAATGTTGCGGAGTTATTCGCCATTTACCAAGCTTTGAAGATTGTAAAGGGAGATGTTATTATTCGAACCGATTCAAGTTATGCGGTGGGAGCTCTGTCTTTCCACATTCATACGTGGAAAGACAGAGGTTGGAATGGAATTGCAAATAGGAATCTCATTGAGGCCATAGATAATATAACTACAAAACGCTCTGTTGTCTACGAACATGTCGATGGTCATTCCACAAGTGAATACAATCAATTAGCTGATCGCCTTGCGAATTTGGGCAGAAACAATTAATTTTCCATACTAAAAAATGAGTTCAGTTCATTCCAGACTGAATGATTTAATTTGCGATATCGAAATACTAATTGAAAAAGACCACACCCTCCTTAAAAACGTTAAAAATCCAGGTTATCTTGTTGAATGTTTAGCTGAGCTTAATCAGCTAATTGGTATGGAATCCATTAAAGATTCTATGATAGAACAAATTAAATTTATTATCTTTTCATCAGGTAGTTCTGATGGTCATATGCTACATACCGTAATTGCAGGAAATCCTGGTGTCGGAAAAACAACTGTAGCGAAAGTATTGGCCAAAATCTGGATGGCACTGGGCATTCTCAAGGACCCACAACAAGAATTTAAACTCGCATCGAAACGCAAGTTTAATCAAACATTGGTTTCTCTGAATAACATTAGAGAAACCGGAAACAAATTAAGTGAAGAAATTGACTCTCCCATGTTAGGGTTGATGATGCATGATGTGGAATCTCTTATCGATGATCTTGACGAACCGGAACCAAAACGCCAGAAAAAGGAACCAAAATTTGTTATAGCATCTGCGAAAGATATGATTGCTGGTTATCTTGGCCAAACAGCGCCTAAAACCTATGAAATCCTCAAAAGCGCAGTTGGTGGTGTTTTGTTTATTGACGAAGCTTATAATTTAGTATCTTCGGGAAAAGATGATGATTTTGGATCAAAGTGTATCACAGAAATTAATGAATTTATGTCAAATCATCCAGATGAAATTATCATTATCATTGCAGGTTACAAAGACAAACTCCAGCAAACATTATTTACAAAACAACCAGGACTAATGCGTCGATTTACGTGGTATTTTGAAATAGAAGACTATAATATCAAGGAACTTGCCCGCATCTTCAAGAGACAACTTAAACTTAAGGGTTGGGTAATTCCAGATCATATTGATATCGAAGTAATTTTCGAAAAGAACAAGAATATAATCAATTTTGGTGGTGGAGGAACTGAAAAACTCACCTTCTATGTTAAAACAGCATACGGTGCAGAAAAGTTCAAGTCTGTAATTGATGATATCACAGAAGCAGATGACAAAATCTTGTCGTTGGGTATGATAGAAACAGGATTATCAAAACTGAAAAGAAATGAGCCAACAAATGCAATTGAGGCACCTCCGGAGCATATGTTCACTTAGTTTTTTTAAAACATAGTTAAACATGACTTCTCCGACAAAATTTTTGGAAAATCGTATCAAATTATTATCAAAACAGAGTTGTTCAGCCTTAGATGTAAGTTCCATGGAATCTGACTCAAGGGGTACAAAAATTGTCCACATTGCAGATACTGTAAATTGGTATGTTGCGGATGATCTTCCGAGAATTAGATCACGAAATAAGAAACATTTGGAAAAAGCATTGAAAATTCTTAATGAAGAAACTCCGTACAAAATTAGTAAACTTACGAGTAAATCGTCCAAGTTGGAAAAATTTATTGATATTGAATGTAATGGAGAATCCTCTAGTAAAGTTACATCACAATTTGTTAGTAAAGTCAGGCGCAAACCCACACAAAAATATACTAAGAAAATCGAATCGAAGCCACAAATTCCACATATTCCTCCCGAAATTAGAGAAAAATTTATTAAAGGTGCGGATTCAGAAACACTTAAACAATTTGCACTAACAAATAAAGCCAATTCAATATTAGCCCAAAGAGAAATGCTCAATAAAGAGGTATATCTTCATGAAGATATACCTCTTAAGATCAGACCATTTATTAAATATGGAATATGGAATGCTTCAATATATTCGAGAAGTGCTAATATTACCGATTTTACAGGACTCAAGAAACTGAAAATTCGATCAGTAAAAGATATTGCATCTCACAAGAATGCTGTGGAAATTCTCAAATTTTTAGTAGACAGAGACCTAATAGATCTGAGAAAGAAAGGAAATAAAATTGCCAAAATTGCGGCATATGAATGGGATCTAGATGTTCTTAAATATTTGGATGGAAAACCAGGAATTGATTTCGGAGAAAATGGGAGCAATGCTTTATATACAGCCATGTATGATCAATGGGGGCATTTTGACGATGGTGCTCATGATGAACATGTGCGAAAAGGTTCCCCTGCCCACGATACAATAAAATTTCTTATTACCCACAAACAGGTAAATGCATGTCTTAATGATTATGGTGTTGTAGGATATTATCTCGTAGAACATAACACCACTATGATACAATTTTTGAAAGATAATGTGGATTGTATATCTTCAATAACAGAAAATAAATTAAATGAACTTCTTGAAAATTACAGAAATGATCCAGATTGGTATGACGATTTCCGGGAAATTGACCAAGAAGAATTCGAGGAAGAGATTTTGGAAATTTTCGGTTTCAGATAGGATTGTCATCATTTAATTGTTTTTGGTCTAGTAGCAAATGAGGGTTGTTGCCACTCTGTCAAGTCTTCCAGGGAGAGAGGACTTATTGCTCAAAGTCCTTGAAGCTCTCAATAATCAAACCAGGAAACTTGATGCAATTTATCTCGGTATTGCAGAAGAATCTATTAGATTGGGGGAGAAATATAATCTGTCACCAGAACATAAGAAACTATGCACAGTAGTTAAGATGCCAAAGGATTACGGACCTATCAGCAAATTATATGGTGCATTATGGATGGAAACAGATCCAGAGACTGTTATTATTTCTGTTGATGATGATGTAGCATATGCTCCCAATATTGTTGAAAAACTCGTTGAAAAACTCTATGTTAGACCAAATGTATGTATATGTGGAACTGGGTGTCTCATTGATTATGGATTAATGAATATGAGTGTAGTCTCAACATGTAATCCTCAAACGAAGAAATATCAAAGATTTACCGGATTTAATATCCCAAAGGCAGGTAGAAATGTTGATTGCATTTATGGATTTGCCGGAGTATTATATCTTCGTAAATTTTTTCCAAGTAAACATCATTTTGTATCTGAATTTTTCAAATACTCAGATAAACATAAATTTCTGTTTCTTAACGATGATATTGTTATTTCAGGATGGCTCTGTATGAAAGGTATTAAACGTGTTATATTTAATGACATCCCCGTATCGAGAATTCCCACAGAAATTCCCACTGGTGCGCTATCTTCGATAGCAAGAGAACAATGGAGAACATTGGGTATGTCACTTAAATATTGTAGATGTCACGGATTAATTAATGAAACAGAATATTGTGGTCTCGAGGAAACAATTTCAATGAGAATTGTTATTTTATTGCTATTAATAGCTGCATGTGTAGGAGCTCTAACATTTGGAGTTCTTGAATTTTAAAACTTAATGGTATCGAAATAATCTAATCTCCACTATTAAAGAACATAAAGAACATACAAAATATACTCATCCCAATAATGACGGATAGACTTGCTCTTAAAATCGAGAACGAAGTTTTGAGAAAACGTATTCAAGAGCTCGAAAGAGAAAAGAATAAAATTTCTGCAGTGGATTTTGATAAGTTCTCAAAAATAAAAGGTAATGGTCATATTTTGACCGTTAATGGAAAGAGCAGCAATATTGAAGGAAGAATAGTGTGCACAGGTCAATACACAGTTCCCGCAAATAGTATAGATTTTAGGAAAGTTTTAAATTTGACAGATTTCTTTTTCCCGGATAATGGGAAAAATCTTTTTAGCGAAGCATATGGAAATAGTTCCACAAATATTTCTGACAGAGTTCAACTGTTTTTAAATAAGCATATTGATATTGTGAAAAACTCAGATTATTTCATTGCTGCTGTAAATAAGACAAAAAGTGAAAAACGCGATCTTCCAAATGTAAATGCAATAGTTTTATTATGGCTACTTCAGCATCATCATCGCGATGTTGAATTTATGGATCCTATCAATTTTCTCAAAGATCCACTCTTATCGACTAGCACAAGACCCATTAACATCACAAATATGTCTGTTGTGGTTCTGTGGATAAAGCAAAATCTTAGGTACGATGTCAAAATTGATCCAAATGATGATGGAATTGTTACAGTAAGATATCAACGTGGAACAGGAGTACCATCTTCTCGGGAAGTGAAGACTATTACCGAATTTTTAGGAAATCAGAAATTGCGTTTCCATCATGTTATGCTGACTCCCGGAAAGTATGATTGGGATGGAAAATCTTATGGTGTTCCAAGAATGTGTTATAAAGAATTTGAGAAATCTATTGCGCATCTGGTGAATCAATTTACAGATTTCAACCAATATCTGCATCTTTCAGAAGAGAAATCGATAAAACAAATATACTTAGTAATGGATGAATTTTCGGGATATTCAATGTTTACTATTGCTGCATTAGTTGGATTTGGATTTGACAAGATAACATCAGTTCTATGTTATTTTCGCGGTAATTATACAAGTTTTAAATTAGAAGTATGATTATGGAGTGTTTTTAAAAACACTCCAATGTTTTATTTATTTTGATTTCTTGGATCCTTCCCCAACAATAAGCTTGTTATAATTACAACTTGATCGAAATGTTAAAACATAACGAATCTCGCATTTCTCTTTGTTTTGTAATACTCCATGTTTCCACTTTGATTTAGGACCACATGCTTCTTGGTTCATTTGGTAAACATCACCATTGTTAACTTTTAACAACCAACGTATGGGAGTCAAATTACCTTCTCTAACACGAGGCATCTCCTGAAATCGGAGTTCTCTTGTCGCACCAAAAGATACAACACAAATTTTTCCATTTGGAGTTTCGCTATCTCTGTGTAATCCGAGGGAATCTTCATTGTCTCGATATCGAATAATTCCACAATGCGAATATTCTGTATCAAATGAAGATTCTAGTATATCCTTAATTTTCTCAATTGTTGGGGTCCATTCCGCAAATCCTTCACCCATTGTTACACATTCCCTACTGCATATCACCTCTTTTCCGTGCATCATATATACTGGTTGCTGGAGACCAGTATGATTTGCAAGTTCTTTAAAAACATTGGTGCGAAAATTATTACCAAAAAAGTTTGAATTATATTCTACAACAGCCTCATGCCCAAGTTTGTTAATACCCTCTGATAATTGTTTGTTAACAAATCGAGTTTGAGGCATCTTTATTTATAAATCTTGATATACAAAGGTTTATATTTCAAATGTATGTCGTGGTATTTAAGGATAAGATCTTGACGAATAGTTTGAAGTTTGTGCATGCTAGGATTGTTGATGTTAATGATGTTCTTACTTTCGAAACAGATAAACTCAAGGTGAACAATAAATATCTCTTGGCAACTTCCAGAAATTCATTCGAGCTTGCAGAAAAATATCCAGGTCATCAAGATCTTAATATCGTTAAAACTCAAAATATTCAGGTTATTCTTGATTGTTTGATAAATAACAAATGTATTCCAAAACAAGATAATAACGAAGATAACACGGTAATAACAGTTGTTGCCGTTGTGAGTATTGTTGTCGTTGTTGGAGTTCTTGCTGGAGGATTAGCATATAAACATCGAAAAAGAGGATAAAAATGAAGTCAACATTTTCAAACGTTTATCAAGCCGGCAAGGTTAAGCGTGATGCAGTGGTTATTGTAACAAGTGATTCCGGCGAAATCGGGAATGGATTTTTTATCAATAAATCATTTAACATAATTTGTCCTGCATCACTTGTTTACAGATCAAAATCTGTAACAGTATCTGTTTCGAATGTGAATGGTGCTAGAAAATCATTCACATATATAGCAGGTATTGAAGGTGCTGATTATTTTGGAAATTTATGCATGTTAAGAATTTTAACATGTGATGAAAACAAAGTCAATCCACCTCTTGATCCATTACATCATCCATTCCTTAAATTTGGAAGAAGCAAGGAAGTATTTGAAAATAATGGTTTAGTATTAATTGGAAATTTTGTTAAAGGATCAAGGGAAATTTCCAATACAATTATATTTCCATGTCTTATTGTGGATAAAGTATATGCATCCTCTAATTGTTGTATACCTACAGAATTAATGATGTTAAATGGAGTTTCTCCGAAGTATTTACATGGATGTGCTGTATTGAATAGAAGTGGAGATATTATTGGTATGCAAATTCAATCGAAAGAACCATTAGTTTCTGTAATTACTGAGTATGCAATGCGAAGACCGATTAAGTCATTCAAAGATCCTATTGCATATTCGAAACATGTTGAAATTATAGACAATGTTATGATTTACAAGAAATCTATGTTGGGTATATCCGCGGAAATAGCATCTCAATTTGATGTTCATAAATCTAGAGCATCAAAATCCGATGCTTCTGTTTCTGTAGATGTTCTTGAACTTCCAAAATTACCAAATGAAATTATAGGATATTTGGTAAAAGATGTCTTATTAACATCTCCACTTCATGGTATATTGGAGCAAGGTGACATAATCACCCATATAAATAATATAGCACTAGGTATGAGACAACATCAGACATCTATCGGCTGTGTTTTATGGAGCATATATCCTGGGAAAAAGACAACAATAACATATACTCGCGGCACATCTATTTGCAAAATAGATGATGTTGTGACAATGGAATGTACTTCAGAATATGATATTCCATTTACAATGTCTAGAGATATCATGCTGGGACAGCACTGTAGAAAGTATTATGTATAATCTAAAAACTTCGTTTCACAAAATGTCACTAAGATCTATAGTATCATTCTCCATAGATCTTAGAACCGTTAGAAAAGCTAAATTTTCGGAATTCCTCGAAATTGATGTTATGGGAGAGGACTTGGTTATGTATTCTTCTTTGTTAGCTGAAATAAGAAAAATAATAGGATGGTTACCTAGATTAGATTCCTCAAATGTAGAAGAATACATACATGGATTATTTTTTCGAATGGTGAATCATAGTTCATATGTTACCGATGTACTCGAATTATCAAAAGAGAGTGAGATAATGAATAAATCATATTTAAAATTAGAGAATAAATGTGAATCAAGTTTGGGAGTTATTAAGAAATTATCTGATGGTCTTATTGATGAACGTAAATATATCGTGAAAAATCCTGAATATGTTAATTTTAACGGGGAGTATTCATATAATAATATCAATGATGACTACGCATATAATTATGTGAGTTATATGTACATGCTCCTTAAAATGAATTCACGCATGAATTATTATTATGAAACTATGATAGATTATAAGAATAGAGAACCACAAGAAGTAACTCATTTCCAGTTAATGAGTTGCAATAACATATTTAGAAAATTATTACATGTGAAGAGATTATGTGTTGCGGAGGCAATGCAATTTTTGAAAAATGGTAGAAAATCAAGGGATTTCAATTTATTATTTTTTCAACCTCGAATAATAGAACTGTTTGGTAAAGCGGGATTTACCGATGATAGTAAAGTTCTTAATGTAAATATATATGCGGGTATGATTTCATACGAAACAGAACTTGCTGAAATACAATTTGATTACAAAATTGTCAAATAAACATTATCAAATTTTGAATATGAGTAATTCTTGGACACACATTTTTAACGAGCTTAAGTATGAACTCATTGATATTATTCAAATAATAAGTAAGTCTGATAAAATTTATCCTCATAAATCTAAGATATTTTCTGTTTTTGATAAGATATCTCCAGAGGATGTAAGAGTTGTAATCATTGGATCACAACCTCTCCCAGAGTCTATTGGTATTGGATATTCTGTTCCAAAAGATGAGGAAATCCCGAACGCCGTTAGGAAATTGCATACGTGGTTAAGTGGATCACATGTTGGGTTCAGGAAACCAAAACATGGATGTTTTGATAGATGGATGGAAAATGGAATACTTCCACTCAATATAGCGATGTCAGTTTGTGATGATTTCCATAATGAGATATATATTGGATTTATCGCAGGAATATTGCGAGCCATTTTGGAAATCAATCCACAATGTGTATTTGTTTTAATGGGTAGAGATGCAGCAATATTGGAAGATGTCGTTGGAGAGAAGAGATCTTTCAAATGTCCAGATCCTGCAACTTCTTGGGTGAATACATGTACAGTATTCAAATCTGTGGCAACGTTTTTAGAAACTAACGAACTCGAGCCTATTGACTGGAATCTTTAAAAACTAACACATGAAGCTTATTTTAAGCACCAGCAATTTGCGTAAGTAAAAAATTAAGCTGATTTTCTTTATGTTGTTAAAACGAAAAATGAGTAATCTAAAGGGGCAACATACGCGCGCGCGCAATAGTGGAAAATATCTTGATGTTAGTAAGCTCAATCACAAAACCTGTACCGGATCGCGTATCATTTGTGGAGAAGATCTTGAGGGAAAGAAATATTATATGTCTGATTCCCCACATCGCATTGTGAGCACATCCAAATCCAATCTTAATAAGGCACTTAATGTTATTGGTGACGTAGCTGTTTTGCCACTCGAAATTACTGAAGGTGTTGTGGATACAGCAATGCTTCCTATCAAGGCGGTTACCAAAATTGGAAAGGGTTCAATGAATGCCGGATCCTCTGTTGTATCAAAGACATCTGATGTGATTACCGGTACTCCTGATATGATTATGAGTACACCTCAATTGATCTACGGTACGGATAGCCCCAGCGTTTTGGCATCTTTAGGTCTTACCGACTTTTAGTCAAAACACCCAAATATGAATATGTAAAAAACAAAAATGGCGATTATATATTTTATCATTACGAAATTATGATTCATTTGCGCGATTACCAACAAGAGTGGTTTGAAGTTGCCGTGGACAATATTCTTGTCCATGGTGGTTATGGGGATACATCTCCTACAGGTTCCGGAAAAACATACGTTTGTGGAACTATTGCACAGACTTTCAACATCGATCTATTTGTGGTTTGTCCCGCGAGCTTGATCGCAACGTGGAATAAATTTGCGGAAAAGGAGAACGTGAATCTTGTTGGCATTATTAGCTACCAATCTTTACGTGGAAATAACAATATCTACGTCAATCGGTACGAAACCTTTTCAAAGAACAAGAAAGGTGATCTCATCAAGACTGTGACTTTTGAGCCTACCGCAAGATGGAACGATATGGTAAGTGATGGTATTTTTCTGGCATGTGATGAGATTCAGTTTGTCAAAAATGCTAATCCTACATATAATGCTGTAAAAGCCCTTATGGAACCAATTGTTACAACAGATAACGAGTCTTTCTATTCTTTAATGAGCGCTAGCCCATTTGATAAAGAGAAAAGTGCTGCAAATATAGTCCGTCTTATCGGATTTGTCCGAGATAAGTACCTTTATCAAATCAACTCAAAGACTGGTCAAGTTTTGATGAAAGGTTTGCGAGAGCTTATCAATAAATGTCAGGATCTTGACAAAGAACTTACAGATGAAATTATGGCTCGTAGGAACATATCAAAGAATACTGTCGATAACATTGTGTACATGTTGTATACTGAAGTCGTAACTCCTGCTCTTTTTGGAGGAATGGTTAGACCTCCTGATAAGTTTGATCACAAAATCTATAATGGATTTTACAAAACAACTCCATCAGAGCAGGAGGCTATTAGCGCAGCACTTACTGCATTAAGCAAAGCCATAACATCTGAGGATCATGGTATATTTGCAATGTCCAAACAGTTGAGGGATCTTGAGTTTGCAAAGCGTGGATTATTTGTTCGACAGGCAATGAAAGTTCTTGAGAGGGAGGGCGAAAAAGTTGTCGTGTCAGTCAACTATCATGACACGATTGACTTTATTGCATCAAAATTGGTGAAATACGAGCCTATGATTATGACAGGAAAGACGCCTATGGAGGAGAGAACTGATGTAATCGACTTTTTTAATACCGATCCCGAGAAGCGCTGTCTTATTATGACAACTCAGACAGGTAATGTTGGTATTTCTTTGCACAATACGATTGACAGTTATGCACGAACCATGGTAATTTCTCCGAGTTATCATATGATCTCAATTTATCAGGCTTCAGGTCGTCTCAACAGACTTGGAGTTACTTCAAATACAGAGGTCAAAATCGTATATGCTAACAGATTCTCAGAGATGGGTATTTTTGAGTCGCTTCGTAAGAAATCAAGTGTAGTTAAGTCAACACTCACAAAAGAGCTACAGCAAAACGCGACCCTGTTTTGTGATATTCCGAGCAAAGTTCCTATTTCATCAAATAATACTATTAATACCAAATAGATATTTATGTATATCCCAAAAACTCTCCCGTCAGAGTATTAAAAAAGCTTTTCATAAATAAAAATGAGCTTCAGTGATGTGAGAAATATCCTTCTCACATCACAGAAATCACGTGTGTGGCTTGTTGGCGATTCTTCCCTTGATAACAAAGCTTGTATAAATTCTGATTTAGATGTATGTCATCATCTCACCAATTATTGTGGAGAATATACAGTAATAAATATGGCTATTGGAGGTTCAACATTGAAAGAACGCGATCAATTACCGGATCAAGATGAGTTTGTAAGAGATAATATGAATCCCGATGATATTTTGATTATTTCCGTTGGAGGAATAGATATCGGACAAAAACAGGATATGGCAACTTTAACAAGTTTTGCAAAATTAATAACCAAATCACCAGAGAAAATCATTAAATCGAAGAGTTTCGAGAAAATCAAACGCATATTTAATGAAGACACAAAGAGATATATAACAAAATTAACAGATAGGATAATTCCAGAAAAGATATTAGTATGCAGCCCGTATTTTCCATGTTTATATGGGAAGGGATCTTACGATTTTATTCTATCGATAATAGGATACAAGAATAACCCGAAAAGAATCCATAAAATCATAGAATCTATTTACGAATCCGCAACCTCAAAAATTACAATGAGAGGAATGAATATAATTCCCATAGAAACTTACAGTGCCCTTGATTACACCAACGGGAAGCATTATGTGGAATGTGTGACACCAAGTATACTCGGGGGTGAAGTGCTTGCAAAATATCTTGCAGATTCGTTTTAAAAAATTATTCTAAAGACCAATCAATAGGTTCTTTTCCTTGTTTGATCAAATACTCATTTGTTTCGTTAAAATGATTACATCCCAAAAATCCACGACTCGCACTTAAAGGACTTGGATGAGTTGTTTCCAAAGTAACCATTCCTGGACGTTTCACAAGTTGAGCATTATTTCCCCACAACAGAAATACACACTCGGGATTAGATTTCAACACTAAATCTATAACTTTATCGCAAAATCCGGACCAATTCTTTGCATGACTATTAGGTTTGGATTCTCTCACAGTTAGAGTCTTGTTTAGCATTAACACACCTTGTTTACACCACGGTGTTAAATCTCCATGTTGGGGAACAACAAATTCAGGAATAGTTTTCGATAATACCTTGTATATATTCTTCAATGATCCAGGAATAGCATCACCCTTTGCAACAGCAAATGAAATACCAATAGCCCGAGGATTTCCATTTTTCAAGATGGTGGGATATGGATCCTGGCCAATCAAAACTACTTTAACATTGGATAATGGAGTTAGCTCGAAAGCTTTGTAAATATCACATTTTCTAGGACACATTCCTTCCTCATTAATCTCATCAATGATTGATGTTGTAGTATCATCAAATAAGGCAGACCAGGTATTCATTATGGTAGAGTTATGTTTATACTTCTTCTCTTGCTATTTTTTTCTTCAAGTCTTAAATCACAACATGCCTTGTTCGAGTTGTAAATCTACCTATGGAAACAAAAGCTATTCTAGCTCTAAATATGGTTGCGGATGCAGCCCCAAGCCCAAGTGTTGCCCCAAGCCTCCTAGCTGTTGCCCCAAGCCTCCTAGCTGTTGCCCCAAGCCTCCTAGCTGTTGCCCCAAACCCAGTTGGGTGCCTTGCGGCGGTGGTACGTGTGGTCAGCCCGCTGGTTGCTGCAATCCGTGTGGTACCGGTGTCGGCGATAATACGCTACTGCCTTCCAATTACAACACGGCTTCTTATTGCTGTAACCCTCCGTGCATCATCTATTGTTGGAAAACTCGCGATCAATGCTGCCGAAAGACTGTGGTCTCTATTAGTATGACCTCTTCCGCAGCTCCCACTACTTTCAGCGCTGAAGGAGAAACTATTACTTTGACATTTGTTGTCCAGAATTCTGGGTCTACGTATCTTTGTGGTAATATCGAGATTGTTACTGATCATGACGTCGGTAGCAAAACCTTCATTGCCAACCTTTTCCCCAATGCCAGTCAAACTTTTACCACCACCTACACTACCACCGCCGCTGATGTTACTGCAGCGGCCATTACTTTCAAGAGCAAGGCTTATATTTGTGTCACACCTCAATGTACTCTTGCCACACCTTTTGCTGCTTCCTCCACTGTTACATACTCTCCTTAAGAGTTTTTAAAAACTCAGCCATTATGATTCAGCATAAAGCGTAAAAATCATTTACAACTTTTTTTCGGATTACGTAAAATCTACTATTGAAATGACTAAATCGTCTGATAGTTCGTCTTACCACTCCAAGTGCCCGTGCCCTCCGGTTATCCCCCCTGAGTGCTTATGCGAAAAGAAGTGCTGCAACATCCCTACTGTTAAAGGTTACACTGCTGAACAACTGTACTGCAAATACTACAATGCCGTCGTCACAATCACCGCAGAATATGTTCTGCTCGGTGATGGCGTTACGGAAGTGACTGAATCTACGCCTTTGGCTGCTGATTCCCGCTCGGATATTGCTCTCCAAGGTAATGGTTTCTTTACTCGCGATCATGTTATTGTTGCCCCCGCACATCTGGTTTTGATGCCTCCTGCTTTGTCTTCGGTTGCTAATCGATACCCCTTCAAGACTCCTGCTGACCTTACTCTGGGTACAATCAAGAATGAGATGGTTCGCGCTAGCCGTATTTTGGCTACCGTTTATGATGTGAATAATGGTTCGGAATCTTTCAGCTATGAACTTGAGCTTCTTGGTGTTGATGGTGCTGGTGATATTGCTACTCTCCGTATTTGCGAGATGTCCCAATACAACCGCTACAACCCCATTGTTGAGGCTTGCCACCCGTATTTCCATTTTGGTAAGTCTCGTGCCACTCGTGCTGGTGAGCAAGTGTATCTTCTGGGTAACTTTGGCTCCAATGGTACTGGTCGCAACCTCGAAGCTGTGACTCTTGTCCATGGTAAGGTTGCTGATTCGCGATTTGGCGATCCCAATGGTCGCTCAGTTTCGGAGATGGTTCTCGTTGATGCTGGTGTGTTCGGAAAGAGCTCTGGTATGCCCATCTTTAACACGTGTGGTGATGTCATTGGTATGCAAACCACCAGTCTGTCTGAATTAGGTGCATCCACAACTCTTGATAATTTTGTTGCCGGCCCTAGCGAGTTCTTCATGAGCCCTGTTCTGAAGGCCTTCCATTATGGAAAGAGCAAGTCGAGATGCGGAAAGTGCTATGGTGATCATGTCACCTGTGTTTCCGATCCTGTTGGAAGCTACTGGCGTTATGTTAAGGGTGCTCTTGGATTTGCTTACCAGGTCTTTGACACTGTTGACTACAACTCTACTATTGACTTCACATCTGGTGCTGCCTTTTCTGGATACCCTCGCCTGCGATTTGGTGATGATGGCCGATTTGACACCTCGGTCTCTGTTAAGGAGATTATTGGCGTCAAGGTTCTGACCCTGGCCGGTGACTCTGATGGTGGATCTGGTCAAGATGATGGGTTCTGGTATGTCCCCGGTGCTTCCAACACCGCTCCCATTCCTGACTTAGTTAACAGTCCTCTTCTCGACGTTCTGTCCAGTGGTGATCAAGTTCTGAGTGTTCGCGGCTACAAGTTAGGTAATTTGTCTGGCCAGATTGTTCCCGCTTTGGGTCTGTGGCGTACTGTTGTGGGTGATCGCATCCAAATCACGTACCGCACCGGTGGGTCGGCTGATAATGCCAGCGCTCCTCCTTCTGATCAGTACTCTGAAGTGTACTGCCAAGAAGTGTGTACCAATGATTTCCCTGCTCTTCTGGATTACCCCAGCTACTCTGGTATCTTCCCTAACCTGAGCCTGGATCCCTACGCCTTCACATTCCCCGTGGGCCAGTCTGTTTCGGGTCTTCCCGAACTTAATGTTACTGGTGCTGGTCAATTCCATGCATCTGTGTAAATCGAAGAATTTTTAAAAAACAATATGATTAGGTTTAACTTGCAGTATATCGAGGATCTGCAAGTAATAGCTTACCAATTTCTGTATAATGTTTCACACGCTCAATATAAATTGCGTAATTATTTCTATCAGAAGGGTCTACCCTGGGATCTGCAAGTAATAGCTTAACAATTTCTGTATAATGTTTCATACGTGCAATATCAATTGCGTAATTATTTCTATCAGAAGGGTCTACCCTGGGATCTTCAAGTAATAGCTTAACAATTTGTAAGTGACCATTCTCGCACGCAGATCTAATAGCACAATTATCGCAATCAGATAGATCAACTCTGGGGTCTTCAGATAAAACTTTGATAACTCCCAGATGATTCTCTTTGCATGTATTGTAAATAACAAAACCATCCATGAAAGATAAACTTACTCTGGGATCCGCAAGTAAAAGTTTAACAATTTCCGCATGACCATTTGTACATGCCAATCCTGTTGCCCAATTTTTTCTAAAAGAAGGATCGATTCTATCATCCATAAGAAAAAACTTAACAATTTCTATATGATTATATATACATGCGTGTATAAGTACCCTGCGCATAACATCAATTTCCTTGAGATTGATCAACTTTGGAAAGATATGAACACATTCTTTCGTGGGTTTATAATGAATTTTAGTAATTAGATCATAATATCTTTCGGGAATTTTACGTAAATCCTTTATATGCAAACATCTTGTAAATATTGCATATTCGTATATTTGTCTAAAATATTTGGAAGTACTTCCAAATTGTACCAAATCTTCTACACAAAGGTGTTTTGTAATACAGAGCAATGCGTCGAAATTGATATCTGTTAACTCCATAGTTTTGTTTGAGTGATGTGCTTTTTAGAATTAACGATTCAAACTCTTCTTGGATATTGCACATCATAATATCCCATGCCTAAATTCTTGCGTATTTCTTGAACTTCTTCCGCCGTTATGGTTTTAGAACATTCGCATTTTCCAAAACATCTAGTTTTGATTTTGGGGAAATCTCGTGTATAACAACAATTACAAAAGAAACAATTCATAACAACATTATCTGATGTATGAAATTTATTGTCATCTATTCTATCCATGGTAAATTGATAATGACATTTATATCCCCAACTATGAGTTACAAAATTATCTTTACATACAAAACACTTGTAATTTTGGTCTTTTAGTTTCCTTAGGACATCATCTACAGTTATCGTGGTAACTCCACCATTTCGCATATCTTTATCCTTGGTACTTTCGATTTTACTTCTGATTTTCTCAAGCATTTTCTCGGAAAGTGATTCATAAATATTCCGAGATGGAATATAATTTCTGACACTTTGCATAAATTGGGAAAACATACTAACTTGCACCATCTTTCTCTTTATCATTCTTGATTAAGTATTTAGACAAAATGTTAACCAAGATTTCAACTTAACTCCAGTGATAAAGTTTTCGTTATGACATCGTTATTACGCGGAAATAAATTAATATACCACATGCCTTCAAATTCACTACGATGATACTTTAGAATATCACTTTCATTGATGGCAGGAATCGTTACGAGCATTTCTTCTAATTTTGCACGAATATCATTGTATCGATTAATTAAAATAACAATCAATCTATATTCATCTTCGGGAACATAAGAATCTACAACACGACCATATTCATGAATTAAATCTAAATCTTCCTTGTGTTTATCTACCAAAACACGAAGATTACCTATAATTTGATACATATCAATAAATTTATTCATTATTTCGGGATTTAATAATTGAGAATAACTATAATTTCCAATAATTACCTGATTATATCTATCAATATAATCGTCTATTTGTCCTGATGTTTTGTATATATAATCGAGTGCGGGTCTGAAATTGTATCTCTCAATTAGTTCAATGCGACTATTTTCATCTCCATCAATAAAGTATTTATTATGTTGTTCCAAAAATTGAGACAAAGTCAGATTTTGTTGTCTCTCGTGATAAAGTACAGGAAGTAAAGTTGCATCTACTTCATCATATACTTCTTTTTCCGTTTTTGTATCGACTTTTTGTGGGAAAAACGGAGTATCTGAAATCAAAGTTCCGGTATTTACATTTTTCCTAATGTAAGCAGCAAAATCATCAATGGTAAATCCGGATGTTTCTGCTGTGATGGGTAAAGAAAATCTATGCTCTTCGTGTTGCTTTTTCAATGCCACGCCCAAATTTTCTGTCTTATTAAAATATTGAAACAAAATACTGCACAAATTGCGTAATTCCTCATTTTTATAACTGGATAGGGCCATGAACATGAAAAATTTATATACATCATGCATGATCCAACTTTTCCCGAAATATGTAGAATATTTCAATGCACCAACAAACCCATAATCTTTATCATCATGTTTAATATGGGATCTTCCATAATCGATGATAACAGGAGTTACAGATGAATTGACATATTCATATCCATTTTCAGTTTCGTAACCTACAGATTTGTTTCCTTGCCTCAACAACACATTATCCGTGTGAAGATCATAATGAGTAAAATCAATTTCTTTTTCTGCAGCTTTGAGAGCATATAAGATAGGAAATAAGATCTCCAGAAATGAATGAGTATCTGTTAGATATTGTTTTATGGGTATAGAATCGAGTACGGATTCATAGATAATGTAATTTACCTTATTATTGTTAAAATCACAAATGGATTTCTTTTGGTCTCCAATTGGAGGAGAGCATCGGAATCCGCCATATACATATGCAAAATTGGGGCATATATTTCTCATTTTGTTAGTTCCATAAGTACCAACAGTCAGTTCATGAATAAGCTCTTGACCGGCTTGTTCTGTTTTACCAGTTTTGATAACATACATGTCTGATTGTTCTTTCAGCATTGCAGAGAAAGCAATGCCATTTGCGGATGCTGTTCCTATTTGGGATAAATTAGTGATATATTCCTTAATCTGCTTATTAAGAGCATTAATCCCGAAATGTTCAGGGGGTATGTACATAATTGCGTTGGTTGTGCACTTCACTGCCTTCATTACTTCAGGATTATCGCTTTCTGAGGTAGCTAAATGTTTTAACAAAGATGCATCTAAATATGGTAAATTTTCCCGAATTTGAGCGAGAAGAGCATTAGAACATACAGGCATAGATGTCAGAAGATCAATTTCTTCTGAACGAATTGATTTTCGTTTTATTGCAAAACTTCTTCTATTCCTACTACTCCGAACATCAAGCTTTTTGATCACATTGCTAATTTGTTCTGTGGAAACCATCTTTTATCTGGAACAAATAAAATGATATGGTTTCTTGTAATAATGTTGGTTTTGTTGATTTTATTGATTTTGTGGTTTATGTATCCACAACAAACCAATTTACTGGATGATATAGAATCTGGACTGAATGAGATTGAACCATTGTAACACTGTTTTAAAAATTCTTCAATTTGTAAATTGCTAGCAAATTTGCATATCCCATATATCCTGCCATAAGATGCCACAGTGTATGTAGTTGGATGTAATACATATTACATGACAATTTCAATATTTGAAAACTCGTAACAAGAAACACAAGATCGAAAAATGATGGAATATAATGAGCAGATATTACAAGATGTGCAAATCTCAAACCAATAATAAGACATGCATGGTGATCTATCTTTTGACAGCAGTATGATTGGTATTTTGAGGCACCAATACCAATCATATTGTACCGATGGCATTCTACAATATGAAACAAAGAAGATGCTAATGCTACATAAGTCATACAGCCAAATGTAGTAAAATCATTTGCATTATAAGCCAAGGAAATGACAGGCACAAAAGCAAGATTACTAAATACCAAACTAAACCACTGAGGAAGCATCTTTTATTTGTATATTTCTGGGTTTAAGATAATGATCGATTTTCGATTTTCGATTTTTGATTTTTGAAGTAATAAAAATCAAAAATCGAAAATCTAAAATCTATCATCTCGATTCAACTCAACATGAACAACATTCAAACGATTCACCCCAAAGAATGCCTTGACTACGAGGATAGTCTGGGAAAATATTATGGAGCTGCATATGCTTTTGCAGCGAGTATTAAAGAGCACATTACAGAGCTTGCAGAAAAACAAGCTGATGTTATTATACAAGCTGGGGATGGTAGTGGAGACATGTCCGCGTCTCGATTGGTTAATAATGCAATTAGTTGGGGAAGAAACAATGGACACGAAACAGAAGATATTCGCATCAGAATGAAGTACATGCTTGTAGAGCATATATTGGATAATGTTCGACAACAGATTGTCGAGAATTAGTTTTTAAAAGCCTTTCATTCGAAATTCTGGGAGTTTATGTAAATAAGAAGCAATATCCATTTGTTTGTTAATACATGCAATGTATATCATTCTGGGTATATGTGGGGTTACATCATAATGTGATAATTTTGTTATTCTTTCTATATAATCCAAATCTCCATTTTTGCACGCATCAAATAATATCTTGGTATACATATGTTTTTAAAACATAGTCCGCATTTTAGCAGATCAATACTAGCATCTGTTATTATGCGCAACCTTTGCGATTTCCATAAACCACGCCAAGAATACAAATCCAATCGCATAATAACACCATAATGATGTAAATGCTGAAGAGGGATATGTTGCCAACACGTAAGCCGCAGATAAAACACCATATAAAATTAACACCGCAATACCAATATCTGCAAATTCAAGATGTGCAAAGATAATGATTAGTGGCAAAAAGATACCAACAAGATATAACCATCCATAATCTCCCAGAAAATTCATGTCTCCATTTTTCCATTCAATATGTCCCGATTCTCCAATGCTCGCATGAAAGTTGTTTCCAGACGAAAAACTGTTTATAATTGCAAGTACAAATACAATTGCAAATGCTATCATCGTCCATAATGCAAATTGTGTAACTACTGTATTGTAGGAAGATTCTCCATTTGAAGATGTAATATAAACATATACGCCAATTGACAGAATAATGGGCTGCAACCACAAAGCAAGATACAATAATTGACCTGCCTGTTGTGGATTAGCACCGGCATGTACACCAGCTTCTATAGCTTGTATCAATGCGAATGCCATGGAGAACACCGCAATGGCTCTATCATATTCTGTATTTCTATAAAACAAAAACAAACTTACAATAGCAATCAAAGCAAAATTGCTAATGCTTGCCTTGAAACTAAAACACATTTCCTTTTCAGACGAAAGAGTTTTTAAGTATCGTGCTGTTTTTATTTTTCCTACCCGTTATAATACAAAAACAGCTAGTTTTGAGAGCATAGAATCTATGTTCGCTTCCGCCCGCATCTCTTACACGGACAAAGGCATTTGGGGTCAAACGGAACAAAAGTATTTCTATGCGCAAGGAGTATATCTGTCATGGTGAGATCCTTATTTTTCCATGTAATATCAAGAAGTTTCAGAAAAAAAGTTTTTTACATATCTTCTCCATCTTCACTGACAGATGGCCAGTCACAATCGGGCCATAGCGTCAAACACCAATCTCTCAGTTCTTCTTCAGCCCCATCTGGACCAACATATCCTAAATTGTTGGCTATCCATAAACACGCATCTTTTTGTCCAGCTTGAGCAGAAAAATTTAGTATATTACCACCAACACA
>Ga0209345_10001730_pt1 | contig 25479 bp, 50 predicted proteins | sample Cruoilmetagenom7_FD_187294 | JGI IMG/M metagenome (GOLD analysis project Ga0209345, IMG submission 187294) | Oil polluted marine microbial communities from Coal Oil Point, Santa Barbara, California, USA - Sample 7 (SPAdes) (version 2) | ecosystem: Environmental > Aquatic > Marine > Oil seeps ...
TATTGTGGCGGGTATCTTGCAAAATCAAACACTTGGCAATGTATCTGGATGATCGCATTTAGTATTGCGATAGTTACTGTTCTTTTATTAAAATTGATCTTTTAAGCTGAAGGGGGAAACATGCAAAATTATCGGATTCAAATTAACGAAGTAAATCAAGAGGTGTACGAAACTTTTAAAAAAGTATTAAAGGAAAACGATGTTCCGACGACCGGATATCAGTCAGAATTAAATGAAATTAAAAATATCATATTTGAAAATGGACTAATGGAATTTAATAAAAACCCTAAGCGTTGGTTAAAGAAATTGCAACAGGAGAAATAATATGAAAATTATCTCAAAAACTAAAGACAGATGTTTAATTGAGGCATACGATGGTAAAATATATGTAGGCACAAAAGATGACAGAGGTTATTTGAAAGGCTGGTGGGCTTATGATATAGCCGAAAATACATGGACACGACTACTTGACTTCGCTGGAACTGCAAGATGTGATGCGGTGGCAAAAGGCAAAATGAAAAAAAGAATAACAGATGAAGAAAACGAGAAAGAAATTGACGGGAATGTTCTTGTCTATCTGGAACAGGTCTATTACTGGATGGCGCATCTACCAGAAAGGTACGAAGATGATTATGAGACTATTCAAAAAATGATAAAACGTGTTGGAGGGGGTAATGGATAGATTCATCGAGGTCGAAGCAGTTGAAGAAATAAAGGCTGATTTCATTGACACGGATTACATTGTTGAGCCTATATATAAGATGAGCCGAGTCGATGTTGGAGGAAGCCGTCATTATATTAAAGAAGATGACGGAGTGTTGACGCAAGCGCCGGCATTCACGACGATAATGAACAAAGTAGCGCCGATAAGTTATTATATCATCCAGTGGCAAATTGAGAAAGGCAAGGAGAAAGCAAAGTGGTTGTTGAAAAATTCTGCTAATTATGGGACGTATTTACACGTACTGTGCGGTCAATATCTGCTTGGTCAATCGATGCCTTTAAGCAGTGGATTGTTGATGCTGTGTATGCAGGGTTTTTTTGAAGAGAAAAACTTTGACTTTTCAGAATGTCTAAAATGGATGAAGGAAGAAGGCAGGGATTTGCGAAAAGACATATACGGATTTTCTCGTTTTTGCAGAGACTTTAGCGTGAAGCCACTTGCAATTGAATACCCTATGATGCTCGACGATCGGTATGCGTGTACGTTAGACATTGTATGTAAAATGACGTACAAAAAGGAGATAATAACTGCCCTGATCGACATTAAATCGGGACAAAAAGGATTCCATGAAAGCCATGAGATACAACTTGAAGCACAGAAGCAAGCATGGAATGCTGAGTTTCCCAATCAGCAAATAGACCGTGTTTTTAATTATGGCAGCCACAATTACAGGCTGCCTTTATCATCGAGAGTAACACCTTATAAGCTGAAAGACCAGACAGATTCTACTAATGCTTACAAGTGGGAGTTATATGTTAAGCTATGGCATGGAGATGTCAAGAAGCAGACCATAAAGCCTGTCACCGATTTTAACGGGGATAGTATCTTAACGATAGACAAAGAGCCTGAAGATGTCTTTGTGGAAATAGATCATCTTGATTATGAGGAGGTAGTATTTTGAGCGAAAGAACAAACAAGAAAAAGAAAAAACAATCGAAAAAGGATGTTGCGATGGGGAAAACCTTGCGCCTTATCCGAACTATCAAAAATATATCTCTTGCTGAAATGGCTGAAAAACTTGAGATTTCTGTGTCCTATCTATCGGAGGTAGAAAACGGGAAGAAGTCAGTGTCTTGGTATATATGTTCCAATTATGGAGATATTGGGGAAACAAGTATAAGTTATATAGACAACTTTGCTTCACTGCTTGCTATATATCCTCGAAAAACTATGGAATTGTGGCAAAGGAAAGCAATTGAAGCAATGGAACAGGTATCGAGTATAGGAAAAGATCATGGAGAAGAGGTATGAACGGAAGAATAAAAAGAGAAGGGGAAAAAGAAAAAATTGCTATCATCGGGAATATTAAAATAGGCAGGAAGAAAGACAATGGCCTTCCAGAGTCATTAGATTATTTCATCGCTGATAGCAAATACAAGGCTCATTTTGATAGAGAATTTCCAGAAAAGCCTAAAAGCATTGAAGTTGTCTTTCTTTCCGACAATATTGAGGACGTATGCTTTGAGAGATACGAGATCAGGCAAGGTGCAAAATTGTTTGGTTACGGCAATGGATTTGACTTTTTTGTTTGGGATGAGAAAACAATCGATCCTGTTACCGGCCAATTTGGAGCGTATGCGCACAAGACGATTGAGGATGAGCCTGACATAAAGGAAAAGGTCGCAAAGCAGGTCGATGGGAAGTGGGACGAGATTTTAACCATGCGTTTCCTCATCCCACGCATTAAGGGCATTTGGGGGGTTTGGCAGTTATCCACGAAGGGCGCTCAAAGCTCGATACCGGGAATTGTTGGGGTTTTTGATGCTATTCAAAAGATGGCTGGTACAGTCAAGAATATGGCTTTCGATCTATCAGTGAAAAAAGTCAAAAGTCAGAAGCCGGGAACGAAGTCTTTATTTCCTGTGCTTCAATTAGTTCCGAACTTGTCCCATGAGAACCTCCAGAAGGTCCATGATTTCCTTGACAATGGTATAGAATTCAGGGGAATATTGACAGAGGAAGCAATTGAGCAAATAGAACAAGCAAAACAGCCTTTGATTGAAGCTCCGGGAAAAGAATACTTGGAAAAGCACGACGAACCCATACGTACTCAGATGGGTCTTTCTGTGGAGAAATTTGACGCTATTTGCAAGGCTCTGGATAAAATGCCTAAAAAAATTAAAGACTATTTTTTTGTAAATGACATGGGGGTAGATGCCCAATATGCGTTTTGCAAAGAAAGGAACGGCGATGAGAAGCTGATGATCGAAGAGATCAAGGCGTGGGAGATTTCAGAGCAGTTTAATCAAATTGATAATAATATGTCTATACCAGATTAAAAAGATGAAAAGGAGGAATATTGTGACGAAATCAGTAAGAATTGAAATAAACGAAAATGGTACATGGTCAGCATATATTTTTGATCATTGTATTTTTGTTGGAACTTATGAGGATTGTCGAATAGAATTGTTGTATCATGGGGAGTATGTATAAAAAAACAAGGAGTTGTCAAGGAGAAAATTATGATTGATATAATTTGGGTTGAAAAGAATCCAAGATTGGCTACGCTAAAACTCCAAGCACTTATGAAGGCCATAGAGCCTTTTGCTGAAAAACCTACAGAGCGAATGGACTTTTATTATTGCCATTACGATGTCACCACGAAGGAAGAGTGCGGGAGGTGTAGTCGTGCTATTGCAGCTTACGAAGCATTGAACATGTAACAATAAATTACTAAAAAGAAGAAGTAAGATTATGAAGCTATGTGACAGAAAATGTAATATATGCCCTATTGTTAATCATTCAAACAGTAGGATGGTGACAAGAATAATGAATGAAGCCTATGATAAATTTGGAAAGGAATTCTATCATATTGTTCAAAGTAATTGTCCGAATTTGACATGCTGTTTTGATTGTCAGTTTGATAATTTTTGTCACATCGAGGGATGTAAAATAGTGGAAGATTTAGAAATAAGATAAGGAGAAAATAATGAATAAACCGAATTTTTATTGTTCAAGTGATTATGCAGGATTGTCATTTAAAAATGGAAGTTTTTATTATGGTTATGAGCATTCAATTTGCTCGGAATGTGGTAAAACCACTAAAAATGGAAGTGAATATTGCGATATCTGCGAGGATGCTGATAGAGAATGGTGCTTCATGGCTACAATTAACGGCGAAGAAATTGTGATTTCTTTCTCGAAGTTGGGAGCTACAGACATGTTCGATGTGGTTGAGTGCTTAAATATGGGTATAGGTTGGATATTAACAAAATACCGGTTGGTCAAGGAGTGACGAGATGAGAAAGAAAAAGATATTAGCAGAATTAGAGGATTTGCAGGCTAAAATGTATCGGATAAGAACATGGATTGACGCATATCCAGTTAAGATTTTCTCGGAGCCTGATTTTGAAAAGGCGCACAAGGTCTTAACGGAAAATGGTATGACTCTTGATTCGATTGCAGCAAGCAATATGCGTCATGTGCTGGATGGGATTAAAAAAATAATAGATTTGGAGTGAAAGGAGGTGTAAAATGTTAGCAACTATAGTTTATAATGAATTATTGATATTTTGCTTGGGAATATTAACCGGAATAGCTCTTGGATTATTTGTTAGCATATTAATAAAGGCTTTTCAAATACTTAAAGAGTATCAAGAATTTAATAATAAATGAAAAGGAGGAATAATGAAGGCACAATGTATAATAGAGCTTACAGACGAACAAATAGACGAATTAGGAGAGTTACAAGATATGGCGGTGGAGGCAGATAAAAGCGGTAAGAAAGGAGCTATAGTTGCACAAGTAGTTCCGTCTAAAGGGATGATGTATTGTACTTTTTGGTCAAATGGTATTATAATGAAAGTATGGGAGGCAATAGACGAAGATCCGCCTCATTAAATAAAAAAAAGGAGCGTATGATCAGAGAGGATGTTTACGACATTGCTGTTGCAGTCGGAAGGGATTTATATCGATGGAGGTTAAATAATGAATAAAGTATGCGAGCAGATGAAAAAAAAAGAAGGTTATAACGCCATTCCTACAAGCTGGTATAATAATGTTCAAAAAGGTCTAAATAATGTGGGATTTGATTTTGTAGCCTATTTGATATTGGTTGATATTTTGGATTGGTATACACCCATTGAAGCAATAGATATGGCGACTGAAAAGTTTATCGGATATAAGCAAAAGTTTAAAGGCGACAAGTTGCGGATAAATTGTCGATATTATTCACGCCTTTTTGAATTATCGGTATACACTGTCAATCAAGCAATAAATCATTTAGTCGAATTAGGGCTAATAACAAGAGATTACATCCGCCCTCTTGACAATGAAATGTATTTAGAACCGATAATTAAAAATATATTAGCTATTACATATCCGGAGGAATAATATGGAAAAAGAAGAAAGGTTAGTGAAACCAGAAGTTACAAAATATGAAATAGATGTCTTGAAAGATGCACTCATTGACAGGAATGAGGGAATTTATTACCTACGAAAAGAATTAAAGGAGAAGCAAGACAAAACAGATATCATGGAAGATGTGGTAAGAAGTAAGGACGAAGAAATAGATTTCCTGAAAGATGCATTAAAAGATAGGGAGGATGGGATATATATTCTGCGTGAAGAAAGAAGTAATCTTAAAGATGAAATAAACGATCTACAGAATGAAGTAACTGAATTAAGAGGGGAAATAAGATGTTTTAAGGAGGAATGATATGTGCAAGAATCAAATAATGATAGACGATATAATAATTGATGCGGTTAGAAGGTTTGAGGCCATTGTTAACAGTCTTGACTGTGAACGTGATATAGACAATGGATATACATGCACAGTACATGCCGATAGAATTTTAGCTTGGGTGGCATTGAAAAAATTAGAAAATTATATTGAAGATATAGAAGAGACCAAAGAGGATAGAATTGTGTTGTTGGAGGAACGGGTCGAATTGTTAGAGAGGCAAAATAAAAAAAGGAAATGCCCTGGTGGTGTATATTATACCGACAATATTGATATCGACACTATACAATTGATACCAATTCGTTGATTAAAATATTTTCGTTTAATCCATAAAAAATTACTTGACGGATAAACTGTAATATGAGATATTGAGCGTATGAGCATAAAAGATTTGCCAGTCTTTGCTTATGAAAACAAATAGAACGAATATAATAGATGACGCTTTTTGTGAGAGATATAATATTCTGAACTTATTCGTTCGGCGGAATATTAATGGCAATCTCTCACGAAAGGCGTTTTTTATGTCAAAATCTAATAATAAGGAGATGTAATATGCAAGCAGAAGTTCTAAATGCGGGTATTTTGTCTATGCAGGTTTGCGTACCAATTGGTTGGACTGATTGTCAAGTTTTAATTTTTGCAAATTGCGCAAATGAGTGTGGTACGGAAAATGGATGGTGTATCCGGAAAGAAGGTGACCGATATTTGAAAGGTGATCCAGAAAGGAATCCATGTCAAGAGCGACAAGGATTTGTGCACGTTATGTTGGATGCATAATCAATGGAGAGGAATAATATGACTGATGCAGGCAGATTGTTAAAAGAATTATCACAAAGACCTATTGCATATTACCCTATTTATGCTGAAATCACAGAAAGTGTAACGGCAGGAATAGTCCTATCTCAAATCATGTACTGGTATTATACAATGGGTAGAGAGTTTTATAAAACAGACGAAGATTTTGCCGGTGAACTTAAAATGGGCTTAAAAACATTCAGAAATGCAAAAAAAAATCTAATATCTAATAGAATTATAATCGTTAAACTAAAAGGGATACCTCCAAAAACACATTACATAGTCGATGTTGAAAGAATAGAAAAATTAATAATAAGCTATTCTGACAACTCCAATTTGCCCCAAAAGGATAAATTAAATTGCCCCAAAGGGATAGAACGTGATAGTCAAAAAGGTCAAAACATTACAGAGATTACTACAGAGATTACTACAGAGACTACAACAGATATATATATACCTGAAAACCCTAAAAACAATAATAACATAAATGAAGAATTAATCAACAGAGTATTAACTACTTGGAATAATCAACAACACCTCACTACCCACAATCTTTCAACAGTAACAAGAAAATTTCAAAAGAAGCATATAGATGCTATTCGTGACATAGGACTTGATAAAGTTTTAAAGAGTATTGTGAATTATGATAAAATTGTGGGTGATCCTGATATGTGGTATGATTATCGTTTTAGTCTTTGGGATTTTATTGTCAAAGCACTTGAGAGATTTCTTGACGAAGCGAAGCCGTTCGAAAATTATAGAATGAAGAAGAAAAATTTTGAACAGAAAAAGGAATTTAAAGACCCGTATTCGCATCCTGATCGAGAACGAGAAAGAATAGATGACATAGATGTATAGGAGGTTTAGAAATGGAGCAATTATTGTCAAAGGCGTTGAGAGCTATTTGTTTAACCAGAGATTATGTTGGTTCTGATTTATTGCCGCCAATAGATGGGTGGGAGTGGTATGACGCATGCAAGGCTATTAGCGAAAAGATACCGAACGATGAATGGGTGGAGGAATTTCGGTTGCGTTGCGAATGAGTATTTTACAGTGTCAAGAATTAGCAAAAGATGTCGGGTTTGATTCAGCTACTTTTGATTTGTGTGGTCCAGAAGGAAAAATTGAATGTAAATGGCTGGATGCTTATTTTGGATTTTTTGCACAGCAAGACGACTTGGACCATTTTTTAATGGTATCTCAGTTTCAGTTTAATAATGATGTGTGGTGTGAGAATTTAATGCCAGATAAACAGGTTTTGGAGGTTCAAAATGGATAAGAGAAATTTAGGAGTTTTTAGAATTGATGTTGAAACTATAGAACGAAATCTTGAAGAGGTATGCGAGGTTTTTTCGATGCTCAAAATAATTCCTTTAAGGGTTGACTATAGACCTGAATTTGATGCTTATGAATATTTAGCTATAGGGGAACGATTTGAAAAGGTACAGGAGGGTTGTTCGGCGCCAGAATATCTCTTGTATATAATAAAATCTGATGCTGGTAATATCGAATTAGTAGAAGTGGAAAAATTATAACAAGTAAATGAGGTAATTATGAATGTCGGTGATTTAGAGAAAATGTTAAAAAAATATCCTAAAGACTTACAAGTGTTTTTGCGATGCTGTGTAAATCCATGTGGGAATATCGTGGAGGTAAAAGTCGTTATGGAAGATACCTATGGTTTTTTTGGAAAATCTATTGATTGTATAATCATGGAGCCAGACATCGACAATCAATTTATTGCAAAAAGGAGGTAATTATGAAATGGATAAGTGTAAAAGACAAGTTGCCCAGGCATGGCGGAGGATGTTTTTTGGGGTGTTGGGAAAATCAAGGAAATTTAATGTTTGTATGTTTTGTCAATATACATGGGGTATATATTATAGCTGGGTCTAGTGGGGATTCTTGCGGTCATGGGGAATTTCCTAACTTTTCTCATTGGATGCCGATGCCTGAACCTCCATCTTATCAAGTAGACATACAACTGGCGGGCGTGTCTATGGGGTTATCTAAAGACGAAAAAGAAATATTAAGCCAGATTGTGTATATGGAGGATGAGTAATGAATGAGATATTTTCAGTAGAAATCAAACATTTTAAAAAGTTTAAAGATGGTAGGATGTTTTCTTATGCATATTCGATCAAAAAGGATGTAGATGGTAATGAAGTTTTTCGAACAGAGCCGATGTTACTAAGTTCTATAGGGTATGATGACAGAAGGACGTTTACAGAAAAGGAATATAAAAGGATGCTTAAAAAAATTAGAAGGGGGAGAGAATGAATACTTGGCCAAACGGAAAAAGACACGCAATACATCAGTCCGAGCATGAAGTTTGGAATGCCAATAATTATCCTGGGACACGGCAATTATGTTCTCAGTGCGACGAACCAACTGGCAGGTGTGAAGATGATAGTTTATATCTTGAGGATGAGACCGGGCCATTATGCGAAAATTGTTGGCATGATTCAGATGAATATAAAAACGATTTATAACTATCTTCTAAGGATTTTTTATGTCGGAAATAAAAATACCTTACGATCTCGATACTGAAAAAACGGTGCTTTCTACAGCAATGGGGAATAGACAATCTTTATTGATCGTCCTTGATTTGCTACAAGTAGATGACTTCTATTTACCCCATCATCAATTGATTTTCAAGGCTATGCAGGATTTGAATAATGAGGGTTCATCGGTTGATTTGATATTGTTGAAAAACAAGCTGGTTGAGCATAAGTCGCTTGAAAAAGCTGGGGGCATTGATTATCTTGTTGAGGTTATATCTGCTTATAGTTTTCCGACAAGGGCGCTGGAGTATGTAAAGATATTAAAGCAGTATTCAAAACGTCGGAAATCAATCATTTTGTCCCAGTCATTACTTGACGCTGGGAAAATGGATGTCAATTGCGATCTCTTGATAGAAAATGTCGAAGATGAGCTGAATAAAATTAAAAGCGATTCAGTGATATCTAAAAATCTACCAGCTTTGAATGAAATCTTTACGACTGACGATGTAAGCGAGCTAATTCGAGTAGGGGAGTATATCCCAACTGAATTAAAGGCGCTTGATAATGTGATGTTAGGCCTGTTTAAGTCCAGTCTCCATATTATAGCAGGACGCCCTTCAACCGGAAAAACCAGCTTGGCTTTGAATATCGCATTGAGTTTGTTGGAAAGACAAGCGAAATTGCTTATTTTTTCGATTGAAACACCTTTACGAAAACTTGTACAAAGGATGTTGGCTATCCGATGTAGTATCGAAATGGATCGAATAACGAGCAAGAGTTATAATGGTTTGGAGCATGAAATCTTAAATGCGGAATTAGCCAAAATAAAAAAATATTCGATTTTGATAGATGACAGTCCATGGTTGACTTTTCGTGATGTTACAAGAATTGCAAGGATGGAATCGCAAAAAGGGGATATTGGGGCTATTATTATTGACTATTTGCAATTGATGGGAACAAACCCGAACAAAAATAAAGATTTGGGGCTGGGGGAGATAACGGCAGGGTTAAAGGGGCTTGCAAGGGAATTGGATATTCCGATTGTTTTGTTGTCTCAGCTAAGCAGGGCCGTTGAAAATCGAAACCCTCCTTTGCCGATACTTTCTGATCTGCGGGATTCTGGAAATATAGAACAGGATGCTGATATTGTTATTTTTACTTACGACGGTGGGTTGATATTGGCCAAAAATCGTGATGGCAAAAAATCGCACGTGAAAGTAAATTTTATTGAAAAATATATGCGATTTGAGGATATCGTGGATTTTAATCAAGGGGGGATGTTTTGAATAGGATCAATAAATTAAAATGGGGGTAGCGAGATGAGCGAAACGGAACACTATACAGGGGAATTAGTAGAAATATCGAATGAGGGAAGTGTTGAGGACATGTGTAAACAAATTTGTCGAGAATATGGAAAGGGCGGGAAGTTTATTGGTCAAACATGGAGGGAAAAGTTTGAGGATGAATTTTGCGAAGACTATATTGTTGTTGGTGACGCAATTTATAAAGTTGAGCTTGTCAATAATGATCCGTATGACGAAATTTACAGGGCGTCGAAGGATTGTAATGGTCGCATAAAGTTTGAGGTAAAATATCATAATGGTGGGTGTGGTTTTACCGATGCACTTAAAAAGGCATTCAAGGGGATCGAATGAAGATGAAGCCTTTAGCAGAGACAGGCCGATATATAATATATTTCAGACTTTGGCCGTTTTCTTATTACGTGGCAATAGACAAGGGTTTTAATTGATTAGTGATATTATATAAAATTTGGGATGATGCTTGGGGACATTACCGGTGGAAAAGAAAAATATGGTAAATCAATGGGATTTTTATTGTGGATAGTAACCTTGAAATATATTTCAGTTGGTATTTAGATGAGTTAAAACAGGCTGGATATGTTCGTAAATGGACGCCGCAGCCTATGTCTTATGTCCTTTTTGAGAAAGCTACTTACACTTGGGAGAAGTCACTCAAGACGAAGGTTAAAGAGGTCGAATTGATGATACCTGAACTGTCGCAGCATGTTTATACTCCCGATTTTCAGATCGAGTGGAAAGGCAAAGCGAGAGATGTATTTTTTTCAGAGATTTGGTATGGCAAGAAGGCGCTTGTTGATTATCCTTTTATTGCTAAAAACAATGTGTCTATAATTGAGGTCAAACCGCCAAAAGATCGTTATAATATGCTTCGGGTGTTTGCGACAAACCAAAAATGGATGTGGGCAAAATACGGGATATATGTTCAAAAAGTTGTGCCGGATGAGTTATTTGAGAGGACATTTGTCCCTTTGCGATATTTGGTTTGTGACAAAAAACTTTTGCAGAGACGTAACATAAAATATCCGGTTAAAATGCTGAATGAATATGTGAGGGATGAAACTAAATGAACTCACCTGTTCTGTGGTATGGTGGTAAGGGGGTGCTGAAAAATAAAATAATTCCTTTACTACCTGCTCATAAAATATTTGTTGAGGTTTTTGGAGGGGGAGCTTCGATATTGTTTGGAAAAAGTCCTTCTAAAATTGAAGTTTATAATGATTTGAATAGTGGGCTTTTCCATTTTTTTATGGTTTTGAGTGATCCGGAGAAGTTTAAGTTATTTTATGAGCAAATAAAGTTCTTGCTTCATTCCAGAGAGTTGTATTATTATTGTCTTGAAAACTGGGAAAAATAAAGTGACGAAATAAAAAAAGCTGTTTATTGGTTTGTTGTAGCAAGACAAAGTTTTAGTGGAGATTTTGGGGCGGGGTGGAGTTTCGGAGTTAATGAAAATAGATCAAAGGTTTGGTCATCGACAGTAAAGTTTTTGCCTGAAATACATAAAAGATTTCAAAATGTTCAAATTGAGAATAAAGATTGGAGATATGTACTTGATACCTATGATACGAAAAACACTTTATTTTATCTCGATCCGCCTTATGTTTTATCAACGAGAGTCGGTGGCCGGCGCTATGAATGTGAAATGGAAGATGAGGAACATGTAAAATTGATCGACAAAATATCCAATATAAAAGGACAGTTTGTTTTGAGTGGTTACAATAATGATATATATGACCGATTGGATAGCTATGAGAAGCATGAGTTTCAAACGACTTGTTTAGTTGAAAAAATCAAAAATGGAGAAGCAAGAAGCAAAAGAACAGAATGTTTGTGGATTAAAAGACATTTAAAAGATACGTTGTTTTAATTACGAGAGGAGAGGTATGGCGACTAAAATTTGTCTTATTAAAAGGGATGGCGCACTCGTACCGGTCTACCCTTCCGATGTTGAAGCTGTTAAAAAGATGCGACCTAATGTTATCAAGAGTGCTGTTATTACAGAGCCTAGGAATCCAGAGTTTCACAAGAAGATGTTTGCAATTTGTAGGGATACATTGAGAAGTATCCCTGCTGGGCATATCTGGGAAGGTAAATCACCGCATGCGTTTTTGAAGGCGGTTATGTTTGAGTTGGGATTTGTTGATTTTTCCATGAATATTAATGGAGAAATAAGACTGGATGTTCAATCGGTGGCGTTTGACAATATGGATAATATCGAGTTTGCAGAGGTTTTTAAGAAGGTAGTCACCGTATGCGCAAATATACTGGGGTGTAGCTATGATGACCTTAACAAGCGGAGCAAGGAGATTAATCTATGATAGTACGAGTTAATTATATAGAAATGCAAAAAAATAATATCAGCGATCTTGATCTTCATCAACAAAAGATGTTCTACATAGAAGTAGATGGTGATAAAACATTAGATTTTTTGATAGATGAGGCGCTTTCTCAATTAGCGTGGGGTGGATCAGGTCGGTGGTTTCATATACAAAGTATGGAAATTTTCCGTACATGGAATATTTAATTAAGGAAGGAGGTAAGTTTATGATGGTACGTGTAGATTATGAGATATTAAAAAAAAGTACGAAGCATGAAGGTTTTGTCGTATTCTTGTCAGAAGAGTTGTTTTTGGAAATTGATGGTGATAAAACATTGGATTTTATGAAAGCAAAGATTACATCTGTCTTAGAGGGATTGGAGGGGGGTGCAACGTGTTTGTGTAATTTAGTAAGCATGAATGTTTTTGGGGATTAAATATAAAAAGGAGGTCGGTCTATGAGCTTTTATAAAATTGCATACCACCGGATCGGGTTGCGTGGTATGTGGTGGTATATTTATTATTTGTGTAAGGAGAATTTTTTGAGTCTGGTAAGTCAGGAACATTCTTCCGCAAGGGAATTGATTTTATATGATTTTATGTTGAAATCAATCGAGGATAGAAAGCATTGAAAATTTTACATTTGACTTTATGTAAGAAGTGGTTTGATATGATTCTTGCTGGCATAAAAAAAGAAGAATATCGAGAAATAAAGCCATATTGGGATAGTCGTCTTTTGAAAAAATCGTTTGATGTTGTTCTTTTTAGAAATGGTTATCAAAAGAATGCTCGTGTTTTTTCAATTGAATTTATAGAGCTTTCAACAGGATTTGGTATTGTAGAATGGGGAGCACCCGAGAAGGAGATTGTTTATATTTTGAAATTGGGGAATATAATAGTATGACTATTAGTCGTGTTTTGTTGTGGTCGCTACTGTGGTTGATGACCGAACGTTATTAGAGTAATCGCCGAAAGCGGCAGTAGTCGCCACAAGAGGATATGGCTAATGGTTAAATTCAGGAGGTGTAATATGGGATTAGTAACTTCTATTTTTCGTTGCAAGTGTGGTTATAGCATAACTTATTTTACAGATCGCAAAAAAAAGATTGTAGCTATGTGTCCGAATTGTCAAATCGAATTAAAATTGCTGGAAAAGGAGAAGGGAGATGAAACATTGTGTGCATTGTGACCAGAAGTTTGAAACTGAAAAGTTTATATGTCCTAAGTGCGGGGAGGATTTAGTAGAAAGTATAGGGTGGGGTTTAGGATTCGTTTATGTTATGATTTTTTTGTTTGTGATGTATTGTCTGGGGTTAGCCTGTTAGATGAAACTGCTCTGGCGTGTTCTCTGGCGATTGTTTATGTATGCTGTAGTATGTATTATGTCTGGTATATTCGGACTATGTGTTGGATATATTTTGGGTTTGAAAATAAAATATTGGTGGTGAAATTAAAAAAGGAGAAAGAAAATGGGTCGTTGTTTGACTGATAAAGAAAAATATGGTTTATCTCTTGCAAAATTGGATGAGTTAATCGATTCTATGCCGAATCCTGATTTTTTTTTCGTAGAATGTAGTATGAAAAAGTTGATAGGTCATTTTGGCTCTTGGGTTCGGGTTCAAGTCGCTTTCTATGATTTTATCTTTGAGGTGTCTCTGAAAATGTGTGTGGGATGTACTAATCAACAGATGGTTGCTGGATTTGCTGATGGAGAAGATTTTTATGAGGATGCTGTAGAGGTGATTGAAGCTAAATTCAAGACTTTTGATGAAGCGTGGGAGGCTTTTAAACAATCAGTGATTGGCGTATCATGTTAGATGGAAATTTTAATGTGAAATGTAAATATTGCGGTAATCCAGCAACTGAAGAACATCATCGATTCAGTCAGTCAAAATCGAACATAAGGAAATATGGCAGGAAGCTGATAAACGACAAGCGGAACTTGGAAGATGTATGCTCCGCTTGCAATTCTTCTCATGCGGTTGTTAAGTCGATCAATGATCGGGAATTTTGTAGGGAGTTGGATATTATGAAGTGTATTTACTGTGCTTGTTATTTGAAGGGTGGTTGTGTTGTCGTTGAAAATCAATTCCCTGATGCTGAATCATGCAGGTTTTTTATATTCTCTCTGGATAAGTATAGCGCTAGTCCAAAACTGAACTGATTATATCGATACGAGCAAGAACATACACCATAAGGCAATTATACACAATGTGAACGAGGGCATACACCAAAAGGCAATAGTATATAATATAAATGTCGTAAAGCGAATGTTTGCCATGATTTTCTCCTTTTATTTTTTTGCCCCTGCCTTCAAGGAAAGCAAGGGTAAAAAAACTATTTTTCTTCATTCTCAAAATAGCTGTCAATTTCTGCCTCTACTTCCTTGCTCTCTTCCAATTGCGCCTTGACTGCTTCCTTGATTTCCTTATACAACTCAAATATCTGCTTCATAGTCATTTCATGAATCAAAATTTTCTCTCCACAATTTTTCATGAAATCTTGGCAACTATTTGTAATAAAATCATAATCCCTACCTGCACTGTATTTTATGCTGCTATAACAATCGTTATACCCAGGATCCCCAGTACAACTTCCACACCATTCGTCCTCTTCCCGTGGGGTCTCAACTCCTTCTACTTTCCTCATTTCCTCATGAATTTTTCTGATTAAATCTTTTTTGGTCATGATATTCTCTCCTTGTATCTTTTTTTTGATTTGTGGGCGCTGGAATCGAACCAGCGCTTAAACCGTTCCCACGCGAATTAAAAATCTTGAATAATTATGCTTGTGGAGCTTTGAATTACGGTGGTGTTTTCTTCTAGCTCTTCAAGCGTTGTGATGTCCGGGTGTTCTTTTGTGATTTCTTCCATATCTTCATATTCAGAATATTCACAACAAAAAGCGATAACATCAAGTTCAATCTACTTACCTGTATTTTCTTCAAGCTCTTCAAGATAATCAAACAGCGCCTTAAGTCCGTCGTATGAAAAGTTGTCTGGTCTGATCTTGCGAAATGCGTCTTGAAAGTCGTGTGATGTGATTGTTTGTATCATGGTTTTGCTCCTTTTTTTAATTTTTTTGTTGCTTTTTTATTTCCCCTTTTTATAATGGTTGAACTGGGGAAAAGATGCCTTCTTGACCTCGGTATTGTCTGAGTCGATACATACAGAATCGAGGTGATAGCATTATTTCACCGGTGCGGGTGAAGTCTGCTATTTCTTTGTTGGTTAAGCTGTAGAGTGTACGCTCTGAAACTTTCGACTTGTAAGTGTAAAATTTTTTCATGATGTTTTCTCCTTTTTTAATTTTATTGCCCCTGTCTTCAATCAGAAAGCAAGGGTAAAAAAATTAAATGATTATTTCATATGTTTTGCCAAAAAGTACAATCTCGATCAATTCAGGTGGTTGGCAAAAGGTTTCTAAATATTCTTCTCTCGTTTTTGGTGTCCAGTATTTTTTGGCTTGTTCTGGTAGTTGATCGTATGATGGCTGGTTTAATGCCATGTTCTTTTCTCCTTGTTTGATTTTGTTGCTTTCAATAGGACAATACTAATTATCGTTGTGTTTGTCAAGTCTTTTTTAGGAAAAAAGTAGTTAATAGAGAAAAAAGTTATAAAAAGGAGAAAGCTGCGATAAAGCTCATGCGAGAATCAACGTACAGCTTGATTGTGAAAGCTCCTTGACATATTACTATAGAAGCATTAGAGATGTTAGAGAGTGTGGGAAAAAAGTTGCAAAGATAGGATGTATCAAGTAGTATATAGTAGTTAGTCTGCATTTAAGGAAGAGAGCGGTAATCTTGCATCAGGGAGCGCTTGAATGGTTGGTAACTATCAAAGAAGAAAAGCAAGAGAGAGAATAAAGACTTTCCGAACAAGAGTTAGCGCCAAGAAAAACCATGAAGCTCCTGAAAAACCAAGAGAAATAAGTTTGTTAGAATGGATAGAAGCGAAAGCAGACAAAACAGGTGATAATTGAGAGTGACTGAAAGAACCTTTTTAACTCTTCTTTACTTCATAGCAATAGCCTTGATTCTGTTTTACATGATTATAAAAGAGTAAGGAAGAACTATTGGGAAAGTTGGTTGAATGGGAAAATTATATTAAATGGGGAAAATACAACTGGTTAAATCGGGGAATTGCAACTGGTTAAATCGGGGAATTAGTTTTTATCTCTTGTTTGTCTACCCATAGAATATTTCGATAGTTACTATTTAAATTTTAGATGTGTGTTTATTTATGTATCCGATTATAGTTATGGTTGGTAATGTGACATAAGATATGTTATCGGAAGTTGACAGTGCATGTGTATATTGTTATACTATAGTAAAGTGGTGTAGTATTATTTTTTTAGATATGTTGGATGTGTGATGTTGAGGATTGATATAGTTTTATATGCGCATATATATCTAAACAAATAGTGGAAGATGTGCATTTATGTTTGTTTTGTATGGGGGGCAAGGTCATGTTTTCTGGCCATAATGTGTATAACTTCCCTCAATAAATTTCCGAAACACAGAATGGTTTTTTTATGGAAGATGTTAGTGTTTATTTCCCGGATTTACCGGAGGTAGATTCGAGTGAGGTTTACGAGTTGCCTGAGGGTTCTGGTTCGGAGCATTTTCGTGGTCGTGGTAGGGTTATTGCGATTGAGTATTTTTTGGAGTTAGATGAGAAGGGTTTGTCGCAGTCGCAGATTGCTACTTTATTGGGTTGTAGTAGGATGACGGTTAATCGACGGTTGAAGAAGGCTGATTTGGCGGGGTTGCGTCGTTTTAAGAAGCATGAGCCTGATGTTTTGTCTCATCAGCGTCGGCGGATAATTGATAAGATAACGGATGAGGATTTGGCGGATGCTGGTTTGCGAGAGAAGGTGTCTTCGTATCAGATGTTGTTAAATTCGGAGCGTTTGTTGACTGATAAGAGTACGTCGAATGTTCACACGGTGCATTCGGATGTTGCGAAGTTGAAGGAGTTAGATGCAGGAACGAAGGGAGATTGAGGATCGGTTAGAGCGTAAGCGTGGGGAAAATTTGACGTTTTTTTTTGAGCCTTATCCTTGGCAGTTGGGTGCTTTGGGTGTGGTTCGGGAGAAGTCGATAGTTCCTTGTTTGAGTTCTAATAAGATAGGGAAGACTGCGTTTGGATGTAATGTTGTAATTTCGTGGGTCTTGGGTTATGAGCCTTGGAATTATGTTGATGAGTCGGATGAGGATGCGGTTGAGGTTGAGGGTTATTTTTACAGGAATTCGAGTTTAGGGATTGAGCCTCCGGTTGATATAGTTATTACTGGTGAAGATTGGAAGATGCACATAGGCCAGACGCTTATCCGTGAGTTAAAGAAGTGGTCTCCAAAGGGTTGGTATACTACTAAGAAGAACGAGCAGGGCATTCAGTATTTGTGGGAGTGGTTTAATGGTTCGACATTTACTTTAATGTGTTACACGCAGGATGATAGTTTATTTGAGAGTTCTTTAGTACATGGTGTTTGGGCTGATGAGCCGATACCTAGATCGAAGTATGTAGGTTTGGCACGTGGTTTGATGTTAACGGGCGGTAAGACGTTATTGACTTTGACGCCGTTGAAGCAGGCTTGGTTGTTGGATGAGTTTGTGTTAAGTGAAAGGGACGATATAGGTGTAGTTTCGAATTTAAAGATCACTGATAATACGGATTTATACGAACATGACGTTTTGGAGTTGAGGCGTGGTGGTTTAACGGACGAGCAGGTAGAGGAATTTTTTAATAAACTATTGTGGGATAGTCCGAAGAATTATGTAAGTGACAGGGGTCGCAGGGCTAAGTCTTATTTGAGGGAGTTAACTGACCTTGATTTGAAGTTGAAGATTTTGAAGTTTGTGGAGGACATTGATCCTTCTGATGTGGGACCGAGATTATTTGGTGAGTTTAAGTCTTTAGTTGGTCGTATTTTAAAGAATTACGATAGTGGTGTTCACCTTGTAGAGCCGTTTGAAGTGCCTACAGACTGGCCTGTTGTTGTAATGATAGATGTACATTTGAGTAAGCCTCAGGCGATAAGTTATTGGGCTGTTAATAAGCAGGATGTTCATTATTGTATTAAGGAGACATGGGAGAATTTGTCGGCTGAGGAGGTTGCGGATAGTATTATCCGGAGTAAGAAGGTTAATACGTGGAATATTGAGAATGTTTTTATTGATCCTCTATCTAAGGGGGATAGCGCTTATATGAGGAATATGTTGGGTTCTGATATTAAGGATTCCTTTACTATTATAAACGAGAGGTTAGGTCGGGACGGCATGGTTTTGCGGGTAGCCTCAAAAGATAAGGATTCTGGAATAAGGAATATCCAGTCTTACCTGAAGGGAGTAAACGGATTGGCGACATGTTATTTATTTAATAATTTAGAGCGACATATTTATGAAATTTTAAGGTGGGTGTATGATGATGACGGCAAGCCTACTAAGGATTCGGATGATCATTTTATGGAAAATTGGTATAGATACACGTTGACAGGCTCTAATTACAGCGATTCTGTTAGAGTTCCGTTACCTGCGATGCCTGATCGCCACTGGATGAGCTTATAGGAAGGAACAATGAAAGAACAGAACGTATATCTTATGATAGGGATTATAGGCAGCGGGAAATCAAGCTGGGCAAAAGATAAGGCAAAAAATAATGATAATACAGTAATAATTAACAGAGATTCTTTGCGCCATATGATAAAAGGCGAAGAATATGTTTTCGATGAAAAATATGAAAGAATGATAAGGTATAGCGCCTTCTCTTGTTTGCGACATGCTATTGAAGCAAAATTTGATGTCATAATAGATGAATCAAACATAAGTATGGAAAAAAGAATGGTGTGGCTTGATGTCATTGAACGTAGTATAACGCCGAATACAGTAAAAGTTACATACGTATGGTGTACCGAAATTGAAAGGAATTTAGATTTACGAATGCAATCGCCTAGAGGATACTCAAAAAAGAGTTGGAAAGAGGTTTGTGATAAAATGATTGAAAGTTTTGAGCCTCCTACCATAGATGAGCTTCCTCCAAATGGAGATATTATACAACACAAAATACCCGAAACTTTAACAGAAGGAGGGGCATGTTCCTGATCTTATGAATTTAGAGGAAATGAGAACTAATTACAAGACCTCTGTTGATGGCTGGCGCCATGTTTACGAGGCTTATGCAGAGGATATGAAGATGGTTTATGATATTGACGATGCTTATTGGCCTGCTAATGTCGTAGAAACCAGAGGTAAAAATCGTCCTCGAATTACTGTTAATAAACTTTTGAAGTTTGTCAGGAGTTTGCGTAGCAATCAGCTTATTAATCAAGCCAGTATGAATGTTATACCGGCAGACGCAGAGGGTAGTAAAGAAGTTGCTGAGATTTACGATGGTTTGATAAGGCAAATTGAATATTCCTCAACATCTTCGACTGCGATTGATACTGCTTTTATGAATGCCGTGTCAGGTTCGGTGGGGTTTTTGAGATTAGACACTGATTTTGTAAAAGGGACTTTCGACCAGGAAATTGTTATTAAGCGGATAATCAACGTCCCTTCTGTTCACCTTGACCCTTCGGCTGTTGAGTTTACATATAGCGATGGTAAATGGGGGTTTATTGAGACTAGTTATACTGAGGATCAGTTTGAGGCGGAATGGCCGGATGCAGAAAAGAAGAATTTTGAACAGTTAGGGACTAGTAAAGACTATGGAGACTGGTTTTCAAAAGATACCGTCAGAATTGCTGAGTATTTTTATAAAGATTTTTTTAATAAAGAAATAGCGCAAGTAATGGACGAGAATGGTATTATTAGCATCGTGGAGGTCACAAAGGAAAATCCTCTTAGTAGGATTAAGGAGTTTTTTGAGGTATTGCAAACTCGTAAATATAGAGATTATAAGGTTAAATGGGCTAAGGTTAGTGGGGCAGAGATTTTAGAGGAAGGTGTTTGGCCTGGGTCTAGTATACCGATAATCCCTGTCTTCGGTGACGAGGTTGTTGTAGATGGGAAAAAGCATTTTGAATCTTTGATTAGAGGGGCTAAAGGGTTAAGCCAGATGTATTCATATTGGGCGAGTGCAGCGACGGAGAATGTAGCGCTAACTCCTAAAGCTCCTTTTATAGTAGATCATCGAGAGGTTAAAGATTATACGGGCGAATGGGACGAGGCTCATCTTACGAACCGCATGTATATGCGATATAACGATATAGGGCTTGGTAGACCCCAAAGGCAAACACAGACGACTATACCTGCGGGTATAATGAGCATGATGCAGACTACAGCTAACGACATAGAAGACTATCTAGGTAAGTATGAGTCTAGTAAAGGACAAACCTCTAACGAGAGAAGCGGAAAGGCTATTGAGGCGAGAATTGAGCAGTCTGATAAAAGCTCTCATGTTTTTGTAGATAATGCATTGAGATCACTAATGTATTTAAATCAGCAGATAATTGAGATTATTCCTATCGTTTATGATACACATAGAATGTTAATGACAGTAGGGGACACAGGGGAGAGTTCGCTGGTTAATGTAAACAGTCCTAGTGTTGATGATCATTCCGGAAATGCTGTCATTGTTAATAACTTAAAAGGGAATTATAGGTTAAATGCTAAAATAGGCGTTTCGTATAACTCACAAAGAGAAGAGATGGTTACTCACATGCTTGAATCGATGCAATACGCCCCGAATCATGCTCATATTATTGCGCCTTATATTTTTAAATATAGCGACTGGCCAGGGGCTAATGAAATATATAATGAATTAAAACAAGAAACAGAAAGACAACGGAAAATGCAAGAACTGCAAAATACCGGTAGAAATACCGCAAAATAAATCGTCATAGACGCGAGGTAATTATGGAAAACGAAGAAGTAACCCAAGAAGCAACAGAGGAAGTAACCCAGGAAGTTACCCAAGAAGAACAATCGCTTGAGGAAACTCAAGCGCAAACCGAAGAACAAGCTCAAGAAGAGCCTGCAAGAAAGCAAACTGCTCAGGAGCGTATTAACGAGATTACTCGTTTATATCGTACTGAACAGAGAGCAAACGTAGAAAAAGACAGGGAATTAGAATCGTTACGCAATCCACAAGTTTCAGACCCGAACGAAAGGCCGAATTTGGATAATTATGATACGGTTGAGGAGTACGAGGATGACTTGTACGAATGGCGTTACGCGAAACAAGAAGCAAGAAGGCAAGACCAACAGCAAAATCTCCAAAGGCAAGGTGAGTATTCAGCGTTGATCGATTCTTTTGAAGAGAGAGCGCAAGAGGCTCAAAAAACAATCCCGGACTATATCGAGGTTGTATCACAACCGCTTTTTACACCGATTATGAGGGACGTGTTTTTGAAGTCTGAAAATAAGGATTTGGCTTATGAGATGGGCAAGCGTCCTGCACTCGCGACAAAGATAGCAAAGATGCCGCCTCAGCAACAGTATCTTGAACTTGGCAAGTTTGAGGCGCGATTTGAAAGTAATTCAAGTTCAAACGCACCGGCTCCATTGAATACATTGGATAACGGCGCAAGTAGGGTAACAAAAAAAGAGCAGGATATGGATGCTCAAGAATATTTAGAACATATTAGAAAAGAGGTTTAATAATGGCAGATACTTATATAACAAACTCCATGATTTTAGGGATGATGATGGATGTTTTTGAAAACAATCTCAAGATGGTCCCGTTAGTTTACAGGGGCTATGAGGACGAGTATAACGGCTCTCCCAAGAAAGGATCGAGTTTTAAAATCAAGAATCCGTGGCTTTTTGAGGTTCAAGACGGCCCGGTAATTGACGTAGTTGATTTAACCGAAACAACTATCGATATGACGGTAACAGACCACAAAGTTATTCCGTTTACTATAATGGAAACTGACAGGATGTGGAATGTTGATCGGTTTAAGGAACATTACCTAGAGGACGCAATGATTAAGTTGGCGAATGAAGCTGACATGGCATTGTGTAATTTATATGCTGATGTTTCGAATTTTGTAGGCACGGCAGGTTCGGCTCCGGCTGCTTTCAGTAATTTCGGGGACGCAGCAGCACGGCTTGATTTAATGTCAACACCTCCGGCGAGGTCGTTAGTTTGCGATCCTATAGGCGCATGGTCAATGGCTGGAGTCTTAGGGGGACTTAATAACGATGCGTTGGTAAAGAAGTCAATCGAGACCGGAAAGATAACAGATATTGCGGGACTTGGGTCTTTATATTCGTCTCAGAATATAGCAAAGCATACCGCAGGAACAGGAGCGAGTTATCAGTCAGACCATGCTACAGCACAAACAGGTTCTACTATCCACATCGATACAGGAACAGGAACATTCCTTACTGGTGATATAGTTACCTTTGCAGGCTGTAATGCGATCAATCCTGTTAATTATCAAGATGCTGGTCATCTAAGACCATTTGCTGTAACTGCGGATTTCGCAGGTGACGGCGACGGTGACCTTTCAGTATCGCCTGCGGTTGTTGCTACTGGGCCGACAAAGAATGTAACTAATGCGATTGCCAACAACCAAGCGGTGACTTTAGTCGCTTCGCACACTGCTAATTTAGCTTTTCACCAGAAGGCTTTTGCTTTTGTTTGTGTGAAGAATAGCGAATTGCCTGAGACTGCTACTGTAAAGGAGAAGATCACAAGTAATGGTCTGACTATGACTTTGACAGCTGGATTCGACATTGTTAATTACAAGCAGACATTTAGGCTTGACATGGTGTATGGAGTCAAAACAATCCGTGGGGATTGGGCTACAAGAATTTTAGGATAAGGAGAAGATTATGGCAGTAACATATTTAAGTGATGGAAACGATGATGGCACTTCATTAGGTCAATCTACTACCGACAAAATATCATTATATGGAGTCGACCCTATTGTTCAGCCTGCGAGTGCAAATCAGGCGGTATGTGATGACGCCGCCTCGGTAATAGTTCTTGCAAATGAGCTGAGAACTGCTCTCATCGCTCTTGGTGCAATAAAAGGAAGTGCTTAGATGGCAACAGCAGACGATTTAATTATCGCAGCTTTTCGCAAGAGTCGTATAGGCAACTCTACCGTTGCCGATAGAACAGACGCCTTGGAGGACTTGAATAATTTGTTAAGTTCCCTAGGGCCGAAGTTTTTAAATGTTCCTGTCAGCGAGAGCTTTACGCTGACTATCGGGACTGCTGAGTACACTATCGGCGATGGTGGAGACTTCAATACTGTAAGACCTCTTGCGATTAAGAATATTTTTTTGAGGAATTCAGACGATTATGATTATCGTGTACGTCCTATATCCAATTTGGATTATGTTCGTATCGATGACAAAGCAGTCGAAGGAAGGCCTTATGAGTATTCTTTTATACAAGAATATCCTCTTGCTAAAGTTATTTTCAATAGAGAGCCCGATGAGGCTTATACGGCATATTTTAAGTTTATTAAGAATTTTGTTGAGTTAGACTCGTTAAATACGACTGTAATATTACCGGATGAATATAAAGAGTTTTTGGTTTATAAACTTGCCGTGACTATAGCTGAAAACAGAGGAATTGAGCTTGCGAGGTCGGCTCATGCAAGGGGTCAGGAGTTGGAGCTGAATATTAGTAGGCTTGTTCATTCAGATATGCCTCCAGAAGCAGAGTTTGATTTTTACGTAGGTTATTATGAATCGGGATAAGCTTTATCCAAATTTAAACCTTGAAGAAGAAGACTGGCGCAGGTCTATGCTGGAGTTGATCAGAGGGTTGCGTGAGGATACTTACGATAAAATAAACGAGCCTGTCTCAAGATTCAGGGCAACTCGTGGAACTGTTCAATCAATACCGAATATTATTTGGACAAAGGTACAATATAATACAGAGGACTTTGATAATCTCGGAGAGTATGACCATGTTACAAATTTCCGGTTTACTGCACAAAAAGCGGGTTATTATCAGGTTAATGCTAGTATACTAACTACCAATATAAGTTTGACAGTAGACAAATACTGTATGATTGCAGTTTATAAAGATGGGAATAGATTTATCAGTGGTTTTCGGTGGGTGGCACCGTTAACACATTCATTTTATGTACATTCAGTTTGCAATGGTATGGTTTATTTAACAGCAGGGCAATATTTAGAAATATTTTGCTATCAAGATTCGGGAGCAGCGATTAACATTCATTATGATGAAACATTTAATTGCTTTTCAGTACACAGGCTAAGTTAATGAAATATTTACCTATACCACAGCTTAAAGGACTTGTTAAGGACTATCATCGCCGTATGATAAGTGATGACAGGGTCTCGGATTGTGAGAATATCATTTTTAAAGATGGCAAAGCTTCGCGGCGCTGGGGGTATGAGGTTTGGGGTGGTGGCAGTGGCTTGCCATTAGACGATGAGATTACTCACCTTGCAGTGTACGAGAAAGCGAAAACACAAGATACGTGGATACTTGCCTTTACGCCGAGAGATACTTATAAGTGTGGACTGAATAGATGGACGCAAATGACTGACTTCGGCGGAACTGCAAGAAGCTATGCGGTTGCAGCGGTATATAATGGTAAAATATACGTCGGTACAGGAAGTAGTGGTGGTTATTTAAAAGATTGGTGGGCTTATGACGTTACTGGGAATACGTGGACACAATTGCTTGACTTTGGCGGAACTGCAAGACGTGACGCGGTTGCAGCGGCGTACAACGGTAAAATATATGTCGGCACAGGTTATGTCGGTGAAGATTATACTGATGACTGGTGGGCTTATGACGTTACTGGGAATACGTGGACACAATTGCTTGACTTTGGCGGAACTGCAAGACGTGACGCGGTTGCAGCGGCGTACAACGGTAAAATATATGTCGGCACAGGGCGTGATGGCACAGGTTATACTGATGACTGGTGGGCTTACGATATAGCTGGGAATACGTGGACACAATTGCTTGACTTTGGTGGAACTGCAAGACGCGACGCTGTTGCAGCGGTGTACAACGGTAAAATATACGTAGGCACAGGGTATGACGAGGGGGGTCTTACTGATGATTGGTGGGCTTATGACGTTACTGGGAATACGTGGACACAATTGCTTGACTTTGGCGGAACTGCAAGACGTGACGCGGTTGCAGCGGCGTACAACGGTAAAATATATGTCGGCACAGGTAATGGCATCGGTG
>Ga0209345_10001731_pt1 | contig 25445 bp, 27 predicted proteins | sample Cruoilmetagenom7_FD_187294 | JGI IMG/M metagenome (GOLD analysis project Ga0209345, IMG submission 187294) | Oil polluted marine microbial communities from Coal Oil Point, Santa Barbara, California, USA - Sample 7 (SPAdes) (version 2) | ecosystem: Environmental > Aquatic > Marine > Oil seeps ...
CCCGTAAGCCACGCTGACTGACGCCCATGACGTCACAAAGTCGATTGGCCGGAAAGCTGGCAGTGTGTTCTTCCCCTCTCGTGAATGTAAACATTCACTGCCGGGCAGTGGATGAACCTAAATCTCACTGCTTTAGACCCGCGAAGAACTGTGTTGTCTTTTTTAGGATATCCCGCCCCTCCTTGAGAATACGGTTCTCCCGTCGAAGGCGATCATTCTCGCGGGCAAGATCCAGATCTTCTTTCGAAACCACATCTGTGTCTCGATGTGCCGTGACCCACTTGTTCAGTGTCGACATCCCGACGCCCTGAACCACCATCGCATCATTCCCGCTGTTGTTCCTAGAGGTAACGGGCTTTTCCATTGTTCTGCTATTGACCGAGTTTGTTCTGTGGACGGTTGTGTTGGGCATGTCTGCACCACCGATTGCAAGTGTCGCGACCCCAGATTTGCCAATTGTATCAAAACCTTTGCCCATCCCGTTATTGATGCGGCTGCCGACAGAGTTCCGAGGCTGCGAAATTATCTCGATCTTGATGCAAGATCATTATGCCGAGGTCACGACAACAAAGGGCACCTCGCTGACCCTAATACGCCTAAGCGACGCGATTGAACTGTTAGAGGGCTGGCCCGGCGCACGTATCCATCGGTCGCACTGGATCGCGAAAAGATTCGTAAAGCGGAACGGGCGGCGGGTGGCAGTGCGATTGAGTAACGGCAAGCACCTGCCGATAGGCAACACCTATCTGAAGGCCGCCAAAAAGGAGCTGGGAACCACCTTCTGAATTGGTCTGCGTGAGCAGCTTTTGACCAGTAACGCGCATGTGCAGCAAAGTCCGTCGCCATTCAGCTCTGGGCTGCCGACACCGCTGAAATGATGGATCGAACGCCCAAGGGCCAGTCGCTCAACACCTTTCGAAAACAACTAGGCAATACCATAGAGGCCGCCACCTGCAATTAACGCCGCCTTAATGTGACAACACCGGTGTTTTAAACCCGTTCGGCTTAACGGTGAGGATACTGCACCTTTCGGAACCCAGAACAGTTTCAGCGGTGTCGCCAATAAAGTATCCAGGAATTCCTATTCGTCCAACGGATCCCATAACGATTAGGTCTATCTGTTCCTGTCGAACAAGTCGGCTAATAGCCTGTTCCGGGCGACCTCTGGGCAAATGAACGCGGCGATCCAACTCCGACGTCGGATAGCCGGCCAAGAGATTATTGAGCGCCAAAAGATGCTTATCATGGTGGCGCTCAAGGATAGCTTCACGCTGCTCTGTGGTTATTTCTGACCTAATACTATCGAGATCGTTTCCATCGACGTCCCACGCATGCATGATGTGTAATACAGCATGGTCGCGTGATGCCAATGATGCCGCCAAATCCATGATCAATGAATTAATTTGATCTTCTGATGTCGAGATCTTTGGATCTACAGCCACAAGGATCTTTTTGTAAGGGACGGGTTGGGTCGGCTTGACGATCCATACGGGGCACGGACACTTACGCACGAGATGAGTTGCCGTGCTACCAAAAAAAATCTGTTTGAGGACATTATCGGGTTCGGCGCAAGCGAATACCAAATCATGTTCGGCGCGAATAACTTGTCGAATGGCTTCAAGAAACGGTGTTCCGGTGAGGACCAGCGTATCAACTTCAGAAACACCAGCGTGTTGGACACCAAGGGAAAGACGCTGAAGACGCTTTTCTGTCTCATCAATACGCTGAGGGGACGCCTCAGTTGAGCGCAAAACCACGGCGACCGTCAAACGTGCAGCGTTGTCGCGGGCAAGTGACACCGCTTGTTCTAGCGCGTCCTCTGCGCCAATCGCATTATTGAATACGACCAGTATATTGGTGAATCGCTTCATGGGGTTTCCCCTTTTCCCGTTGGTAGATGGCCGGCAGATTCTTGATGGGGAGCCGCAGCCGGGCTGCCCGTGAGATAGAGCCAGACAAACCCGGTCACCCCAGCCAGAAACGACGCGCCGAGGATGCCGGTCTTGGCCATCAGCAACAATTCATCTTTCCCTTCAAAGGCGAGCTGGGCAATGAAAATTGACATGGTAAACCCGATCCCTGCCAAAAGGGATGCGCCAGCGATTTGGGTAAACCGAGTTCCACTGGGCAGAACGGCAAAGCCAAACCGGATCGCCAGCCAGCTGGCACCCGTGATCCCAATGAACTTGCCAAGGATCAGGCCCAGCGACACCCCCAGCATGACAGGATTGTTCAGGGTTTCGCCCAGCGTGCCGACGTCGATCGCGATGCCAGCGTTGGCCAGTGCAAAGATCGGGATCACAACAAAGGCCACTGGCATGTGCCAGTAATGTTCAAGCCGCTGCAACGGTGCCTCGACACCGATAACACCGTTTCTGAGCGCCTGTATCTCGCTACGCAGCGCGATATTGGTCATGACACTTTTCCCGGCCTCGTGGCTGGTATCGAACCTGTCCATCAGGGCACGGACGTGGGCGCTGAACACTTCCGGATTGTATTTTGGATACGCCGGCACAATCATCGCACCGATGACACCGGCCAGTGTCGCGTGAACGCCGGCCAATAGCAGCGCATACCACAGCAGAACGGCGACCATGAAATACGGGACAGCGTTGCGCACGCCGCTTCGGTTCAGAACAACAAGCGTCACAACCAAAAGAACCGCGATGGATAAGGGCAGCATCGCAATCGTTTCGGTGTAGAAGACGGCAATTACCATTACTGCGCCCAAATCATCTACGATGGCCAGTGCGACCAAAAACGTCACCAAAGCCTTGGGGACCCGCGTGCCCAACAACGCCATGACTCCGATCGCAAAGGCAATGTCAGTCGCCATCGGAATACCCCAACCCGCCGCCGCATCACCGCCCGGGTTGAGGGCAAAATAAAACAGCGCCGGCACCACCATGCCACCAATGGCTGCCGCTATTGGCAGTGCGGCGTTGCGCGGGTTGGCCAGCTCGCCAACCAGAAACTCGCGCTTTAACTCAAGCCCGACAACAAAGAAGAAGAATGCCATCAACGCGTCATTGATCCAATGATGCACCGACATCTTTAATGACCAGTCACCGAAACCAATACTGACATAGGTATGCAGCACCTCAGAATAAGCCTCGGCAAATGGCCCGTTAGCCAAGATTAGGGCCAGCACCGCCATCCCCATCAAAAGCAGTCCGCTTGTGGTCTGGCGATGTAGAAATTCCTCAAATGGTGTCAGAATGCGGCGAAAATTCTGCTCCCATGGGGCGAGGTTCAGGCCGTTTTCAGCGGGTTGCATGTCGGGAAGGTCGGTTTTGCTCATTTTGTGTCTTTCAAATTTTCAACTCACAAGCCGGCAGATTCAGCCGGTTGAAATTCCTTGGTTTCTGCGTTCAGGATGGAAAGAGCGCCACCGGCAAGATCATAGTGCCAGCCGTGTAGAGACAGTGTCCCACCCTCAACACGAGACTGGATCCAAGGGTAACTCATCAGGTTGCGCAGCGAATGCGCTACGGCGTGCCTTTCACAGGCTGCATAGCGGTCCTCATGGTTGGTATCCGGGGCGCAAACCAAACTCTGTCGCACGGGCTCAGCGATGCTCATCCAGCGGTCGATAAACGAGCTTCCCTCGTCACCGGTTTCCTTGTCCATCAACGCGCGGATGCCACCGCAATGCGCGTGGCCCAGCACAACGATATGCTCCACTTCCAGACCTGTAATCGCGAACTCCAGCGCAGCACTTGTACCGTGGAACAGCCCTTCTTCCTCGTAAGGCGGCACCAGATTGGCCACGTTGCGGATAACAAACAGATCACCGGGGTGGGCGTCGAACACCGTAGCCGGGTCTACGCGGCTGTCGCAACAGGACACCAGACAAATACGCGGGCTCTGTCCTGCGGCCAGCGCGTCCAGACGCGTGCGATTGTCTTTGAAATATCCGTCTCGAAATCGCTTGTAGCCTGCGATCAGCTCCTTGGGCATTTAGTTATTCCTCATTTGGTGATACAGAAAGTACCCCACGCAAAGCGAGGGGCGGTTTGGCCTTTGAAAATCCGGATGTCATGTTAGAAGTCGAACAGATCTCCGAGAAGAGAGCTTTTCTTTTTGGGCTTTCGGCGCGGATCGTTCTGCGCGGAAGCCCCCGAACGGGTCTCCTCACCATCGGCACGCGGTGAGGCCATACTTGAGCGTTCAATGATCTTGTCCAACTCGCCACGGTCCAGCCAAACACCTCTACAGTTTGGGCAATAGTCGATCTCAATCCCGTTACGATCGGAAATCAACAAGGTGGTGTTGTCGATGGGGCACTTCATCTAGAGTCCGGTCCTTTCTTGCCTGCAAGCATCGCTGGCGACACGCGCACCACAATCCATTTGTGACGCTGTATTGTTCATTTGGGAAACCTAGTGACATAATTAAATAGAAATTAATTGGAGATTTAGATAGGATTGTCCTATTAAGGAGCTATTCCAGTTTGGGAGAACACGATGACAAAATCCGAGGTGACCCTGAAGCAACTCAAGTATCTGGTGGCGTTGGCTGACTATGAGCATTTTCGCCATGCGGCCGCATCCTGCGGCATCAGCCAGCCGTCGTTAAGTGTGCAATTACAAACCTTGGAAAACACCCTCGGGGCGCGGTTGGTTGAACGTTCTCGTGGCGGCGTGATTTTTACACCGCTGGGCCGCGAGATTGTGACACGGGCACGTCGGGTTCTTTTCGAGGCTCAGTCCATCAAGGACTTTGCCGCTGTGGCGGTTCAGGGTCTGGCGGGGACCATCCGCCTAGGTGTTAATGCCACACTCGGCCCCTATCTTTTGCCGCGGGTTCTGGCGGCTTTGCACCGCGAACATCCGGATACCAAACTTTACATCCGTGAAAGCAAACCAACCAGTCTGGAGGCAGAGCTTGGTGCCGGCCTTCACGACGTAATTCTGGCGCAAGCACCGATCCACAACGCGGATTTCGACACCGCCGCTTTGTTCATCGAACCGATATTTCTAGCCGTGTCCGCCGATCACCCCCTAGCCGGGCGCACGCATGTTTCAGTTGCGGACCTTAAGGAGTTGCCGGTTTTGTCACTCTCGCCGGAATTCCATCTGCATGATCAGGTGCATGCCCTATGTGAAACCTTTGGTGCCCACCTCATCCGCGATTATGAGGGAACCAGTCTGGATGCATTGCGCCAGATGGTAGCGATGGATATGGGGACCACCTTTCTGCCTGCACTTTACGCGCAATCCGAAATTTCCGCACTTGGAGATGTTGTCACTATACCCCTCAAAGGGCGCCGTATTTCCCGCTCGATCGGACTTGTCTGGCGTAAAGGGGCGGGGCGCTCATCAGGCTATGCTGATCTGGCCGATTTCATCAGGGATGTTGTCCGAAAAGACTTCAAGATTCTCATACCGGATCACTAGGAATTTTGTGAACCTGTCTATCCGTTATCAGGTTGTACTTCCGTTTCAGCCTGAGCTTGCGTAATGTTGAAAACTTTTTTGGTGCAATGCGGAATCATCGTCAGCCATGAAACCGTCGGTTCTTTGGGGCATCAGATAGATATTCAACGGCGATGGTCTTAGATCTTCCAGAATCGGGATGATACCACCTGAGTCAACAAGGAGCGGACAGACGAAGTCAGGCAGGCGGACGACGCCTATGCCGCGGCGGGTTGCATCAGCCAAGAATGCTCTACTGTTTGATCCCATGGCGGGCTTGAAGGCTATTTTAGCGGTTCGCCCATCCACCTCCCTGAAGGCCCATTCCCCGTGCTTCGTGGTTCCATAATGCAAGAGTTTGTGTTGCTTGAGGTCTTTCCCAACATCGGTGGTATCCCACTGCCTCGGCTTGCAAAGGATCAGGGTCGTGGCATATCTGTCTTCCAACAGGCCAAGCCGCCTGCTTACAGTTGATTTGGTGGTGTCCATTTGATCGACGGCCTTGGAAATGCTGCCCTGCTCCACGATCTGAAATAGACCTTGTGCCCGAATCGTGGTCTAGGTTTCTTTATTCTTCTCAATTTTATGAAAAAGAGCGATAAAGCACAAAATCGGCTACTCCTTTTGTCCGATGAACTGCACTAGAATTCCAAATGAACGCCTCACACTGCATGGAGCCACAGCCGATGACCGATCAAAACGCCCCTATTATTGCCGCGAAATTTCCGGCCAAAATCGACTTGGAAGCAGGCAAGGACTATTATTGGTGTCGTTGTGGCAAATCCAAAAGCCAACCCTTTTGTGATGGCTCTCACGCGGGCAGCGACATCGCACCGCTCAAATTCACCGCAGACAAAACGGCGACCGCCGCATTGTGCCAATGCAAGGCCAGTGCCAATGCGCCGTTTTGCGACGGAGCACACGCGTCATTGGGTGACCTAAAACCGGGCGATGCCGCACCTGAACCGAAAACTGATATTCCCACGGCGCAGCCGACACCGGAAGAGCCGACGGTTGCCCGCATCCATGAATTGGCGCGCGACGGGTTATCCAAACTTGGCCATCACGGTGCGATGGGATCGATGGGGGTGCCGCGCAAAGACTTGCCACATTGGGATGATATCCAAATCTTACCAGCCCAGATGGCGCGCAAACCGTTGCTCGACGATCACCCTGTCGCAACACAAGTGACGATTGGTCCACGGGCCGAAAAGCCATTGCAGTTGGATATCCCACTTTTCGTCTCAGATATGAGTTACGGGGCCTTGTCCGAGGAAGCAAAGGTCGCCCTTTCACGCGGCGCACAGATGGCCGGGACCGGAATTTGTTCGGGCGAAGGCGGAATGCTGGCTGAGGAGCAGGCGGAAAACTCGCGCTACTTTTACGAGCTGGCTTCGGCCCAATTCGGCTGGGAACCCGAGCTGGCAGAGAAGGTTCAGGCCTTCCATTTCAAAGGCGGCCAAGGGGCCAAGACCGGCACGGGTGGCCATCTGCCCGGCGACAAGGTGCAAGGTAAAATCGCCCAAGTGCGTGGGTTGGAGGAAGGGCAAGCTGCAATCTCGCCCTCGACTTTCGTTGACCTGCACACACCCGCAGATTTTCGCAAAATCGCCGATGAAGTGCGCGAGCGGTCCGGCGGTATTCCCATCGGGTTTAAACTGTCGGCCAATCACATTGAGGACGACATCGACTTTGCCCTAGAGGCCAGCGCTGACTATATCATCCTTGATGGACGCGGCGGTGGAACCGGTGCCGCGCCGTTGATCTTTCGTGATCATATCTCTGTGCCAACAATCCCAGCTTTGGCCCGTGCGCGCGCGCATCTGGACGCCAAAACGGGCCGCGAGGTGACATTGGTGATCACGGGTGGCCTGCGTGTGGCCGAGGATTTTGCAAAGGCGATGGCCTTGGGGGCGGACGCCATCGCTGTGTCTAATTCAGCCATGCAGGCCGTCGGCTGCATCGCGGCGCGCATGTGTAATTCCAACAATTGTCCTGTCGGGATTGCGACCCAGAAACCAGAGCTGCGTCAGCGACTGGATGTTCAAGTCAGTGCGCAAAAGTTGGCGCGTTACTTTGCTGCTTCGGTTGAGTTAATGCAGGTTTTGGCGCGGGCCTGTGGGCATAACAATCTGTCCGACTTTGCCCACCGCGACATCACCACGTGGAAGAAAGAGATGGCCAATCTAAGCGGCGTGCCTTTTGCAGGTGTTAACCGATAGGCGCACAGCTGCCGTGCAATTCTACGGGTTTAAATACCTCTTTGCCGTGCCAACTTTGGTGCGGAAAGGAAAAGATATGTTAGATCAATTCGACATCCGCGCTGACGACATGCCGACCGAAATGCGAAGCCTGCTGCGCGACTATCCGCGCGACGCATGGGAGGCACACCCCGGTTTCAGGGAAAAGACCCGCCATTGGCTTGGCGCACACCAGATGTTTCGACAGCTTGGAGTATCCGTGCGTAAGGATACCGAAAGCTACTTGAACGGTGATCAGGATGGGGCTGACTATGCTGGTCGGTTATCCTATCGCGGCGGCGCATTGGTTTCAAACCTGCATGGCCATCACGGCTGGGAGGATCACTCGTATTTCCCCGAGCTTTCGGCGGCGGACCCACGTTTCGACGCAGGTCTGGATATTCTTGAAAAAGACCATGCAGACTTGGGCGTGGTTTTGGACAGGTTCACCCGCACAGCCAACCGGACCATCCAGTTGGTACAGCTTGACGAAACTGCCGCGCATGATGAAGCAGGTAAGCTGCACGGGGTCGCCAAATCTATTGAGGCGTTCCTAAAACGCCATCTGACCGACGAAGAAGAGCTGGCGGTGCCGATCATTTTACACCATCGTTTGCGCGGGTAGCTAGGAGACACATGTGACAAAAAAATCTGTGGAAGAATCCCAGACCGACGCCGTCGCACGGCGCGCCAAAGGCGAGTTCGTGCGCGGCGTCAGCGGATTTCGGTCAGTGCTGGGCGAGGACGCGGATTTTCCGGCGGAGCCAGGGCGATATCATCTATTCGTCGCGCTGAACTGCCCGTGGTGTCATCGTGTGACCTTGGCGCGCAACGTTTTGGGCCTGCAAGGGAGCATCACGATGGATGTGGCCTTTCCTAGCCGTACAACCGAAAATGACCCGATTGAGCCAAACCGCTGGGAATTCAACCCAATGCGCATTGCATCCTTGACTGGGACAACACTGCCTGAATGCACGTTTGAGACCGCAACCGGTCAGAACTTCCGGCTCGCCAAACAGATTTACGAAGCTGAGGGGTCTGGTGAAGCCTCGGTTCCGATCCTCTATGACAAGAAAACCAAGAGGATCGTCGCCAACGAAAGCGCCGAGATCATCAGGATGCTGAATGCTCAGGCACGCGCCCTTGGCAGCAGCATCGCGGATGATCTGAGGCCAGACCTGTATCCGGCGGGTGATGGAAACGACGATTTGCGGCGGGACATCGATACGCTCAATGGCCAGATTTATGTGGGCATCAACAATGGTGCATATAAAGCTGGTTTTTCTTCCGATCAGGCGGTCTATGTGACTGCATTCGAAAAATATTTCAACACGCTTGGCGTATTGGAGAACCGGCTTACCATCGATGATCGTCCCTTTCTAACCGGCGATAGCTTCACCGAAGCTGATCTGCGCCTGTTCCCGACCCTCTATCGTCATGACCCCGTTTACTATGTACGGATGAAGCTGAACGGAGCGAGGATTTTGGACTATCCAAACCTCTGGCGCTGGCTGTGCCGCGTCTATTCATTGCCGGGCGTGGTTGGCAGTAACTCGTTGGTTCACTGTCGTCAGGGGTATTTCGGCCGATCTTGGAACAATGTCGTGCCTCTGGGGCCGTTCCAGCCGATGCCATACCCCGAAGCATACGCGCACCCTGAACTCGCCTCGTAAGGCAGCCGAACACATACATCGTATAGTTGAACGGCGGCGAAACGGGTATTGGCTTTGAGCCATTCTACCAAATACTGCACAATGCATTGAAGGCTGCGAAGGCTTGGTATTCTACCAGAGGCTCCGTGGTGCTGTGTGCAGTTCTGTAAATTTGACAATGCCAATACCTGTCAAAAACCGATACACCAAGCTGTCGCATGGTGGGATTGACCGCCACTGCGGGATAGCCGGGCCTACGGCATTTCGGACAGCGGGAGGTCCAGTATGGTGCGTGCTTCCCGCCAACTCGCCACTGGGCGTTTGTATTTTTCACATAGCTCAACCACACGGCTGACAAGGGCCGCGTTGGACGGGGCAAGCGTGTCGCGATCAAGGCGTACATTGTCTTCAAGGCCAGTGCGTGAATGGCCTCCGCTGGCGACACTCCATTCGTTCAACGTCAGTTGGTGTTGCCCGATTCCGGCAGCGCACCATTCGGCATCCGGTGCCAAACGCTCCATCGTGCGGACGTAATAGTCAAAAACATCCCGATCAACTGGCATCGCATTTTTCACACCCATCACGAATTGCACGTACAGCTTTCCAGGGATGCGCCCGTCGCGATTCATAGCGACAGCCTGATGGATATGCGATAGATCAAAAGCCTCAATCTCGGGCTTGATATGATAGGTCCGCATCTCACTTGCCAGCCAATCCACCAGATCGGGGGAATTGTCGTAAACACGGGTGGGAAAGTTGCTTGATCCCACCGCAAGCGACGCCATATCGGGCCGCAAGGGCAGCATGCCGCCACGTTCGCGTTCCGCTCCCGACCGACCACCGGTTGAAAGTTGTATGATCATACCAGGGCAATACTTGCGGACCCCTTCAATGAGACGGGCGAATTTCTCGGGGTCAGAGGTCGGTGTGCCATCTTTGTTGCGCACATGGGCATGAACAATCGAGGCTCCGGCTTCGAACGCCGCCTGCGTGCTTTCCACTTGCTCTGGAATGGAAATCGGCACCGCCGGATTGTTGGCCTTGGTCGGCAGTGAGCCGGTGATCGCAACGCAAATAATGCAGGGTTTGGTCATGGTATCCTCAGGTGGCGCGTTGCCACGGGCTGTCGGCTGCTTCGGCCAGATCACGGCCAAAGCAGCGTTGGTAATACTCGGTGAAGATGCCACGCTCGGCCTCGTCACAGCGGTTCAGAAAGGCGGTGCGGAAAGCGTAATCAACATCACCAAATTGGCGGGTGTTCTCGGCCCATGACAGCACCGTGCGCGGGCTCATGACCGTCGAGACATCGCCCGCGCGAAACCCAACACGCGTGAGTCCGGCCATGCGCACCATGAGCGGTAAGGTTTTGTCTCCGGCGATCCATGGGGCCTTGCTGGCAACCATCGTTATCTCGGCATCTTCGGACAAGTAGTCCAAGCGCACAGTCACATTCCATCGATCCAACTGTGCCTGATTGAGCTGCTGGGTGCCATGATACAGACCTGTCATATCGCCCAAGCCTATCGTATTGGCGGTGGCGAACAGGCGAAAGGACGGATGTGGGTGCAACACACGGTTCTGATCCAGAATCGTGAGCCGCCCTTCACCCTCCAGCACACGTTGAATCACGAACATGACATCCGGCCGCCCAGCATCATATTCATCAAAAACCAAAGCGACGGGATGCTGATAGGCCCAGGGAAGCAGTCCTTCACGGAATTCGGTCACCTGCAATCCTTCTCGCAAAACGATTGCATCCTTACCAATCAGGTCGATACGGCTGATATGGCTATCCAGATTGATCCGCACACAGGGCCAGTTCAATCGCGCCGCAACTTGTTCGATATGGCTGGATTTGCCGGTGCCATGTGGCCCCTGCACCAGCACCCGCCGATCACCTGAAAATCCCGACAGGATTGCCATCGTTGTGGCTGGATCGAAAAAATAGTTGTCATCAATGGCGGGGACATGTTCGCTTTTGTGCGAAAACGCTAGCACCATGGCGTCGGTATCGATGCCAAAGGTCTCTCGGATTGACACTTCTGTGTCCGGCTCGACGGGCAGATCTTTTATAGTGGTCATTGGGCTGCATATTCCTCGGGCGTAGCGATATGTATGATGCCATCCTTGAGCAAAACAGGCACCGGGTCCAGCCAACAACGTTCTGCCGCGCCTGAAACGCCATACCCATCTTCGACACGAAACTCCGCGAAATGCATCGTGCAACGAATGCGCGTGCCTTCATCGTTCATGAAGGCCCCTTTGCGGTAGTTCAGGGGTTGGGAATAGTGCGGGCAGAGATTGAGGTAGCCGTAAACTCGATCGCCCCCCTGCCGCACGACAAACATTGAAAACGTCGTGGTCCCGCGCCCGAATACATACTCTTTGCCTTGCCCCTGTTCGATTTCGTCAAGGGGGCCCAGTTCTACTCCGGGAAGCGGTGCACGCGGTCGTGTGCGCCAGATCCAAGGATCGGGGGTGGAAAGTGCATCAGCCATCGTGTTCCTCCGGTTGCCCCAATCCCCAGAGATAAGGATGGATGGTCACGCTAGCATAAACCCCGGCTTTCGCATAGGGATCGTCGGCCAAATAGGCCTCAACAACAGGCTGATTTTCAGCCTCGATCACCAGCATGGTTCCGCACATATAGCCGTCTCGGTCTAGCATCGGCCCACCTATTTGAACTGTCAGTGGGTATTCGTGTTCCCGCAACCGCTTGCGGTGCTCCGAACGGTTCGCGGCCCGGGCTTCGGCCATATTCGTTCGATCCAATGCGTGCACCACGTAGTACCCCATCAGAGCGCCTTCAATTTGACTTCAAAATCAGCCCTCATGCCGTCTACAATCTCGTGGAACTCCACGATGAGGCTTTCTTTCACGCCGAATACGGCATCGCTATGGAGATAAGGATCTCCTTTGACAAAGATGTGTGTGACCAGAGTTTCATAGCCCGGAGCTTGCACGATATAGTGGATATGTGCCGGGCGCATTGCATGGCGACCCATTGCCACCAGCATGTCACCAACCGGACCATCCGTGGGGATGGAGTAGGGCAACGGCTTTACGGTGATATATTCATAGCGCCCGTTCTCATCTGTGGTGAATAGACCGCGCATGTTCATATCGGGCTGCTGGCCCGGTTGCTGCACGTCATAGAACCCGTCATCATTGGTTTGCCAGACATCCACCTTGGCGCCGGAGATCGGGTTTCCCTGCTCATCCGCGACGGTGCCGCGCACCACGCAACGCACGCCCTTGCCATCAAGGCAAATGCTGTCTCCCAAGGCCCGTTCGGGCGCGCCGTCCACATGGAATGGTCCCAATACTGTGTTTTCGGTTGCCCCATCCGGTCGGCGATGATTGATCGCATCGACAAGCATAGAAACGCCCAAGGTGTCTGATGCCAATATCCACTCTTGGCGTTTGTCATCGCAAATCTGTCCTGTGGCAGTCAGGAACTGAACGGCTTGAAACCACTCGTCCATCGTTGGCTCAACATCTTTGATAAAGCCATGCAGGTGTTTGATCATGCTTTCCATGATCTCACGAAATCGCGGATCGACTCCATCATCCAAACGGCTTAGAACAGCAGCTTCTGATGTGTCTTCGGTAAAGTAGTTCATGGTCTAGTCCTTTTTGGTCACAATCAGGCGGCGCCCCACCGGAAACAGGTGAATGTCCCACCGGCTGGTTATAAGGCCCCAAATACCTTTGGGGGCAAACAGCATGGTCGCAACTGCGACACTGCCCAGAATGATAAGATACCAACTGCCCCAATCCGCCGCAATTTCACGCAGAGCGAAAAAGACGATCACGCCGATGATCGGACCTTCGATTGATCCGATACCGCCGATCACCACGATGAATATGACCAGCGCGGTCCAATCTTGTACTGAAAATGCAGCGTCAGGGGAGATGCGCAGTTTTTGCAGGAAGATTAGGGCACCGACAAAGCCAGTCATACCAGCAGCCGCCACGTAGACCAGAAATTTGGTGATATAGGTTTCAACGCCAAGGCTTTCCGAAGCCGCTTCACTATCGCGGATCGCGGTCATTGCCAGCCCCCATCGCGATCGCAAAAGCAGGAATACCATGAGGATGGAGCCAAGCGCGATCGCCATCGCCATCCAGTAAACCAGATGTTCACGCCCCGCGCGACTGGAAGCGATGCTTTTCACGATCCCTGCCGGAAGCGACATGCCCGAGCCACCGCCCAGTGATGTTATTTGGGCGAAGGTCAGCCGGAACACTTCCGCAATGACCCAGGTGCCGATTGCGAAATATGCACCTTGCAAACGGAACGCGATCAAAGCCGTCGGGGCGGCGATAACTGCGGTGATGACGCCCGCCAAAACAAGGGCCAGCAATGGTGGCACCCCTGCAAAGGCTGCAAGGGCAAACATCATGTATCCCCCCAACCCGACAAAGGCCTGTTGACCAACCGAAACCAGCCCGCCATAGCCCGCAAGCAGGGACCACATCTGCGCCAGCGCAAGGTAGTAGAAGATTTCAACCAGCATGCGAAGATCGCCCCGCCCTGCCCAATAAGGGGCCAGCAAAAGAACGATCAGAATGAAAGCTCCGATGGTCATTGCAACGCGCGAAGCACGGGTCGAACGTTGAACGGTGTAGGATATGCTCATCAGTTCACCCTTTCATTTTCGGGAACAAGCCCCGTGGTTTGACGACAAGGACAACAAGGAAGGCGATGTGCCCGGCAAGAATTTGCATGCCCGGATCGATCTGGGCGCCGATTGCCTGACTCACGCCCAATATGATGCCTCCTGCCAGCGTTCCCCAAAGGTTGCCAAGGCCACCGATGATCACCGCTTCAAAGGCAAAGAGCAGTCGTACAGGCCCCACTGAGGGGTCAAAATTGGTACGCATCGCCAGATAGACACCGGCGATACCGACCACTGCCGAAGCAATCGCAGTCGCATAGGCGAATATCTGGGCGTTGTTGGCCCCCATCAGGCGTACAGTGTCCTGATCGTCTGACGTTGCGCGCAAAACCCGGCCCAGTGAAGACTTGTAGAAAAACGCCTGCAAACCACCGATCACCGCGACGGCCGAGACAAAAATCAAAAGCGGCATAACACCGATGTTCAGGCTTGGTGCCAGCTTAATTGACGCGGTCTCGAGCCAACCAGCCTGAAGCTTTTGGCTGTCTGCCGAAAAAACCTCGAGCAATACGTTCTGAATGATCACTGAAAAGCCGAATGTCACCAGAAGCGGCGGTAGAATGTCATCCCCCAAGGTGCGATTCAGCATGACCCGCTGGCCGACATATCCCAAGGCCGCCATCCCCGGCACCACAACGACAAGGGCCCACAGCGGATGCAGTCCGGTCACTGCGACAGCTACCATTGCGCCATAAGCCCCTAGAACAATAAAGTCACCATGCGCAATGTTTACAAAGCGCATGACGCCGAACATCAGCGAAAGGCCCGCCGCGAAAAGAGCGTATAGACCGCCCAGCAGGATGCCCTGCACGATTGCATTCACCCAATCCATCAGACGATCTCCTCTTTTTCCAGACCAAAATAGGCCGCTGATATCTGATCACGGGTCAGCTCACCGGGCTTGCCAGTCAGTGAAACGCGGCCCTCCTGTAAGCAGTAGACCCGGTCGGCCACCGCCATCGCCTGATTGACATCTTGTTCGACAACCACAACGGTCGCGCCGTGGGATTTGATTTTGGGGACAGCATCGTAAATGTCCTTGATCACAATCGGAGCAAGACCAAGGCTGATCTCGTCACACAGCAGTAGTTTTGGGTCCGAAATCAATGCTCTGCCAATGGCGACCATCTGTTGCTGGCCTCCAGACAGGTCCGTACCACCATGGTGGCGGCGCTCTGCCAATATCGGGAACAGATCGTAAATGCTATCAAGGGTCCATTCGACTCCCTTGCGCCCGTAACCGCCAATCAGCAGGTTCTCTTCAACTGTCAAAGACGGGAAAAGTTTGCGCCCCTCAGGCACCATCGCAAGACCCCGCTTTACAAGGCTATGTGCCGACTTACCACCAACGGCTTCGCCGAGGAACGAGATGTCCTGACCCTTTGTCGCAAGCATCCCTGTGATCGCCCGCAGAAAAGTCGATTTTCCCGCGCCGTTCGACCCAATGATTGCGACCGTTTCGCCCTCGTGGATCGAGAAATCAATCCCGAACAGGGCCTGAAAGTCACCGTAAAAGGCCTCAAGACCCTTCGTTTCTAAAACCGGATCAGCCATCGCCTTCAATCCCCATGTAAATTTCCCTTACTGCGGGCGAGTTCATCACCTCATGCGGGTCTCCATCGGCAATCTTGGCACCGAAATTGATAACAATCAGCCGGTCTACCACTGCCAATAGCGCATGCACGATGTGTTCGATCCAGATGATTGAGACGCCGGATTTATGGATTTCTTGGATTGTTGCCACCAGTTCGTGACACTCGTGTTCAGTCAGCCCACCAGCGATTTCGTCCAGAAGCAAAAGCTTTGGGTTCGTCGCAAGTGCGCGCGCCATTTCGAGGCGTTTGCGCTCCAGCAAGGTCAGGGATCCAGCGCGGGCGTTCGCCTTTGGCAGCAATCCGGTCTTGTCGAGCACATCCACGCAACGGTCATAACTTTCTCGCTCATGCACGCTGTCCCCAAACGTGCCACCAACCAGCAGGTTTTCAAACACCGTCATGCCCGCGAAGGGATGCGGAATTTGATAGCTGCGCCCGATACCCAAGCGGCATCGTTTCGACGCACTCTGTGCGGTCACGTCTTCACCAGCGTACCGCACATAGCCGACATCGGGCTTCACGCCTCCGGCAATCAGGTTGAACATCGTGCTCTTGCCTGCCCCATTGGGCCCAATTACCCCCAAGGCTTCGCCTTCAGCCAGACTTAGACTGAGATCGTCCGTGACCTTCAGAGAGCCATAGCTCTTGGACACACCGTCGAGTTTCAGGATTTCCTGCATTGGCTTTCCCAGCTTGGAGGTTGAAGAGCCCGACCTTGCGTCGGGCTCTACTTTTTCGTTTTACGAAATCGATTCCATCTTGCCGCCCAGAGGCACGTTGGGCGCTCCACCATTGGCAGTGACAACCATTTCGTATTTGAAGTCTCCACCAAGCCGCCATTGACCACCAACCAGAGGTGTCTTGGATACGTTTGGCACTGGGCCTGATTTGAAGTTCACCGGACCAACGATGGTGTTCATGTCGGTCTCGGCCAAAGCATCGCGTACCTTATCATAGTCCATGGGATCACCGGACCGTTTCAAGGCGTCCGCCGCAACTTCAAACAGCGCGTGGGCAAAGCCGATCGGCTGGGTCCACTGACGGCCAGTCGCTTCTGTATAGCCATCGGCCACCTGCTTGGCGCTCATGCTGGAAATTGATGACTGGAACGGGTGGTTCGGTGTCCACCAGACTTCGGATGACAGATTGTGGCCTGCGTCACCCAATGCTTCCACTGTGACCGGAAACAGGGTTGCCTTGGCGGTTGTGACGATCTTGGGGGCAAAGCCCTGTTGTGCCGATTGGTTCCAGAATGTCGTGAAATCCGGCGGGATCATCACGCCAGTAATGATATCCACGTTGGCATTCTTGAACGCCGAGATTTGCGCCGTGAAATCGTCGGTCATATTTTGATATCGGCCAGTGTCGGTTAGCGAATAGCCTGCCCCCGCCAAGGGTTTGGGGAAGCCCAGTTCGGCATCTCCCCAAGCATTGCCATCACCGTCATTCGGGAACATGCCCCCAACAGACTTAGACGTATCGAGCTGCCCCCACATCTCAAGGAACGTTCCGATGACATCTTCCAGGCCCCAGAAGAAATGATAAGTGTATTCAAACCCGGTATCCGGCTTGCCGCCCCGCGTGAAGAACCATGGCTGCCAAGGAGCAACAGTTGAAATACACGGAACCCCATTAATCTCGCACTGATCACTCACAGGGTTTGTGGTTTCCGGCGTGGATGACACAACCATCAGGTTAACTTCGTCGTTCAAAATCAGCTCGGCAGCCACGTCAGCGGCGCGGTTTGGATTGGACTGGCTGTCCTTGACGATGACCTCAACTCCGTAAGTGGTGCCGTCGATCTCGATACCTTCTGCGAACACCGCGTTGATGCCGTTGATGATATAGTCATCACTTTCAGCAAATCCGGCAAGTGGGCCGGTCTTGGGGCTTACAAACCCGATCTTGATCACTCCGCCGGCAGCATGCGCCAAGCGAGTGAAGCTGAGTGAAGAGATCAGCGTCGCGCTGGCGACACCGCTTTTTAGCAGCCCTCTGCGGGTAATGGTTGTAATGCGTTTAGTCATGGTTTCCTCCCTCGTGGAACTCTACGGTTGGCGGCCTTCAAAAGCTGCCTGAAGCATTTCGCGCACCCCTTTTTGGGTGACGGGATGCGGGTTGTAATAGGGGTTTTGCACTGCCAATTCGGCGGCCCGGTCAAGGCTGGTTTCTGTCATACCCATTTCCGCCAGTGACTTTTGACGACCGACAGATTGCAGCAGATCAAACAGACCAGCCGCAGCGTCTTGGCCACCTAATGCACGCGATATTGCCGCCATGGCCTGCGGAGCAGCCTCACGGTTATAGGCAGTCGAATAGGGGATCATCAGGCAGTGCACATCGGCGTGGTTCAGATCAAACGTGCCCCCCAATGTGTGACAAATTTTGTGGTGAATCGCCATGCCGACGGATCCAAGGCACGCACCGGCCAGCCACGCACCATAGGCCGCATTTTCACGCGCACCCATATTTGATCCGTCCTTCATCAGAACGGGCAATGCAACACTCAGAGCCTTGATGCTTGCCTCAGCCATCATCGAGATGATCGGGTTGGCATCCTCGGCGTAAAGCGCTTCGACCGCGTGAGCGATGGCATTCATGCCGGATGGGCCGGTGATGAAATCGGGCAGTGTAAGAGTCAGTTCCGGATCATAGATCACCGTTTCCGGCAGCACTTTTGGCGACCGTAATGTGGTTTTCAGCCCCTTTTCCGTTTGCCCTAGAATGGGCGTCATTTCAGAACCAGCATAGGTCGTCGGCACCACCAGTTGCGGAAGATCGGTGCGGTAGGCAATTGCTTTTCCCAAACCAATGGTCGAACCTCCGCCGACCGACAGGATGCCGTCACAGTTCATTTGTTCCATTTGATGCATGGCGCTTTCTGTAACCTCGACAGGCGTGTGCATCACGGCACCGGGATAGATTGCGCCAACGCGATCACCGATCATGGCCGCGAACTCGGCACCCGTCGCCGATTGATCCGCTGTCGAGAGAACCAGCGCGCGTTCAATGCCAAGGCGTTCAAGCTCTGCCTTGACTTGGGTCCGCTGGCCTGCGCCAAAGATCACGCGAGACGGAAGAGCATTGTAGGTGAAATTCATCGCTTTGCCCCAATGGCCGGTTTCAAAGAGGCCAGTATCTTGTCCAACCGGCTGCATGTTCCGGTTTTGGCATTTTCACATTTTCCACAGCATGTTTTCTTGCTCATGACCTTCTCCTCAGCGCTCATAGTGGGGTGGAATCTGTGCATCAACGTTCACCCAGACTGATTTTGGCTGGGTATATTCGTGCATCACCTCGAACCCCATCTCACGGCCATAGCCGCTCTCACCAACACCTCCGAAAGGCGAAGCAGGATGCACAACTTTGTAGGAGTTGATCCAGACCATCCCGGCCTTGATGTCGCGTGCGAATTTGTGGGCACGAGTCAGGTTCTGCGTCCAAAGACCCGACCCGAGGCCGTAAATTACGCTGTTGGCCATTTCGAGAGCTTCGCCATCATCAGAAAATGTCGAGATCGTTGCGAATGGGCCAAAAACTTCTTCCTGACAAACACGATCACTCATTTTCGCCCGCACGATGGTCGGCTCGACAAAACATCCTGAGGCCAAAGCCGGATCGTCCGGCACTTTGCCGCCGGTGATGATTTCGCCGCCTTCTTCTACAGCGATTTTTGCGTAATCCAGCACTTTCTGCTGATGCAATTTCGAGGTCAGTGGCCCCATTTCGGTGTTCGGATCCATCGGGTCACCCAGGCGGATTGATCTTGCGAGGGTCGCGAATTTCTCGGTAAACTCGTCCGCTACCTTCTCGTGCACGATGATGCGCGATCCAGCGATGCAAGCCTGACCCTGATTGTGAAAAATCGCCCATGCCGAACCGCCAATAGCGGCTGGGATGATTGCATCATCAAAGATGATATTTGGCCCTTTGCCGCCCAACTCCAGCTGCACCTTCTTGAGGTTGCCCGCGGACGCCCGCACAATCTGCCGCCCAGTCGCCGTGGAGCCAGTGAAGGCAATCTTTTTAACATCGGGATGTTCGGAAAGACGCGCCCCTGCGGTGTGGCCATATCCCGGCACAACATTTACTACACCGTCGGGGATACCGATCTCTTGCATCATTTCGGCGATGCGCAGGGTCGAAAGAGGCGTGATCTCGGCGGGTTTGATGACAATTGTGTTGCCCGCCGCCAGTGCGGGTGCCATTTTCCAGCTCGTAAACATGAGAGGGAAATTCCAAGGCACTATCTGGCCAACGACGCCCAACGGTTCGCGTTGCACATAGTTGATGAAACCGGGGTAAACAGGTGGCAAACTGCCTTCGACCTTATCGGCCATGCCGCCGAAATAGCGAAAACACCGTGCTGTACGCGGCACATCCAATTTACGCGCATCCCGAACCGGGTGACCAGTGTCCAGCGACTCCAGTCGGATCAATTCTTCAGCATTGGCCTCAATCGCGTCGGCAAGTTTCAAAAGCAAATGCCCCCGGTCAGCAGAATCCATCCGGCCCCACGCGTGCTGAGCGGCCTTAGCTGCGGCAACGGCACGGTCGACATCCTCGGCCCGTGCCTCGGCTATTTCACATATCTTCTGGTTGTTGAATGGGTTCAAGACATCGATCGTACCACCGGAGATGGCATCGACAAACTTGCCACCGATGAACAGTTTGGTCTGAATTGGGCGGGTTAGGCCGGCGGCCTTGAATGCTGGTTGCGCTGTCATCGGGTAATCCTCCTCTGGCCACGGGTGAGCACACCCGCGTCAGGTAAACTATGTTGGTTGGAAGCGGCCAGAGCAGCTAGCTCTGGCCAAACCGGTGGGTTAGAATTGAACGGACACGTTCGGCGCTTTGCCTTCGCGGATCAATTCGGGCACCTTGGGCGATCCGTTTTCCCACACCAGCAACATCGAACGTTTCGGTGAGAAGCCTTGGTGGCGGATATCTGCTGGCATGCAGGCCACGTCTCCAGCTTTCATCGCGACGACCGCCTTGGGCCGTCCTGTGTCGCCGTCCTTGATGTTCCAAGTGATCTGGTCAGACATCTGTATGAACCATTCACAACGGTCATTGCCGTGCTCGACCGGAAGAATATATTCTTCCGTCGTCGGACAGAACAAGCTGTCCTTTACGACCGAGCATACTGAAGGGTTCCAAGTCACGTCCGAACGCGACAGATAGCCGAACAGGTTATACGCTTGCACCTCTGCCTCAAACCCTGGTTCTGCATTGATTTCAGGCTGACCCTGATCGACATCGTCGAACATCACATTGACCGGGAACCCGTTCTCATCTGTGCGCACAGGCGTATCACCCGGGATGCCTACCATACGGCGTGCGGTGACGCGCTCGCGGCTAACAGCCTCGTCATTGTCACCATTTTTTGTGCCCCATGGGGTGCCGGTTTCCCGTGGTGCCGCAAAGGGATCAAATCCCTCGTTGGTCCAATCTGAAACGATACCTTTGAAGATGCCCATCAGTTCATCCGCTTTGAACCGCTCGACAAAGTCCCGGCCCGCAGAAGAATAGGCTTCATTCAAAGTGCCGTAGAACATGTCCACTTCGCCATAGTAATTGGTCGTTCCAAATACCGGATCAAAGTTCACCGTGCCATAGAAGAACCCCCAAGCGACGTCGCGCATCAGCGCCCGCAGGAATGCATCCACCGACATTGTATGCGCGCCCTTGGGCGTCTCGATGTAGGCAAAGTATTCATCGCGGCGGAAGCTGAACTGGCCTGCCTGAAAGGATTTGTAGCCGGTAACGTTGTCCGCTGGATCTACTTTAAAGTTGGTTTCCAGCGGAAGGCCGCGGGGGTTGCTGATTTCGGTCGAACCGATTTCTTCTTTCATCGCCATTGTATGTGTCTCCTCCGCGTGGGGTTATTGTTGGCAGAACTCAGACCATTTATGCATGGTCTCGGGGCCGTCGATTGTCTGGATCATCAGGGTGGCTGGGTTAGCCGCAGTGAAACGATAGGCCGCTCCAACCGGCAGAAGTGCCATGTGGCCCAAGCTCAACTGGATCGTACCCATCTTGGCACCTTTGGGGTCGCCAGCGATTTTGTGCGCCCCTTCGCTTTCGGGGTCGACTGCGGCGTCCGGGTCGTCGAGCTTTACAAGTTCGACCGTCACGGGATTATCCATCGCTACAGCAAATTCATCGTGAGCCGCTGTGTACCAGGACGACACGCCTTCGGCCCGCGTGCTTTCGATCACGTATTCGAAATTCTTGGCCACAGCGACACGCTCATAAGGAGCCGACTTGGCGGCTACCTCGTACATGTTCGAAAACACATAGTTCTTCTTGTCGTCATCGCTGATGATGGTGATCGATCCACTTTCGTATTCATCGATCGTCGCAAAATCTGTAGTGTACTGGCTCATGTGGTCTCCTCCGAGCTTTTCGGGGTCGGGATGCAATATGTTCGCACACCGAACGTCTGTTCATATTGCGAACGATGCGCTGGCGGGTTATGGATAGTCAACAAGCGGACAGAATAAAGTTCGCATTACGGCCATTTGTTCGCTATGCGGACGAAACTAGGCAAAAACACATGGGAAATACACGAAAATGACGATTATGCAGCCAATCGAAAAAACGAATCGTGACTTTGTCAGCTCTCTGGCCAAGGGGCTGCGCGTCTTAAGGGCCTTCAATGACGGACCCGACAAGATGACTCTTTCGGATGTGGCGCGGGTTTCTGACCTCCCCCGGGCAGGTGCGCGTCGCCTGCTTCTAACCCTGCACGCGCTGGGATACATGAAAACAGACGGCAAGTATTTTGAACTTTCCCCCAAAGTATTGGAACTGGGGTTCTCGTATCTCTCATCGCAAAACTGGTTGTCTATTGCCTCTCCGGTACTGGAAGACTTGCGCGACAAACTTGACGAAGCTGTGTCTGTGACAACGCTTGAAGGCAATGAAGTGGTTTATGTCGCGCGTTTCCCGGTGGACCGGGTGATGACGATGGCGATGGATATTGGATCTCGCAAACCGGCCTATTGCACGGCTATGGGACGCGTTCTGCTAGGCGACTTGCCGGAAACCAAGGTACGCGAGGTTCTGAGCGAAAGCGATATGCGTGCATATACGGGCAAGACGCTGCACACGATTGCCGACGTCACTGCCGCCATTTGTGACGTGCGCCAAAAAGGGTATTGCCTGATCGACCGAGAACTAGAAGAGAGCTTGGTGGCGATTTCCGTTCCTCTGACGAACCACAGTGGCAAAGTGTTGGCGGCTGTTAACGTTTGCGGGCATCCGGGAAACCTTTCGCTGGAAAATTTGGAAACACGTTGCCTGCCCGCGTTACAGGAAGCTACGCGCAAAATTGCCACGATGCTGGTGTGACCGAAGACGTCCGCTCTACACTTCAGAAACGTGACACCAAGGGGCAAGTCCGCCATGGTGGTGAATGGCTTGCGATCTGGTCGGATCCTGACAGTCTGAAATCCGACGCGGAGCGACGCGAAGCAGCTGCGCTGGATCAGGTGACGGAGAGAATCCGTGCCGAATTGGCGGCCTCGGCTCGGTCACTCGCCGGAAACCCGGCGCTGGAGGTTAGTTTTATGCCCGGCCCGGAAAACCCAGATCGCATGACGTTGTCGCCGCTTTTAACCGGACACATTGACCTTCCCGCAGCGCGGGGCGAAGCTGATGGCAAGGCCAGCTTTCGCCGTTATCACGACGCCCATCTTCATAGTCAATTCCGCCCGTCGGATCAGGATACCGCCCGTTTGTTTGATCTTTTGGAGCAAGCGCGTTGCGAAGGACGTAGTGCACGCGCGCTGGTAGGCGTTACGGACAACCTGACGGCGCATCACATTTCTCGGATGAAGCGCAACGATTTGATGAACGCACATTTGGCCGCTCTAATCCCCCTTTCCGAAGGGCTTCGCATGGTCCTGCGTGATACATTTTCCAGAGCGTCTGCGCCGTCGATCCAAACGGGGGGCATGCGCATGTGGGACCGTTGGCTGCGTGATCGTTTCGCCGAATATCTGGATGACCTCACGACCCATGTTCCCAACCAGAGCGCTTTTGCCAATGCCTCCCTGTGCTTCCTAAAGGCGCTGTTCTCCGAACTCCCCTCAAAGGGGGGCACAAGGAAGCGGGGCACGCCCTCGGCACCAGAATCTGGCGGTGATGACAGCAATGCTGCTTTACGCGACATGGATGATCCGGCGCAGGCTGATCTGTTTGAGCCCGGCAACGAAACCGGTGACGAGTCTGTCAATACAGAACGCCTTTCCTCAACCACCCCCCCTGCCCCATACCGTGCATATACCATGCGCCATGACCGGATCGTTCGGGCAGAAGACCTGACAGATCAGGCGGAACTGACCAAGCAGCGACGCAAGCTTGACGAGAAACAAGCCGAGTACAGGCAAGAGGTGGTGCGTCTGGCAGCCCGTTTGCAACGACGAATGATGGCCCAACAAGCTCGGCAGTGGGAATTTGATCTGGACGAAGGGTTGATCGACGCTTCCCGGCTGGACCGAGTTGTTTTGACGCCCGGCTTTGCCAGCGCCTACAAGCAGGAGAAACAAAGCCCGTTCCGGGATACGTTGGTGACGATCCTGATCGATAATTCCGGCTCGATGCGTGGCAGGTCGGTCGAAACCGCCTGCGTGGTGGCCGATATTCTGGCTGCAGCACTTGAGCGTTGCTCTGTCTCGACAGAAATTCTGGGCTTTACTACACGTGGCTGGAAAGGTGGACAATCGGCGACGGATTGGAAACGCGCAGGCAAGCCGGCGAACCCTGGTCGTCTGAATGATCTGCTGCATGTGGTCTACAAGGATGCTGACACACCGCTTCGACGTGCCCGCGACGCAATTTGCGCGATGCTCTCTCCTTCGCTACTGAAGGAAAACATAGATGGCGAGGCGTTGTTATGGGCAGCTAATCGTGCGTTGCACCGACCAGAGGGGCGTAAGCTTTTGATCATGATATCGGACGGAGCACCGGTCGATCAGGCAACAATTGAGACCAACGAGGACAAACGTATCCTGGACCGACATCTACGCGAGACAATCGCTTGGGTGACCAAGGACACTACCATCGACCTGGCGGCGATCGGCATCCGCCACGACGTCGCTCCTTACTACTCCAATGCAGTGCGGGTAGACGAAGTTGCAGGGCTGGGGGCCGCTGTCATTGATCTGATCGATCATCGTCTCACGCGCTCATAAGAAAGCGGACGGATTGATCTGATCTCGTTTTGAGATTGCGCCGAAAAACGGTTCACCGCAATCTCTTCGGTTGCTCGTTTTCGTTATGGTTCTGTCGCTAAGTTTCGTACTGCATAAATGCGTGTAGGCCCTGGACACAACAATTATACGAAAGCGGCGAACTGCTTGAAGGTCGAATACCCAGCTTGGCCTAGCTGTCCCACCCAGATCATGTGCTCGGTTTCAATCCCAGCTAGTGTTGCAGCCGCAGAATGGAAAGCCTTGAAGCCGAGTATTGGCCGCATAATCCATTTGATGGAACGGTGATCTTACACAACTATTTTGTCGAGGTTTTTGGATTGAATGATGTTGATGATCCGACCAGTTCCCGTGAATTTGAGGATGACGGTTAATGCTCTGAAGACCGACTAGGGCTTTGTCATATTATTGACGCACCCCGACTGCACGCCTAGCCATCTCTCATCATCAACCAAGTTTCACAACCTCGCCTGAAGGGTTTTCGTTTCCCTCGGTCCATCATCTCCTACGCCGATTGGGCGTAGCATCGGTTTGCCCAGAGCCTGCGCGATGTCGAGGATTTGTTGGCCGAACTGGGGCATTCTGGAAATCCTGATGCAAAGCCTCAAAATGCCCTCGCCAGACGCTGCCTTTTCTGCCCG
>Ga0209345_10001732_pt1 | contig 25440 bp, 31 predicted proteins | sample Cruoilmetagenom7_FD_187294 | JGI IMG/M metagenome (GOLD analysis project Ga0209345, IMG submission 187294) | Oil polluted marine microbial communities from Coal Oil Point, Santa Barbara, California, USA - Sample 7 (SPAdes) (version 2) | ecosystem: Environmental > Aquatic > Marine > Oil seeps ...
AGGCTTGCAATACTGATTAGGGTTCCTTATATGACCCTTACATATTTGACGCGGGATGGAGCAGCCCGGTAGCTCGTCAGGCTCATAACCTGAAGGTCGTAGGTTCAAATCCTACTCCCGCAACCAACTTTACTTTACTATGGTATAAGCCACCCTCACGGGTGGTTTTGCCGTTTTTGGAAGGTGAATAATTATCAAAATCAGGTGCGTTCTTAAGATGCCCCTCAATAGTTCTAATATCGGTAGCAGTCGCAATTGAAAGAATGCCTGCAAGACTTCCATGCAGATCAATGGCTAGCCCTTTTTCTCCGTCTTTCGGTGTCAGAACAATTCTATCAATTAAGCATCGGATAAGTTCAGCTGCTTCGGCTCGCTGGCCTTCTGTATTGAGGGAAGCAATGAGGGCTTTGACTTCTTCATGATAACGACCTGCCATATTTGGGTGAAATAGGGTGGGGGCCTCAAATGTTGTCTCTAGGAGGTTCTCTAATTCTGTCATTCGGTCTGCTATACGTTTGCTGATCTCGACAAAACTTTTAGGGTCAACACCTGCTAATATGGATTCAACCATTTTTTGGCTTTCACGCTCCACCTTTGCACGTTCTTTCTTATAGTCAGTCAGCGAGGCATTATGTTCCATACGCAAACGGTTTGCCTGTTCAACATATTCTTTGCAAAATACTGCACACAGCTTTTCATCCATTAAATGCGCACGGAGTGAACCAAGAACACGTTTCTCAAGATCTTCCCGTTTTATCGAACGCTTGTTATCACAGGTACCTTTATTGCGAGCCGTAGAACAGCCAATATGGGTTTGAGAGATAATGGAATAACCACCACCACAGACTCCACACCTTAATAAGCCCGACAATAAATATTTTGGCCGTCTTTTATCCCAAAGCCTCGGCGATTCTTTTTCTAAGGTTCGTTGTCGTGCTTTTACGCTATCCCAAAGCTCTGCACTAACAATACGAAGCTCTGGCACGTCCTTGCGTTGCCATTCACTTTCTGGGTTAAGGCGTGAAACTCGCTTACCCGTATCTGGATTTTTAAGATAGCGTAGGCGGTTATGGACGCGCTGGCCAATATACAGCTCATTATTGAGAATGCCTGTGCCGCGCTTTCTATTTCCGTTGAGTGTGCTTTGTGTCCAACCTTTACCAGTAGGGCTTTCAATACCTTCTTTGTTCAAGGTTTTTGCAATGGCTTTTGGGGAATGCCCCGCTGCGTAATCTTCCATTATCCGTACAACTATAGCCGCTTGGGATTTGTTGATTTTGCGATCACCACGTATCAAATCACCTTCTGAATTGATCTTGCGAACAACATCATAACCAAAAGCATTGCCGCCCGCACTTTTGCCAGCTTCAATTAACCCGCGATGACCACGGCGTACTTTTGCAGCGATTTGCTTTAAAAATATCGCGTTCATTGTGCCTTTAAGGCCAACATGAAGGTCTGTGATAATACCGTCTGCCAATGTAAATAATTCGACATTTGAAAATTGCATGCGCTTGTAAATACCCGCCGTGTCCTCTTGGTCACGAGAAAGGCGGTCTAAATCTTCTGCGACAACAACATCGAACTTTCCGTTCAGGGCATCCTGTATAAGTGACTGGACACCCGGACGGATAAGGCTAGCGCCAGAAATAGCATGGTCGGTATAGCATTGCTGCATTGTCCAACCTTCTTTCTCTATGCGCTCTTGGCAAATGCGGATTTGATCTTCAATAGAAGCATCATTCTGCATATCTGTAGAGTAACGGGCATAAATAACGGCGCGCATGGCTTATCCTTTCTGGGATGTCTCTCCTGTTGTTTTGTAATGGCGTTCTAGCAGTATAGCATAGTCTCGCTTGGTTGCGTTGCGTGCTAATAGCTTTATCAACGGATTTAATTGCCGTTGGCTAAGCTCCAAATACTCACTGTCATTTGGTAGTCTGGGGAATCTGTCGTTGTCTTGTTTCACGATGGTGTCTTTCTGGGCTGTGTTCGTTTTTTTTGCTCCACTTTGATTGAAAATAGAGATTAAGGTCTCATAGTTATTCTGATCCGTAAAGGAATATGTTCCTATTATGTTCTTATTCGGTGGTTAACCCATTTGCGGTCCTTGTTGTTGCGTATGGGTTCGGCTTTGTTGTTGTTTTGCCGCATAAACATTATCTCGGTGACGCATTGCCCACTCATATTGCTCTTTGACTGATCTTGTACGGAACATGGCTTTGTCCGTTTCGCGGCGCAAATGAGATGGTGGGCGATATGCAGGGGCAGGTCTGTCTTTCTTGACCATTGATGAGCCGCCGCCAGATTGATCTTCACGCCGCTCCGATTCAGTTTTATTCAAATCATCCATTTGTTTTGCCATGAGTGGATCACGGGAATAATTGAACGCGAGTCTCACGTTTGGGGCTTTTTCTACGAAACTAGGATGGCCACCTATTGGCTCAACGGCTCGAAACCGAGAAACATTGGTCGCCGCTTTCTGAGTAGGGTTATCGTTCTGGGCCATGACCTCGATCCTGTGTCTGAGTTTGTGAGGGCTTTGGACTACGGTCTCGGTTAGCCATCGCGTTTTCAGAACGGTGGCGCAATACATAGCGACCATCCAATGAATGTGAATTCACATCAATGGTAAGGCCATTGCCGTCTTTGTGGTAATATGCAGCACCAAGTTTGCCCCAATACGCCTTGCCGTTATTGCCCTCGCGCACTGTGTAGACAGTGTAATCGGGGGCGCGATATGTAACGACTTCGGCCTGTTGCTCAATATCGCTTTTTGCAATTTCATACTGCCCATTATTGGGGTTTTCTCTTAAATGAGTGTTTGCGTTTTGTGGTGTGTTCTGATTGTCAGCCATTATCTATCTCCTAATAACCAATTGTAAGTCACCTCATTCTTAATGAACTTGATGAATGGACATTTTGACGAAGTAGGCGGGAGTGTCACAGAAATAGACCCCTGTTTCCCAAAGTAGGTGCAGGGTTGGTAATTACCCTGTATCAGCACATATGGAGTTATGGGCGAGAGGAGCATAAAAGCGCCACAAGGCCATATCCAATTTTCACAAAGAAAGGCCATAAATCGTAATGTCAGAACAAGTTTTGAGGCTTGGCGTTTATAGCTCATTTGTGCCTCCAGAAATTTAAGCGCGGGAACATTATAAGTTTAGGGAATTTCAAAAACCGCTTGTTGCCATGAAACGGGTTGTTACCCACTTGCAAAGCCCACGGTAGGATTTCAGCGTATTTGATAGGTTCAGTTAAAAAGGCAGGCGTTTTTCCAACAAAATTTATGACTTTATTTGTTTCACGGACTTCATTGGCATTCATCAACGCTCTTGCTTCTTCACCAAGCGAATGACCACCAATATCTCTAAACTTGCTTTTGTCACCATTATAGGACGAATGCATGATGCCTTGCTCACCGAGACGTTTAACTATGAGGTCAATCATTTCATCGGATCGTTGCCCCGGTAGATATTGAACAATTTCGCTCTGACTTATCAGCGTATGCCAAGTGTCTTCTGAATATTTTGAGGTTAGAGCATTCTTATCTTGAAAGATCAAAAAATGGCGTAGGCCGAACCCGCGCCCCCAAGTTAGGAGAGAGCCAAGCTGATTGATAAAAAAGTTAGTAGCCTCGTCACATAATAGATATATAGGTGCCTTGGGGTTCGGATGTTGTTTGATCATTTTTAAGAGCATCCAGAGCCAAAGACTAATTGCATCTGCTTGAGCCTCTAAGCGTCCTGCATCCAAAATGAAGAATAGAACAATCTTCTTTTTTGTATTCTTTAAATCTTCAAGATCGAAGGTGCTTTTACTCATGAGTTTATTTGCACGCGTAGTTAGATTGAAACGTTCTGTGGCTTGCTGGGCTCCGGCCAAAAACGGTTCTGACGTTCTTGTATCACCACTTTGGAAAAGCGTAAGAAGTCCGGCAGCAAGTGCGCGAAACCATTTTATAAAGTTCTCAACGTCAATAGCGTCATGGTTTTCAACCCATTGCGCTATTTCTATTTCTAAAGGTGGAGCTATGCGGTTTTCAGGCGGCCCTTCACCTTCAAGAACCAACTCTCCACAAACGAGCTCTAACGCCCCGATAAGCTCATTTCGGTCATTGAGCATAATATCTGCCATGCCGATATTGGCTTGATCTTCGTGAATGAGGCATAGAAAGATAAATACGAAAGTGAGGTCTTTTCTGGCTCCATTTTTGAAATACACATTGTTGTCATTACCGCTTTTGGGGTCAGGAGAGAGTTGTATGCAAAGCTCTTGCGTATCATCGGAAATATGTTCTAATCCGCCCTTTTTAAACAAGAGCTTATAAATGACAGAAAGTGGGTTGAGGTAGTCGGTTTCTCCTAATCTTTCTGGGAATTTATTGGCAAGATTAATGATGACACATCTCCAACCAAGTGCTTTATAAATGGGCACCAAAATACAGGACAACTCACCTTTAAAGTCTATAATAACTTTGTTGTGAATGATGGAAATTGCTGTATTTATGAGCGTGTAAATACCTTTTCCTGAGCCGCTTGGCGCAATACAAACAGCATTTGATTCAAAGTCACACACGATAGCTTTACGAAACAACCCACGCCTGATTGCGCCCAAAAAAATGCCGCTACGGGTTTTAGAAAGTAGCTTTTTAACCTCTCTCCACTTTGCCCATCTTGCCGTACCTTTTAGGCCTGTTGCCTTGTTGTGGTGTTGCCAGTTCATTATTTTTGCCGTCATGCGAAACATGAAAGCGCACACCACCATGAAATTCACCAAACCTATGACTGCAATGAGGGCGCGTAAGCCGTGAAAATAAAACCCGTAAAACCCAATTTCGTGTACGATATTTGCATTTACAAACGAAAAAATAGCCGCGCCCAATATGAGCGCGGCTTTAAAAGGGATTGCCTCTTTATCTTTCGGAGCAGGAGCATTTATGTTGGTTTCACCCACGGCTAATGCACTTGTACAATTGCAGTGAAGTCCGCACCCGCAGTTTTAAAATACTGCAACCATGCGGTTTTAAGGTTTTTCACATGGCTGCGTGGGAAACTGCTCGTGTCTGTTTGACCCAATCCATAAAATATGACTCTACAGCCTTTGAGGTAATCCGCGTCAGGTTTTGGGAGACCTTTGCCCGTCTCTAATAAGGCTTGTGGGTCAGATACCTCCTCGGAATATTCAAGCCCATCTGTAACGGCGATGATTGTGTCGCCAGACTCACAATTGAAGTTTCCAAATTCAAAATAGAACAGGATGTTTGTTGCATTTTGCGGCTCAAAGTCACCACTTGCGATATTGGCAATCAATTGCCCCGCCTTATTGCCCACGGCCTTTGCAGGTCTGCGCCGCGTTATTTGGGTCTTGAAGCTCTTAACGTTGTTTTCAATGCTAAGAGAGCCAAACATACTCATATGCACTTTATCTCCTGCTTGTAGATCAAGAATTTGACCTCGAACATATAGCCCGGCTTTTTTGGCATAGGCCTCGCTTTCTACAATCGGGTTAGAGCCGCTAAGATCGAGTGCTACGTGCAATGTTTTAGGCGTAGGAATGTCTTTGGCATTGGCCTGTGTTGCACCGCTTAAGGCAATTGCGCTTGTAATAAAAAATAATTTAAACATTAGGTTTCTCCGTAGGTTTGGGGGTGATAATTTGGGTGATATTTTGCGGCGTAATGGCCTTAAGGTCAGTGATGAACGCCTTTAGGAATTCAGGGTCGATATTCTCTGGTGGTTCGCCGCCTAGGTCGTCTGAAAACAGTTCAGTCCACTTTGCTGGGCGAAAACCTGTTTTACTTGCATTCCAGTATTCCAACACGCGGATACCGTCTTGGATGTCCGTAAGAACAGCCTGTGTCGCCGCATGTGTGAGTTCTGTATCGGTGACGGATGCTAACTCGCGTTTCTCGCTTGTGACGCGGATCAGTTCTTTAAGCGCCTTTTGCCAATGGCGGTAAGGTTGTTTGAAGGCCGCGTTGCGTTGCATAATTGATGAGATGGTTTTTATGGTAGTGGTCAAACGGTCAATAAGGTGGTTGGCAACAAACAAAGAAACAATGGCAAGGCCGCCGCTAAAAATACCAAACAGTATTCCGGCATACGGAAGGATGTTTTCAATGATCCAGATAAGCGGTTTTGGAAGCTCGCCAGCCGCTGCTGCATCTAAGACTTCTTCACCCCAACCACCAAGGTTTTCATCACCTAGCGGGGGCAGAGATTGCAAGAAGGTCGCGACATCCACCGTATTGATGGCGATGAATAATCCTACAGCCCCTAGAAAATATAACGGAATTAGAAATTTTGCAGAGCGGTTCAATGCCCCCATTAACCCGTTATCGCCAAAGGTCTTATGAGCGATGTGATACCCGCCGATCATAACCGCTGCACCAAGCCCCATGAAGATAACATCGATATTGGAATCGCCCGGAATGTCCGGCCCATTTATAGAGTCGAATATGCGGTAAAGAACAGCGAACTCGATTGCGCCTGTGAGGAGAAGCATCATGCCAAAGCCAAAGGCCATTATTACTAACCACGGTAGTTGTTTAATCGACTTTTGAATTATTGCGGCCAGAGCCTCGGTTCTGGCGATTGTTTTTATATTCATAGGCAAGTGGTTCAGGGTTTTTGGATCAATTTTCATTGGTGTCTCCATCGGATTGTGAGCGCATGTCCATGAGGTGGCGCAGCTGGTTTTGTGGGGATTTTTTGGGTGCAGAAATAACCTCCGCCGGATTATCTGCTTCCCATGCCGCTTGCATGGCAATGGCAGCTTCCATCAACTCAAGTGTTAAACTGGTCTCGTCTCGCTCTATTTTTTTAAGGGCATAGCGGTGAGGTTTGAAAATAGTCTGTGCGCGTAGCCAGATTGAGTTCGGGGAAGGTACGGAATAGGCCGCTATATCCTCGGTAACGGGATTTACAGCCGGTTTTGTTTTTTTCATATTGGTCTCCAGACAAAAATTTAAAAACTTGGTATTGTCTGGGTTGCTAACGAGTTCTACTAACGCTGGATAAGAAATAGAGCGCTAATTCCTTAAAATGGTGAGGGAAGTGGCTTTGCAAAGAGGTTGAAATTAACCAAATCTTAAAGTCAAGTCATTATAATATTACATATGTTGGGGCGCATACTTTCAGATATATTAGTGCATTTACGGGCTTGGTGGGATACATCAGGGACGGACGTTTTGACTTTTGTTAACAGCACCAAGAAGACAGGTCTTCTTGGTGGTTTCTCTATAGAGAAACGCGGTCTCCTAAATATGGGGAGGTCGTAATGAAACGCATTTTTGATGATGTAACGAACCCTCTGATACAATCTACTCTTGAAGGTCAAGCCTTAGAGCAGAAAGTTCTCATGGCTTCAAAAGGTGCAGACGGTGACGATTCCGTCGCGGGTGGTCACAAAGCCAAAGGCGTAGCGCAAACCGATGCAGGTTCAAATTCCAGTAAGAAAAAAACCACACAGAACTATCTCGATATGGTTCAGGTGCAACGGAGATTACAAGCTAATCTTGACGGCTTGATAGTTGACTTGGGTAATCTGCATGATGATCTACATAAAATTGATCTACGCATGGCAGAGCGCCGCGACACGCTTAATTTCATAGAACAGAACGTGCATGACGCATCTGATTTAGTAGATTGTAATGGTGACTATAATCCGCGTGTGAAAGCTTTGCTTGCAAAACACGGTAAGGATGATTTATCGCCAGATGATGCCTATATCTTCATCACCCAAACGCTGACTCAGGATTTATATGACACGCAGGCCGCTGACCAAATGTCACGGGATGATGTGGCAGATCAAATTCGTGATAAGCAAAATGCCATACAGGATAAAATCGACCAAGGCCGTACTTTAGGACTGGATATGTCAGAAGAAGAACAGGCCGTGGCCGTTGTCATGGACAATATGAGCGATTCAATAGAACGTTCGGTAAATGTAATTGCAGAACAAGAAATCGAGAGAGAAGTTTCACTAGAAACAAATGAGGATTGGGATTTTCTGCTTGATGAAAAGCCCTCTTTATAAGCTACCTTCTTTGAGCATTTCGACTGCATAAGGTTCACCATTAAATAGGTCAATGGCTAGCAAGATTCCTGCGGGAAGGTCTTTCCCTGCATACGTGCCGATGAAGTAACCGTGTACGAAAAAATCCATAGCACCTTTTTCCTTCCCATTATTTTTACCAAGGCGTTGAATGTAGTAATTGGCAGGAATTTTCTTCTTTGCAAACATACGCATTAAACCTTCACCGTACTTTTCGGCTTTTTCTTTTGGCATAGCAGGTGAAACATATATTGCGACACCGACAGCCGCGTTTGTCTTCGAATAGGCCATGGCAGTTGCAGTTGCGCCACGATCTTCGGGCTTGCCGCTTTCAAAATCATAGTTTGGTGTAACCCAATGCCCTTTAAGGGAGGGCGTGGGCGCGGTGTTTTCTTGTGAGTAAATCGGGCTAGAAATTAGTAAAAATACAGCACCAATAATAACGGTGATAATGTTGAAAACCGTTCGATTATCAAAGGTAGCGTTAAAATGATTACGGAAATGTTGACAGCTAAGTAAAACAATCACTTAGCAAATGCAAAATGAGCAAGGGAGTATGAAATGGCTGTTTTTGGAAATCGAACGGTTTTCAACAATCAAGAGGGTAATTACAGTGAGCGAAAGTATTGACCAAAAACAATGTGGGAAACGCTTGGCGTATGTCCGTGTTTCCAAGAAAACACAAAAGGAGGACAGACAGCTTATTGCATTGGAAGATCAATGTGATGAAATGTTTGTCGAGAAAATCTCTGCCGTTGCAAAGCATCGCCCCGTTTTTGATAAAGTCATGGGTAAACTTAAAGCGGGAGATACATTTGTAATATTGGATTTAGACCGCGCTTTTCGCTCGACTGTAGAAGCGATACAGACCGCCGAAGTGCTACGTGATCGTGGTGTAAATTTTAAAATCGTTAATGCTAACATTGATACTTCGTCTGAGTTCGGAGAAATCATTTACGGAATACTAGCTTTGATTGCACAGTTTGAACGAAAAATCATGATCCGCAGGACAATGGAAGGACTCGATGCGGCGCGTAAACGTGGGCAGAAACTAGGGCGTCCATACGCTTTGACGAACAAGCAAATCAGAAAGGCGCATCGCTTGGTCAGTGAAAACAACCAACCTGTCTACGAAGTTGCAAAACATTTTGGAATTGCACACAGCACACTTGCTTTGTCTTTTGACCGATTAGGTTTGGTGGCTAAATGATAAAGTGTTGTACTCGGTCTAAATATTGAGTTGGCACGGTTACTTAAATAGGTACAGTACAACCTCTATACCCATGGAGTTGTATTAAGAGGTTGGCTAATAATGGCGAAACAAAAATTTGACCCTGTTTTACGAGCACAGTTTAAAGAACATGCAAGAGGAATTATGGCACATGACAGGTTTGCGAGCAAACACGGATTATCACAAAACACTATTGGCAAAATTACAAGTGCGCTCGTTAAAGCGTATGAGATGGGATGTAACGCAGAGAAGAATGCAGTTGAAACGGATAGCACCCAAACTGACGGGGCAATAGACTGGAACATATTAGCACCCCGCGTACGTGATGCATTATTTTATATAAGCATTCATCTTGGCTCCATGACCAATAGAGCAGCAACATCATTAGATTTTCGAATGGAGTCCTTTGAATCAAAAGGTAAGATGCGATGGAGAAAAATTGCCCACAATAATCGTAAGGACGCAAGCTCAATAACGGATGGAACAATGCTAAATTTGATAAAGCTTGAGTTGATGGAACCTACTATAGAAAATAAAGAGGTGTTTACGCTTAGTCAAAAAGGTATTGAAACATGTAAAGTGTTTTGGGATAGATGGGATTCAAATGATCGAACGCTTCCGGTTATGAGTATGAGGTGATTTCATAAATAAAGGGAGGCCTTGAAGCCTCCCTCCGAGTTTAATGTTGGACAGTGTAAATCTTAGCCATGATTTTCTGCACAGCGTCAATTAACTGAAACCGTAGCAGCTCGGTTTCTTTTGAACGGCGTTTCGGTCGTGCATTCGAAAACCTTTGGACATCATGTATCCATTCGAAATCCTCGATTGCGTCCTCCACAATATCCATATGAATATGAAGGATATAATGTTTGGAAACCTGTATCGTTCCTTTAAAGTGTCGAAGAGTATTTATCATGGTCACAATAAAATCTCCTTTTTCATTGCTCAAAAATTGAGCAACCTTTTGCTTATTTACCGGGGATAACAAAAATTCCCGACTGGACAGAACAATCACCGTGTCAGGTGAAAGTTCCTTTACGCGTGATACGTAAGTAACCTTTGGCATAGTGCCCTCCAGTTACGGAGAGCGTCGACGCAATGCAGTCCTATTAGGCCTGTGAACTGGCTGAGGGCTCCGATCCCTCAATGCCGGACTAATATCCCACAAGACGTAAAAGGCTCAAAGGGAGACATCAGGGATATGAAAAGATGAAGAGGGATTTATTAGGGAGGTGAGATAAAACACGGTCATATTACGCGAATGTCTGTGGGGTTGCAGATGAAAGGTAAAGTATGGTAGTCTTATGTAATGATAAATTTACCCGATTTGGGTGAGTATAAGGTCGTTATTGTAGATGAACCAGATGCTCAAGATTTTCCAGATTGTATACGCGAAGAGTGGTTTTTGGATGGTGTCACCCATAGAGGAGGTGATGAACCAGCCGTAACTGTGAAATCTAAATCAACTGGGGACACCTTGCATAGGGAGTGGTACAAAAACGGAGAGCTTCATCGTGAAAATGATCAACCCGCAATAATTGGAACCGAAGTGGATGGTGGAAGTCGTGTATGGTATAAAGAGGGGCAGACCCATAGAGAATACGGCCCGGCAGTTCTTTTAGAGAGCCTAAATAAAGCTATGTGTTATGAGGAGCGCTGGATAAGAAATGGAAAGCTTCATCGTATTGATGGCCCTGCTGTGATGTTGCGAAATCCAGACACTGGCATTATTGAAGAGGAGTCTTGGTATTTGAACGACCAGTTGTCACGAAGTGATGGCCCCGCAATAATATTTAGAAATGATGATGGAAGCATATATAGTCAAGGTTATTTCCGTGACGGTCAAAAACAACCCTCATCTCAATCTTTAGAAACTTTTGAGCCTAGCATATAATTTACTTTCAATAATTCTGATTGGTCGTATGTTTTGGGCATGCCTAATTCTGGATACATTGATGATGCCGCTTTAATATACTCTCAGCCTATATTATTAGGAAAATTTCATGAATATATATGGATGCAACGTAATGAATTGTTTTGTAAACAAGGGATGAAACCCTCCTCGTATAAAGGAATAAATGGTAAATTTTACGATAGTTTAAAACCGTTCTTAACCGAATTAAAAGAAAATAGCACACACAATAGCAAGACCGTCACTAGCCCGCAGGATAAAAAAGCTGCTGGTGGAGATATTCTTAGATGTATTCGAAATAGTTCAAAGCTCAAGAAGGCTCCTAACGAATGTAAATACGTTGCTTCGGCTCTGGCTTGGTCTTGTTTTCACACTGACAACTCCGATAACAGTTTTTATAGTATTATAAACAAGTACTATGAGGACAACAGCCTTGCCCTTAGTGGTCAAAAATTAAAATTTCGTGGTTATACTTCTGGAGGAAAACACTCTGCTAGAAGTGATAGGTCTAACTCCAAAAGCAATACTGCTGGCAAAAAAACAGAGAAAAATAAAAGTACTTGGAGCCAAAAAAAACCTGATGGCAAAAAAGAAAAATCGGATGATAAAGATAGTGGGGCCGATAATTTTTTTAATTGGAAAAGATCAAACTATAAGCAATCAAACGGGAGTTGTTTTGGCGGCGAAGGCGGTGCAGATCAATTGGTTGCTATTTTAACTGTTATTTGTGACGAGTTGAGTCAAGAAGTTGGTTTTACAATAATAATCGATGAATACAGAGTCGGGGAATGCCTTTTTCGCGCTCAGTCATCTATTTTGGAACTAAAAGTTCCTACAGAAGCCGTTAACATATATGCAGAAGTTTCCTATCTAGCATATTGGATATCTAGGTTGAAACCAATGCGTTTTGAAACCCCTAGAACAGTATTTGGCTCAATGAAAGATTTTTCGTCAAAACTAGGTGGGATATTTGGTGGGCAATCGAGTAAAACTGAAAATAGTTCGGAGGAGGAAAATCAACAGTATCAAAACATGCTGAGATTTCCAATCAATGAAGCAATTTCTGTGGCCCTAATGTTTGATCTTGTAGAGGCATCTCAAAGGGCGCTTGCTGATTCTTTGGGAGATACGGCTATCAGAATGCAGTTTCTTGAAGAATTGAAATTAAAAAAGAAAGCAAAAATTAGTACTTCAAAAAGATTGCAGACCTTTCTGCGCAATGATGACCACACTACAAAGTCTCTTTATCTCTTGGTTGAGTCATTACTTCAGCTAGACATAGAAAGAAATATGACCAGCCATGATTGGTGAATGGAATGGGAATATATATCTTACTTACGTGCATAGGCAAGAAGTAGGCGGTAGTACCACCGCCTTTCTTGGCAAGGGAGATACTAGCGTTCTCCCGTTGCATCCCTCTCGCAGTTTGGCGTATTTCAGACCCATAACATTTCATATTAGAGCCATCTTGCGCCAACAAATCCGTATCGCCGGATTAACCCACTCGCAGGGTTTGGAGAGTGACCTCTCCACCTGCACCAAACCACGTCTAAACATATGCCTGTTTAATCAGCAGTCAGAAGAGCGTTCCTGCTCCTCCAACACCACCATGATGATTTCATCAAGGCACTTCCATTGAGGCCAATCATCTGCCGATTGGATGCCGTTTCTTTATATCCCGCTCCCTTGATAACCATGCCTATTGTTCACAAGCCATTTTTTTTGCTTTGTTGATAGGCATCCTTGAATTTTCTTCAACTGCCAATCGGGCATGTTTTTCAATTGTCCTTTTTCACTGCTGCGTGTGATAACGATTTTAAAATCGCGCAAATTATACTGAATAGTATTTTTATCCAGACGCCATACAAGAAGGCTCATTTGTTTTGGCGTAAATGCCCCTCTGTTTTGCACGTAATTTAAAAAATTGAGAATATCAAAGTCTGTGTCTTTTGAAGCCAGAGCAACTAAATATGTGACGATACGTTTTTTTCTAGCTGCTTCTAGAAGTCGTTGGCGGTCACGTCCAACTTTCTTGCGTGTATCCTCACTACTTAATGTATTGCCTTCTTCATCAACAGCGACGATGCCAAATTTATTGATGCACTCCGACCCAATCAAAAGCTTGTTGTCGGTGTGAAGGTTGCCAATTTCAAATTGATAGCGAATATTAGGATGATCGCAAAGGTGGCAGTCTTCTTCTGGTTTTTCAAGATCAATGAATTCACCTGTATACCGCCACTCCTTAAGTGCCGTAGCCAAATCGCCTTTTTCAATACTTAGCGGAAATATGTTTTCTGCTGCATTCTTTGCCCAACTCATGATCTGCCTACCTTTCTGAAATAATAACAACTCAATGTCATTCACCGCAAAGACATTTGCATAGACAAGTAGTTATGGGGTGAAAATGGGAAGAACCCCTTCTTGGTAATTGTTTTCGACTACAAATCCAACGCTTTGCCGTGCTCGTGTTATCGCTACATATATCAATGATAGAGCATTGCCTGCATCATTGATATCGCCTGTGTTAAGGTATTTTTTTAATTTACCATGTGGAAAAATTAATGTCCGATTAAAGGTCATTCCTTTTGATTGACCAAAATTCATTGGATGACCCGGCAGGTTTTTTGTTGCCCTACTATACCGCAAGACCTGTGGGCTATATCTCGACAAGTAAATTGGAATGTCTTTTTTTAGAACTGCGAAAGCACCGTCATGTTCACTTGTATTACCATTATAAGATTCAGTGGTTTCAGAAACTGGGTGGAAGCCGTCTGCAAGATCACAAATAGCTTGCACACAGCGATAACTATAATTGTGGTGGATTATGTTTGCAATATCAGCTTTTTCCCACTCAGAAAAACGGTCAATTATTTTTACTCCAAAGTATTTACTATTCTTACCAGAATCGTTCGTGGAGTATGTTGCTTGTCTGTGGTCACCTACTAAATTTGTTTGAATATTTGAGTGTAAGAATAATTCGACAAGCTCTAAATCCCATCCAGCAAGGTCTTGGCTTTCATCAATAAAAATACGGTCAAATATAGCTTCTATCCGCGCTAAAGGTTTTCCGTCAGTATGTTGGTTTACATTGCAAGCAAACTTTGAAACTTTATCGAGGTGTATATTGCCTGAGCGTGTGAAGTAATGCCCTCGAACATTTGTCGCGGGGATACCTCTAGCAGATCGTCCTCGTATAAAATTTATTCCAGTTGTCCTGAAACCGTGGGTGTCCAAAAGATTTTGGTAGGGACGTACGCAGTGTCTTAGAAGGAAATTATACCAAGTCATTATAGTAACATGTGGTGGAATTGCGCCATACAATTCAAAAGCTTTTTTTCTTAATTCATTACGTCCGTTAATTGTGTAGGTAATCAGAGCTGCCGTACGGGCTGTATCTTGGCAGGCATCATTAATAATAGCCGTGGTTTTACCTGATCCGGCTGCCGCAATAATAATTTGGTTGTCAGATGGCATTTTGAATGTATTCAGGTATGTTGAATGCCTCTGCACTTTCAAATAACATAAGAGCTACATCGGTCTTATTGTTGCTCATGTAGTTTAATAATGTCGCATCATCTTGATGCTCAGTTCCAAGAAGGGTGTTAAGTAGCTCCCGTCCGTTTGCCTTTAAAAGTTGTGGCTCCAGAGTCGGGAAATCTTCATCTGGGTCGCAGCATATTGTAATTGAGGGATGTGCTTCATAGTCAGCATATTTCTCTATAACGGCTTCGTATCTCCCATCGTTATCAGTAACAACTCGAACATCAATATTGAGCAAAAGCGCAATATCAAGAAACCGTTTAAAAGCAAGGGAACGAACCGAAATTACTTCAACCCCGTCTTCAATCGGTAGTTTACCATGTTGCATTTGATACGCTTTTTGAACGATGAGTTCATCGGAAGGGCCTTCCACGAGAATCGTACGTTCAGCCAAAATCATTCGTAACGTGTCGTAACCCGGTAATTTTTTAAAATATGCGCTTGTAGTGGGGGGAAGGGCATCAATAGTAACGCCGGTTTTGCCGTCAAACATTAGAACACTTTCAACGCCCAATTTGTTGAGAACAAAACTACTATGGGTCGTTACCAAAAGTTGCTTGCCGTCAGCCTGATCCGAAATATGTTTGATTAACTTGTTCAAATTTACATGGGATAAGTGGTTCTCAGGTTCCTCCATCAAAATAGCATCACAGGCGTTTGCCGCCACCATCGCGAGTTTGATTTTTACGGAGTTTTGCTCTCCTTTTCCAACAAGCACCAAAGGGATGTCATTTAGGTGAGGAAGCACCCCTGTTTCCCAACTTGCGCGGGTTGTTGTGTCCATTTCCATAGAAAGCGTTTTGTCAGAAACAATACCTGTTTTTGTCGCCAGTTCTGCGTTGATTGCGGCAACGTTAGTATCTTGTAAAAATAAGTCTTTCATCGTGCGGAAAGACAGAGCTAAATCAACTTGCTGATCTTTAGTTAGGTAGTCTTTGACAATTTCTAACATGTATTTGTTGGCAGCATAAGTGTTTGAAATCGTACTGGGGTCAATTAGGGCTGATTTTAGTGGTGTTGTATGCGGTTTCATTTCTGTATCTGCAAAACTGAACCATGCGATTTCATAATACTCTATTGGGATACTGTTAAGTCTTGTCGGGTCTGCGACATAGGATTGATATTCTTCAGTTCTATTGGGTGACAACTCAATTCGTAATTTCAAACCAGGACAATCAATGGTTTTGGAATTCACTGTACCTTTCCAATCTGCTAAAGCAGGGGCATCATCAAGATATAGTTCTATAAGAATAGTAGGAGGTTCTTGTGGGGTGCCAGCCTTGGCGGCGTCAAGAAATTCATTAACTACCTCTTTGTTAAATAGAAAAGGATGTAATTCATAGTGTGCAGATCGTCTGTTCAATTGGCATTTTAAAGCTAAGTTTATTGCCTCAAGTAATGTGGATTTTCCAGACTCGTTGTCTCCAACGATTATGTTCAAGCCAGAACTCAGTTTGATATCTACATTACGCAATGTCCTATAGTTTTGAATTATTACTCTATTAATTGCCATTTGTTTATATCCTGATCGTTGAGTTTGCGCCTAATAACCTGTGATAGGGTCTGGAAATTCAATGCGGTTCGTTTCTAAGTTAGCCACAGCGATAATTTGTTTGCCAACCATCCTTGCGGATTTAAGTTCGTTTTGCGCTTTTTCATCGAGAGTGTTTGCGTGAAAATTGCTCATAAAGCTTGTGAAAATATCAAGAACTTGATTGACTTCCTGTTTGGATAAGTTTTTTTGAAAAACGAGTTTGAAACGAATATCAGTGTCGGTCGTGGCTTCGATTGATAGTGTCATTGAGTATGGATATTTGCCACTAATTTTTCCCTTCGACCCTATAAGATCGACGTTAATGTCGTTGGAATTATTGTATAGCTTGCCAAATGCTTTCTTAAACGCGGGATAATGCTCTTCCCCTAGCTTCTTAAACATCGGGCCAAAATATTGTGCACTCATCCATAGTATAATGGCAGTTGGAATGTAGGCTTCTAACGCGCCATACACCATTTCTCCAGAGCGGTTTTGGACTTCACAGTCAATGTTATGTGCAGCCATTTCTTCCTTAAAACCCTCGAATGGTTTTGAGGAAAAGGAATCAATATAGAGAAGTGCTAATGTCATTTTATGCTGCTTAGATATTACAAGGGTTCTATGTTGGTTGTAGTATTACAATTATTTTAAGTAGTTTCACGCACAAAAACTTTTTTGTTGCAAAACACGGAGTTGAAAATGGCAGATAAATTTGAGGTCAAACCCGTACATACGCTTAATGCTCGTGGAAACGTAATGCTTGAAGTTATGCGTGATTATTTCAGCTTATCATCAAATCGAATGTTTAGTGAGATTCAAAGTATGCGGAAAGAAATCGAAGATGTACTTTCTACTAAAGGAATTCAATATGACTCATTAAAGACCGCTTTAGTTCCCAGTCATGGTAAAAACGAAATCGCGCTGGTTTTTAATTCACTGGATATTGATTCACTTTCTTATGGTGATGAGGTCTTTCGAAAAATTCTACCATTACTTGATATGAAAAGCGATCACAGTATTTTGGTTGGTGATTATATTGGGTCAAATAACAGTCAAAGACTACTCCATACCGCGTTGATTATGGCTGTTCAGCCAATGCGTGAATTTGAATATCAACATAGTTCGCAAATTTTTGTCGTATATATCAATAATTTGACAGCGAATATGCTCAAAAAACTTGATGAAGGCTTGTCCAAATGGAAGCCATATGTTGGATTTGCGAACACTACATTTTCTTCTCCGTTTAAAACGGTGCTTTCAACACAACTCCTGAATATATGTATCAAGCATGGAGCAAAAATAATTCAAGGACATGAGGATGACCGTCCAAATGACGAAGATGTAAATATGTGCGGATATCCATTCGAAGAATATGGATATAAATGTGTGAGCCTGCAATTGTATCTAAAAAGTGTGTTTTTATCTTATAAAATTGAAAGGGCAGTGGTTAAGGGTTTTGAAGTTGATACAGAATTTTCCCTCAACGCAGTTCATTCAACACCAATCCCTCTTAATGAACTTGAAATCGAAGTTGAAGAAGCAAAGCTAAAATATCTAAAGACTAATAAAACAGGTTCCTTAAAACGCGCACAAATTTTACTGATTTCTGCTAGTGAGCTTACGAATATTTTGAAGTTAAAAATTTCAGATAACTATATTTATAATATGAGTTTCAGCGATAAATATAATGTCACAAAATTTAATGTAGTTATTGAAATTACACCTCCCAATATGCGGCCGAGCCGCCTTCTTGCTTCTTTGGAATATAAATTTAATGAAAAAAGACTGCGGCTAATTACCCTCTATTGATTTTTTCTGCGCGTTTCTTAGTTGGGAAATAGCGGCCTATTCCTGTGCAGTAAGCTTTATATCCATCGATATTGCCCTCGTTAATTACTTACAGCGAGGCAGATATGAGCATGAATTTCATTTACCATGATGGCGGTCGAGTGGAAGCTGGATATCAAAAAACAAGTCGCGATTGCGTTGTCCGTGCGGCAGCAATAGCAACTGAAAGACCCTATGTTGAAATCGTCGAACTTATTAGCAAGTTTGCTGCGCTTGAAAGGCGCGGGAAACGTAAACGCACAATATCCCATCCCTTAAAAGGGGTACATACTACTACGATGCGTAAACTTATGGCCTACCTAGATTGGGTCTGGGTGCCTACAATGCAAATTGGACAAGAATGTAGAGTTCATCTCAAAGCTAATGAGCTTCCTGAGGGGCGACTAGTGGTTCGGGTTTCGCGTCATGCTACATGCGTTATTGATGGTGTTATTTTTGATACTTATGATCCATCACGTGGTGGTACTAGGTGCGTGTACGGATATTTCTACAATCCACATTCTTAGTAAGTGGATTTAAGAGTGAAACGATGTTGGACTTGTTCAGTTGGTTTTGCAATTATGGCATCTGGCCGCGCTCTACGGCTTCGCCGCCAAGCCTGTAGTCTTGGCCTATTCAGGTAACTATCACTGATGCGAGACTTAGGGTGGCTTCCCTTAGCGCACTTCGTAAAAAATAGACAAGGCCGTGTTCTCAACTGCGTTTGCGAGCCGTACCAAAACCCCATCGATTTTTTCTTCCGTTTGCCACCCCGATTTCGGCAATGGCCAAGGTTTCAACGCGAAACCCATAACCAAAGGAAAAGAAAATGAAAACCAATCAAATCTATTGCGGAGAAGCAAAACAAACACTGTCCACATTCCCAGAGGCTAGTATTGACCTTGTTGTGACAGACCCACCTTATCTTTGTAATTATAAAGACCGAAAAGGCCGCACCCTTGCAAATGATGATAATTCGCAAGGTGTATTGCCCGTGTTTGATGAAATATACCGTGTGATGAAAGAGAATAGCTATTGCATCAGCTTCTACGGCTGGACTGCAATTGCGGAGTTCTCACAGGCATGGGCAAAGGCAGGATTTAAAACCGTAGGGCATATTGTGTGGCCTAAGCCCTATGTATCAACAACGGGAGTTGCTCAGTACCGCCATGAGTCTGCTTTTATATTGGCAAAAGGTCGCCCCCGTTGGCCTGATAACCCTATTAGTGATGTGCAGCCATGGCAGTATTCGGGCAATAGATTGCATCCAACAGAAAAGGCCGTAAGCGTTATTGCGCCGCTTGTAAAAAGTTTTTCAAAATCGAATGACTTGGTGCTTGACCCATTTTCAGGGGCAGGGAGTACGTCCGTAGCCGCCGCTCTAAATAACCGCCGTTATATTGCTATAGAGTTAGAGAAAAAATATTGTGAAATAGCGTGTAGGCGTTTAGCGGGTGTCAAGCGTAAATATTCGGTGGTGGTGAAATGAGGTATAGCATTTACACGCTTATCTGGCAGGGCATTGAGATTGAAGCGCGGTATTGCGCTAACAATCACAATGTCATTGCCCACCTCGAAATTGAAACAATAAAGCCGCCGCGTGAACCTTTACCGATTACCAAACTGGCTTTCTGTCGCATTTTCACCCTATTGGTACAATTGAGAGTAAATATGATGGCGATGTTGTAGCTTGTGTTGCAACATGGTTGGATAATAAAGCACAAGATAAAGTCTGGAAGCGTTATGAAGAAGCAAATCGACAGGGTGAATTATTTTAGGCAATTATACCCTAAATATCTTTAAATCTCGTAGCAACTTTCTATATCTCTATGTGAGCGAGGCAAACCAATGACTAAGAAAATACTATATCTTGTAGTCGATACAAATTTATTTTTTGAGTGCAAACAACTTGAAGAATTGCCGTGGAATGAAATTTCTAAGGATTCAATAGTCATTCTCTTGACGAAACCACTTCTCGATGAGGTGGATAAGCACAAGAAGGTGAATGGCCGGACGAGAGATCGTGCATTGAAAATATTCAAAAGAATTAGAACTATGAAAAAAGAAGGGGTTGGCGAGAAAGAAATACTCGTAGGTCCGCCTAATGTAAAAATCCGTGTTGCTACAGGACTCCTACCCGATGACATTCTTAAAGGCCAATTAGATTATACTAAAAACGATGATCGCCTTTTGGGTATCTTGTCAACAGTACACCAAGATGCACTTTATTCGAATGTGTCATTACTAACACACGATATAGGTCCAGCCTCGAATGCGGATGGACTCTCTCTACCTAATATATTAATTGAAGATCATTGGTTGCGCCCCCCTCCAATGTCGCAAGAAGGGAAAAAAGCCGCTTCACTTGAGCAAGAGCTAACTGGTTATCGTAACCAAGAACCAAACATCAAAATTGACTTACTTTCACCCGAAATATTAGGTAAAAATTTTGTTGTAAAATGGTATGAGGCAGCACCACTTAGCAAAACTCAGATGGATGAGTTGATGGCTATGTTGAAAGAAAAGCGTCCAGTGGCGACTGAATTCCCGACTAACAAAGGTTTAGTTGCAGACAATATTTTCAAAACTATGGGGACAGAAATCTCTTACGAACCCCCAACAGAAAAGGAAATCGAGGAATATGAAAACACAGAATATCCACAATGGATAGACGACTGCCGAGAAGTTCTTTCAAATCTGCATACGTCTTTATCCAATGAACCTTCTCCAATCAATTTTCATTATGAAATGAAAAATGTTGGTGGCCGACCCGCATCAAAAGTGCGAGTGAAATTTCAAGCAGATGGTGACATCTACATGAGACGGGAGAAATACAAGGATGAGGATGAACCGGATGAAGGTGATGGGAATGAACAAAGCAAGTCGTCGCATATCAGCTTACCTCGTTGCCCTTCACCACCCCAAGGGACACGTGTGGTCAAGAGGCGTGATGTTGTTCCTGGCTCTGCCTTAGCCTCAGTAAAAGCTGCTCAGAATATATTAGGGAATAATCCCGCTGTCGGAGATATGATAAGGTTAAGTAACCAATATAGGGACTTGATGGCAGGATCTGTATTTTCAAAAAACAACGTGACTTTAGGCTCATTAAGCCACCCACCAATGGATATGTCGCTATTAATGCCTTTACGAGCCCCAAAACATAACCCCGAAGGGTTTTACTATAAGGAATGGTCAGACGGGGTGCCCGTAAATAGTGGGTCACTTACCTGCGATTTGTGGCGTCATGCATCAGATACAGAACATTTTGAATTCGAGGTTCTGTTTGACAGGGAAGGTGGTGGTAAAGGCGTTGTGATAAGTTCAATTCACGCGGAAAACCTAACACATCCAGAAATTAAAAAAACGCCTGTGCGTTTAAAAGTGGAGACTATTGATACATATGCCGAAGCGAAAAAGCTCATATTACATGGGCGTGTGAAACGGGTCGAAGATGAAACAATTAGTAAGTCATCATTACCGAAATTAGACAGTGAATGATCTTCATTAGCAAAAACCTTCAATTAAATATATAACTCCATTCCTTACAGGCCTCGAATTCCATTGCCTTGAACGCGGAGAAACCCGAGCGATTGTGCTTATGTACGAACGTAATCACTAGCAAAGGAGTTGTTTTAAATTTTGCTTATTTTCTGGCAAGTTGGGTTGCCAAAAAAGCAAGTACGGCAACGGCAATAACGGCTTTGCCCACCATTGCTAAATCAGCTTTGTTTTGTGTGGTGTAGGGCTGCATAATTTCTATGCCCTCATTTTGCACACGCGCCTCTAAAATTTTTGCTTCGCTCAACAGGGGTTCCATTTTAAACCCTGTTTTTGCTTCGATTATTTTTAAATCTTCAATGTCAAACCTTGATTGACCGCGAGAGAGGCGTGACCATGATGGTTGGCTAATCCCTGTCTCTTTATAAAATTTTCCCAACGGCATATTTTTTTGCTTACACTTTTGCGTAATGACAAAGGCAAGGAGCATTGAAAACGTTGCAACTGGTGTCAAGGTGGAATCATTCATAATAGCATTGTTCCATTCTTATGAATTATACTTGTGTTATCGCTTACTTTGTAATAATGTCATTAAAAAGTGATTCCCACAAGGAGGAATTCGATGAAAGAAAATAATGTTTAGTTATAAAATTGTCTATATAATCAAGCCACCTTTTGTGAAGCATATAATGCTTTTACTACCCTGTGGTAATGTAATTCATAATGCTCCGAAGAAGGGAATTGTAAAAGAACCGTTTGAAGTCGCACGAGGCTCACGTAAGGCGCACCTTCATAAGACAATTTCTACCCATATGTCTGCATGGGACTTAGAGATGTATGCGGGGCAGTTATCAGGAATGCGTGGCTATGATTACAATGATTATAACTGCGAACATTTTTTGGCAGAATTGCTTGGTAAACCTATTAAAAGCGAGCAGAAAGCACTCCTCCTGTTTACAGGATTGTCAATATTGGCAGTTCTAATGATGGCAAGGCGTGCGTAGCAAACCTCAAGTTACTTTAGTTATGCGAGTGTGCCTCATAATAACTTCGCAGAACGGCATTAATCCGGCTTTGGTAGCCTTTACCTTGAGACTTAAACCACTTCACCATGTCTTCATCTAGGCGAATGGTAAGTTGTTTTTTGCCCTTTGGAAACTTCAATTCGGCATTCTCAAAGAAAGAAGCGTCCAGTTCAGGAATGTCACTAAAATCTATGTCTTTATCCTTGATTGTGGCAATACGCTTTAATTCTGCGGTATCAAGTTTTGATTCATCTAATGATTTGCGTATAATAGTCATGATATAATTTCCTTTCTGGCTTATTCGCTCGGCGAGCCGATATAATACGTGTTACGTCATTTCTGTCAGTGTGTACGACAACAATGACAATTTGACCTTCTAGCAGCCCAATGCTGATCTCTCGCGTTTCTCCGTAATCTTGACGGTCATCAATCTGTGTAAGCACGATTCCAGAAAAAATATGAATGGCCGCATTAAAGCCAATGCCATGCTTTATTCTGTTTATCGTGTCTTTTTCATCGTCCCATTCAAACATCTTTCCTCCTTAGTATAACAACAAATGTAACTACATTCAACAAATTTTATTGGGCTGGCTAAATTTCGTATTCGGGGCCATTATTGCGTGAATGAGAATTTGGCGCACGATTATCTCGTAAGGTTTTAAGCCGTTCCATATCCTGCTGAAGTATGGACTGTGTGACAATGGTTTTCTTATTTGCCTGTATATGTTTGCGCTCAAGCCTTCTCTTCTCCTCAATTTGCTGAAAGATAAGATCATCGCGGTGATTTTGGTCGCGAAGGTGAGCCCGATAGGTTTCCATCTCATTGCGTTTTTTGATGGTACTATGTGTACCTGTAAAGCGATCAAACAAACCACGTAGCCCCTTATTAAAGCGTTCTTGCCTGATGCGTGTCTCATGATTGCGTTGTTTGTCCTGTCTAGTTTGCAAGTTTTTTCGCGCAACCACATGACGCGCTGTAAGGGATTTGCGTTGTCTTCTCTGGATGCGTTGCAAGCTGGTAAGTTTGTCACGTTGTTCTTGTTGAAGGCGTAGAATGCCGAGTGAACAATCATTGGCAAGCTGTCTTTGTGCTTCCGATACGCTTGGGAGTGTATTTTTATCACCAAGGCGGGTTTTGACCTCTTTTGTCTTTAATCCCGTCCATTTGGAAATATTAAATATTTTGCCATTTATATCTGTCGCTACATGGGCGCGTCTATCGCCACGGGCGAGTATATAGCCGTGTTCTTTAAGTGCATTGGCAAAGCTCTGTTTGTTGTCTGATTGTTTCCAGCAGGATTGAAATATAGCTTTGATTTCGCGTGGGTCTTGGCCTTGGCGTTTTGCCTGTTGCCATTCGGCAAGACTGAAATTCGTAGGGTTGCGGAATTTGGGGTCAATAAATCCTTTTGGCATATCCCAACCATTGTCCACATATAGAGAGATTGAGATGTCTCTAAGTTTCCTTTTAGGGAAGTCGAGTTGTATGGCTTTCATCTGCTGCGTATCAATTCTACTCCAGACAACATGGCAATGTCTCCGCGTTAGACCGTCTGCTCCTAGTTTTTCGTGAAACACAATGGCCTTTGGTTGTCCTACAAGGCCAAGTGTTTGCTCAATCGTGTCGATTGCATCTTCAAATACTTCGGTACTTACGATTTCATTTGCTGGTGGATTAAGGCTAAGTGAATACAGGTATTTTCGGCAACGAGTACCGCGACTATATGATTCTGTCTCCAAGAATGCGCCATGCAGGTCATTAGCTACAAATCCATCAATGGCATGAATAGTGACATGCTCATTTTCAGGACTAAGGAGATGACGAGCTAATTCCTGCCCGTTAGCACGGCTGTTGCCCACCATAATCATGATCGGTCACCTTTTAGGCCGAGAGCTGTGATTAGGTTGCGGCGCATATCCGCAATTTCGCGGCAAGCCTCATTGAGTTCGGTGGCGACATCGGCAGATACAATCAATGTGCCAGTATTTATGGCTTTGGCTATTTGATTCAGATTGTTTGCTAGGCGGGATTGTCCCAATTGGCCAAGAAGCCGACCAAGAGCAATATGGTCTTTCACTGGTTGCTTGCCGCGTGTACGGGGCTTTGGTACGTCTTCTTTGAATACACACCACCGAATATAGGCGTTTAAGCTCATATCACCCGCACGGTCATCCAGTAGTTTACGTTCGTTTTGCGTTAAACGTAGAGAAAATGGGGCAAGGCGTTTACGCTTTATCGGTGCTTCGCTATCGGCTGAAATGTTGAAACTATCAATAATTTTCAATGAATTAGAGGGCATTCTCTGGCCCTCCTATGTCATAGGCGTTGAATAGCAACTGCAATGGGTTGCGTACCCCCGCAACCAACTGAATTTGTCTCTGCTCGACAAATTTTTGAAGCCCCAAAGCTTTTTCATATTCTTGACGTAAGTTGTGTGGGTATCGAACTCCCGCAACCAATAAAACAGCCCCCGCAAGGGGGCTTTTTTGTTGGTGCGAGGCATGATTTAAACCTCAATATTTTCTGCGGCAAATATCGCGCTCCGTTATAATTGATAAAATCAATTATAGCCACTGCGCGGGTTCAAACCTACCTTTCGTACTAAAACCAAACACAATAGGTAATTTTACTTGGGTTTAATGAAATTCAAATGCTTTCCCTGTAGTCAAATCTTATGCACCCACATCAAACTATCTTTGCTATTGCTATATATATAGTCGCCATAAATCTTGTGGCGTTCTTGGCATTTGCTTGGGATAAGCATTGTGCGCAAAACGGAATGTGGCGTGTGCGTGAAAGTACGCTTTTATT
>Ga0209345_10001733_pt1 | contig 25433 bp, 17 predicted proteins | sample Cruoilmetagenom7_FD_187294 | JGI IMG/M metagenome (GOLD analysis project Ga0209345, IMG submission 187294) | Oil polluted marine microbial communities from Coal Oil Point, Santa Barbara, California, USA - Sample 7 (SPAdes) (version 2) | ecosystem: Environmental > Aquatic > Marine > Oil seeps ...
GGCAACGGTCGCGACACCCTGAACGGCGGCAACGGTCGCGACACCCTGAACGGCAACAGAGGAAACGACACCCTGAACGGCGGCAACGATCGCGACACCCTCAACGGCAACAGAGGAAACGACAACCTGCACGGCGGCAGAGGAAACGACAACCTGCACGGCGGCAACGGAAACGACACCCTCAACGGCAACAGAGGAAACGACACTCTCAACGGCGGCAGAGGACACGACACTTGCAAAAACGACGGCGCTTCCAAGATTAACTGCGAAGCATAAGGAGCAAGCCCGACACGCTCCGCCTCTTCATGCAAAAGAAGCCGGAGAACAGGTGAAATGCCCCGCGCAGGCATACCTGGTAGAGCTGTCGATCCGACATGTTGAACAGCGAAGACATCGCCTCCGGATTCCTTCAGGAGACGACCAAACACCATTCGCCGGGGTTCCTCCCACGGGAGGACACGAGCCGAAATCCCCACAGCAATCTATTTAGATGGCAGACAGGAGGCCGATACAACCGCTAGCCACCTCTCAGGAGTGCACAATTTGCGCGCAGCCGATCTCGCACTGCCCAACAAGCCGGCATAAACCCACAAAACTACAAAAACGGAAAAACCATGAGACCTCAGAATCTTTCTTCCCGCTTCTTCGGCTGGACAACAGCAGCAATCTTCCTCACAGGGACTCTCGCAACAAACACCGCAGAGGCAACAGCAGCCCCTACTTTGAAGTGCCATGGCCTCACGGTCACCATTGCAGGCACACCAGGGGATGACGTTCTTATTGGTACACCCGGTGATGATGTCATACACGGTTTCCAGGGGAATGACATTATTTATGGTCTTAATGGCAATGATGTGATTTGCGGCGGCAAAGGCAATGACATTCTCCACGGAAACAAAGGGCACGACACCCTCTACGGCGGCAAGGGGAACGACACCCTGAACGGCGGAGACGATGACGACACCCTGAACGGCGGCATCGGTCACGACATCCTGAACGGCAACGACGGGAAAGACACCCTGAACGGCCACACGGGGAACGACACCCTGAACGGCGGCAACGGGGACGACACCCTGAACGGCAACGACGGGAACGACACCCTGAACGGCAACGACGGGAAAGACACCCTGAACGGCCACACGGGGAACGACACCCTGAACGGCAACGACGGGAACGACACCCTGAACGGCCACACGGGAAACGACACCCTGAACGGCAACGACGGGGACGACACCCTGAACGGCCACACGGGAAACGACACTCTCAACGGCGGAGACGGTCAGGACACTCTGAATGGCGGCATCGGTCACGACATCCTGAATGGCGACGACGGGAACGACAGACTGAACGGCAACAGAGGGAAAGACGGCCTGAACGGCGGCAACGGGAAAGACACTTGCATAAACGACGTCATCTTCAAGGTTAACTGCGAAGCTTGAGGAGCAAGCCCAACACACTCCGTCGGAAGGTCAGGACGCTTTATGGCCACTCGCGCCTATTCCTCCTGGCATTTCGCGGTAGGTTGGGGCCACAGGGCTGAGCACGTTCAGCTCTGTGGCAGGGATCTTCTCTTTTTCCAGATAGAGGAGAAGCCCAAGGGCAGCATTACCCTTCTCTTTTATATCGAGAAGCGGCCCAAAAAATACACGGACCCCCTTGCGTAAAACCAAAGAGAAATTCTCTTTTGCGAACATAACCCGGGCAGTCTTCTGCCGCAAGGCAGGCGGAAGCAGGGCCAGCGCCTCAATCAGAACTTTTCCCTGAGCGTCTTTCCAGTAGTCGCCGGGACGGGGCGGAGAAGTCGACACATCTCTTTTCTTGGGTGACACCTCTTCACTACCGGTCGAGGCACTACCAGTCGAGGCCGCACTGTCCACTTCCAAGATGGGAAACTCGCTCGCCTCTTCAGCCGTCAAAGTAGTGAGTACTCTGCAATGCTCGTCGATCAAGAGAAAACGGCCCGCCAAAAGCACGGCGACGAGAGGCTGACGCTCTGTGATTTCCAGGCGTAAACGTCCTGGGAGATGACGGGAAACGTTGGCATCTTCCACCCACGGCAACACTTCCAAACCCCGCTCAATTTCCCCGACCCTCACACGGACAATATTCTCCCCCTTTTGTACTCCAGACATGCGGATCAGTTCGGCTTGGGAAAGACGCTGCGCACCAATTATTTCTATCCGGCTCACCTGAAAAAGGGGAGAAAAAACGAGCAAGAGCAGGACTATCGCAAACAAAATCCCGCCGATTATCCAAGTCCGCTGTTGGCGAGCCTCCACTTTACGGTCGTGCTCGATCACACGACGCCGGGCTGTAAGACGGGGATCAAGTGAGGTCACAGACCCAATTGGACGGGAACGCGTGACTTCTCCGTCTGTCCGGGCCGTGACCCGGTTCATGTGCCCATGTCCCGGGAATTTTCGCAGGGATTTTCGCGAGAGCTCTGATCTGGGCTCGCAACGGTTTTCCCCGAACTGGTATCAAGACGAGCACCTGTCGGGAAATCGAAATCGCCAATCAAACGAAGTTCCGGCACGAGATCCGTTCCGCAAATCTCTCGCGTTTTTGCCCGCACAGCCTGAATCACATGGAATACATCCGCCGCTGTCGCCCAGGGCTCAGCCATCACAAAATTTGCGTGTTTCGCCGAGACGTACGCGCCACCTATGCGCAGGTTTTTGCAATCAGCAGCATCGATCAAGCGGCCGGCAGAATCCCCTGGGGGGTTCGTGAAAACACTGCCACAATTTCCTTCCCCTGCCGGATGGTGGTCTTTGCGCCAGCGCACAATCTCGGCAAGTCGCGTACCAATCTCAGTTGCGTCGCCCTTCGACAAACGAAAGTCAGCCCGCAGCACGACATCAGTTGAAACCAAGTTGGAATGACGGTAAGACAAATCCAAGGAAGCAACACTGCGGTCTTGTGTCGTACCCGAGCACAAATCCATAATCCGTGCCCCTTCGAGCACTGCAGACATCTCAGATCCATGCCCACCCGCATTCATGCGTACCGCGCCTCCAACTGAAGCGGGAATACCCACACCGAACTCGAGTCCGGCAAGACCGGCCTTCGCCACTTGCCGGGCAAGAAAAGGCAGGGGTGTTGCGGCCCCCGCTTGCACGCGTACACCGTCTTGTGTGCTCCAGTTAAAACCGGCGCCAAGCTGTAGGGCAAGTCCGGGAAATCCCTGGTCAGATACGAGCATGTTCGATCCCCGCCCTATCATCAGAATAGGCAGGCCGTAACGTGCCGACATCTCTCCAGCGGCGCACAGCTCATCTTCGTTTTCCACGGTGGCAAAAAGCGCAGCATTCCCGCCCACCTTATAGGTGGTCAGGGGAGCAAGCGAAAAATCGCGCTGTGGTGGAACAGAGAGAATGCCTCGCAGTTCTTCCCACACCACAGCAAAAGGATCCGCCATCAAGGCAGAAAAGGCAGGTGTCCCTGTCTCCTCGGCTGCTTCCGGCCGCGCAACACCTGGCGTCTCTACAGAAAAGCTGTTTTTTTCTCCAGAGGTTGTTGTTTTTGTCGCGCTTTTTTCTTGAGAAAAAGACTGCAAAAGCGGGGCTACTTCTGCAAAAAGAGTGGTGACGTCACCGGCCCCAATCGACAAGCACACATCGCCCTGGCGTACGGAAGCGGCGGTGGCTGCAGGGAGATCGGCGCGCTGGGGCACATACTGGCATTGCCCGCCGGCCTGTTGGGTTGCGACAGCAACCAGCTCGCCGGAGACTCCTGGTATTGGGTCTTCCCGCGCGGGGTACACGTCGGTGACAATCACAAGATCTGCTTCCGCCAGGGCGGCACCAAACTCTTCGGCAAAAGAACGCGTGCGTGAATAGAGATGGGGTTGAAAAACGGCGACAACCCGCTCCCATCCTCCCGCGCGTGCTGCCTGAATTGCAGCGCGTACTTCAGTGGGCAAGTGCGCGTAATCGTCCACAAAAACTGTGCCTGCGACTTCACCACGCCGGTCAAAGCGGCGGACGACACCCTGGCAGCGGCTGAGTCCTGTGAGCGCTCCGGAGACAGATGCACCGAGTTGCACGGCCATGGCAAAAGCCGACAAGCTGTTCGCCACATTATGCGCACCTGCCTGCATGATTCGGAGGTGTCCCAGCTCTTTGCCTGCTGCTTCCACACGAAACGAGACGCCATTTTGATCTTGACGAAGATCTGTCGCGATATAAGCGGCGGCGTCCCGGCCCGCATACCAGGCTTTTTCGTCTGTGTCCTGAGAAATCACAGGGCGGAAACCGTCGACCCAGACTCCGGTCACGTCCAGCCCACGCGCCACGCGCGCGATACCAGGATCATTCAAACCAACCACGCGGGGTCCTGCCACCTGCCCGAGAAAACGCGCAAAGGCCGCTTCCAGCCCAGCCAGGTCACCATAGTGTTCGAGATGATCTGCCTCGACATTCGTAATAATCGCGGCTTTTGCTGTAAGCGTCAGAAAAGAGCCGTCCGACTCGTCGGCTTCGCACACGAAATATGCGCCTTCTCCGCAGCGGGCGTTGGCACCGATCCCCTGCAGTTCCCCTCCCACAATGTAGCCGGGGTCAAAACCCGCAGCTTCGAGCGCACTTACCAGAAAAGCTGTGGTAGAGGTTTTTCCGTGTGTGCCCGCGACTGCCACAGTGCGCCAGCGACGCGTGAGGGCACCAAGCAACTTGGCACGCGATAAAACGGGAATGCCTGTCCGTACTGCTTCTTGTACTTCTGGGTTCGTGTCACGCACGGCAGCAGACACAGCCACAAGATCAGCATCGCCCACATTCAAAGGATCGTGACCAATGAATACAGGAATACCAAGCGCTTCTACTCGCTGTGCAAAACGGCTACGTGTCTGGTCTGAACCCGAGACACGGTAGCCAAGAGCAGAGAGGATTGCAGCAATAGCGCTCATTCCAGAGCCACCAATCCCCACAATATGTATATGACGGGAGGTTTCACCAAGAAGACGGCAGGCCCGCTCCCCGGAAGTCGCGCTGTCATCGCGCGCAGGCAGCGAAGCAAAGGCCGTCGCGCTTTGCTCTTTTGTCGGGGGAACGTCACAAGAGCCCGCAGGATCAGAGGGTTTCATGTGGACGACCCTACACGACCAATCTCTGCCACAATCTCCTCTGCCAGGCGGCGCGCTCCTTGTGCTTCTCCCAAGCGAGAAGCAGCTCGCGCCATGGTCTCTCGCATTTGTGTGTTTTCCAAGAGAGGAGTCAGCACCGCGGCCAAAGCAGTCCCGGACACTTCTGCATCAAGTAACAGCTCCACAGCCCCCGCCTGCACAAGCTCCTCTGCATTCAAACGCTGATGGTCATCTGTCGCGTAGGGATAAGGGACGCACACTGCCGGTAAGCCCGTCGCGGCAAGTTCCGCGCAAGTGGATGCCCCGGAACGACACACCATGACATCGGCAAGAGCAAAAACCCGTTCGGCCTTCTCCTCAAAATCAATAGCGACATACTGCACGGAAGATCCCTGAAAAAGCCCTGCTGTTTGCCGCGCAATCTCGTCATAATCGCGACGGCCAACCAAGTGCACACACGCAAGATCGTCTCGTCTGCTCCAGCCAATCAAAAGGTCCAGCACGGCCTTGTTCAGACTACGCGCCCCTTGGCTACCGCCCATCACAGCCAGAACCTGGCGTCCTTCCTCAATCCCATACGCGGCACGCGCCTCTGCAGCAAGCTCCTGTCGCCGCTGTGAGGGCCTACCATCTGCATCCACAAGATCAGCAAAAACAGGACGCACAGCAAAGCCGATACGCTCGGCTTTCGGAAGATACTCTCGCGTTGCTTCAAAAGCCGTTCCGATAAAAACTGCGCGCCGTCCCGTGATCTTTGTGGCAATCCCCGGCACACTATTCGACTCATACGTCAAGACACGACGCTTGCGACCGGCAGCAAAAACACAAGCAAGACTGGCATAACCGCCCATTCCCACCACAACACGCGCGCCAGAAGCACGCAGGAGACGGCGCGCCTTCCAGACAGCGCGTCCCATGCCGGCGACTGTCCTGAGGTTGCGTGCAAGGGCAGGAGGACGCAAACTTCGTTCGAGACCCTGTACGGGAAAACCCACAAAATCAAGCCCAGCAGCCGGCACTGCCGTGACTTCAACGCCGGTCCGGCCTCCCACAAAACCGATGCGTTCCCGCGGAATGCCCAAAGCCACAATCTCGTCTACCACCGCCAAAGCAGGCAGCACGTGGCCGCCCGTTCCGCCACAAGTGATGACTACATCCCAGGGACCAACCCTGTCCTGCTTCTCCGGGGGAGGGGCCCCCACGTCCACTGCAGCCATACCGCCTACAGGCACGGAACTCTCAGAAAAAGCATTCTCAGGCACGTGAGTTTTTCCTCTGTTTTGCCAGCATTTGCCGGTGTTCATGTAATTTCTTCTCGACGACCTTATCTCCCTCGCGCGCCACGGAAATCACGATCCCAAGTGATGCCAGCAGCACAAAAGCGCTCGTTCCACCTTGCGAAACCAGAGGCAGCACAACACCCGTAATCGGGAGCAAACCAATGACAGCACCAATGTTCATCACCGCTTGCACAGCGATCCACACCGCGACACCTGACGCGATGAGCCGCCCGAAAGTATCAGGAGCACGGCGAGCCGCTTGCGCACAAAAGAGGACGAGGCCAAATGTGAGGACGAGCACCACAAGCGCCCCGATAAGACCAAGCTCTTCCCCAATAATCGCAAAAATAAAATCGTTGTGAGGGTTCGGGAGCCATGACCATTTCTGCCGGGAAGCGCCGAGACCGGTCCCGGTCCAACCACCGGAAATAAGCGCAATGATCGACTGCACAAGCTGGTATCCATCCCCTTGGGCATCACCCAACGGATCGAATACGCCGCGCACCCGAGCCATACGATAAGGCGCGACAGCGATCAAAACCAGCGATGCTGACACAGCCAGACCAAACAAGGCCCCCATCAGCTGCACACGCACACCAGCCATACACAAAAGAAAAAGCGCGATCGAACAAAAAACAAGAGTGGTACCCAGGTCAGGTTGGAGAAGAAGCAGAATCGCAATCATCGTCAGCATGGGGAACACAATGGGAATAAGCGCGTGCAGCGAATCGTGCAGCAAGCTCTCCTTGCGACTCAGGACAAGGGCCGACACGAGAAGAAAACCCAGCTTGGCAGGCTCAGAAGGCTGGATCCGCATGGAACCGACCCGAAGCCAGCGCGTTGATCCCATTTCTGTGACACCAATACCTGGCACAAAAAGCAAAAGCATCAGAAAAATGCACACAAAAAACACGAGAAAAGCCCAGCGGCGCCAAATCCGGTAATCAATGAACGCCATCACCGCAAAGGCAGCAAAGCCAATACCGACCCACACCAGCTGTTTCAAAAAAATTGTGTAGGCAGACCCTGTTTCTTTCAGGGCAAAAATCGAACTCGCAGAAAGGGCCATCACCAGCCCGAATATTGTGAGAAAAAGCGTGAACCCAAAGAGCATTCCCGAGGTGGAGCCAACGGTGCGCACCGCCCGAGAGGCGGTCTGTTTCGCACGCGTCGACGAATGTTTGGCACGCGCTGTCTGCAGCTCCCGTAATTGCACAGGTCGGTTGACTGTCCGGGACTCAGTCATAGGCAACATCCGCTCCGTACAACTCCTGCACTGCCTCTACAAAGTCCTCACCTCGGGCCTCATAATTTCGATACCAGTCGAAACTTGCACATGCAGGAGAAAGAAGAACCGTGTCACCAGGATACGCAGCCTGCACCGCAGCCTGCACCGCCTCACGCATACTTTTCCCGGTGACCGCAGGGACTCCTGCAGAACGAAAAACCGCCTCAATTTCAGGTCCTGCTTCACCAATTCCCACAACCGCGCGTACATGGCCTGCCGCTTCGGCAAGACACGTCAAATCAAGCCCTTTATTGCGGCCTCCTGCGATCAGCACGACTTTTTCGTAACTCGAAATCGCAGTCTGCGCGGCATGGGGATTCGTAGCTTTCGAATCATCAACAAAAGTTACCGTATTGAAAACCGCGACAGTCTCCATACGGTGCGGTAACGTGATAAAAGACGCGAAACCCTGACCGATCGAATCCGGTGGCACTCCCATATCCACACAGACCGCAGCAGCAGCCGCATAATTGGAACGAAGATAGGCCGGCAAACTCTTGTCCGCTGTCTCCGGATTCTCACAGGGAATTTCCAAGGGACAAGCGCCGACCCCTGCAACAAGGAGTTTCTCGTCCTGCCATCCTGCCCACAAAACCTGCCCGGTCTCTCCCCCACACAGGCTTTTGGGCGCAGGACGAGGAGCCTCACGGCCGCTTGCTTTCGCGTGCTCACGCGCACAGTCCCCCAGTTGGGGCATAGTATTCGCCGCAAGGTCACGATACGAAAATGCCACCTTTCGCCCCGGTGCCGCGAACGCAAGAGAGGCAACAAGCGCATCATCGGCATTGTAAAGACAAAGATCGTCTTCCGTTTGGTTCGCCCACACCCGAGTTTTCGCCTTCGCATAGTCATCCACATTGAGATGCCAATCAAAATGGTCTTCTGCAATATTCAACAGGACCCCTACGCGCGCCCGAAATTTCTCTGTAAGCGCCAGTTGGAAAGAGGACACCTCGGCAACAACGACTCCTTCAGGCGGCACACGCGGTCCCATGACAATCATCGGAGTACCGATATTCCCGCATACTGCAACAGGAACCCCTGCTGCTTCAAATATCCGCCCAATGAGCGTCGTCACCGTCGATTTCCCGTTTGTGCCCGTCACGGCAACGATAGGTGCGACACACGCACGAAAAGCCAGCTCAATCTCGCTCCAAAGCTGCACACCTTGCTCGCGTGCCACCGTGAGCAAAGGGTGAAAGGGTGGCACGCCGGGGCTTGCCACAACCAGGTCTTTCCCTTCCAACAGCTCTGCTGCATGTTCTTGTACAGCATCATTTTCTGCTGCCTTCCCAAGCCCAAGCCCAAGAAAAATCTCCACACCCTCGGCACGAAGTTCCTCCGCCCGCCTCGTCTGCGCTTCACCGGCGAAATCATCCGCCACAGTGACATTGTTTCCCTTTTCTTGGAGGTAACGTGCAGCAGCCTGCCCACTTACTCCAAGACCAACAACGAGCGTGTGCCCCATCACACTCCTTCCGTCGAAAGCCAGTCGGCATAAAAAAGAGCCACACCAAATACAGCAAAAGCGGCAGCCACAATCCAGAAACGCACCACCACAGTGATCTCTGACCATCCCAACAATTCAAAATGATGGTGCACAGGCGCCATGCGCAACACACGCTTGCCAAAAACCCGAAAAGAGAAAACTTGCGCGATCACAGAAAGAGCCTCCATCACAAACAACCCCCCCATAATTGGCAAAAGCAATTGAGTGTTTGTGAGAAAAGCCAAGGCTGCCAAGGAGCCTCCTAAAGACAGAGAACCTGTATCGCCCATAAAAATCTTGGCCGGAGCAGCATTCCACCATAAAAACCCCGCACATGCCCCCACATAGGCCGCAGCCACAACAGCAAGGTCAAGCCCCTGATCAGTAAAGGTGTAGAAGTCATCATGACGAAACTGCCAAAAGGCAATAAGAACAAAACCCCCAAATACAAAAGTGCAACTGCCCGCAGAAAGGCCATCGAGTCCGTCCGTGAGATTCACTGCATTTGACGTCGCCGTAAAAAGAATCAGAACCCATAGAGTAAAAAGCACAATTGGCAGTTGAATGCCAAGTGGGCGGACAAAACTGACCTCTGTCGTGGCGTCAGTGTACCGGCGTGCCAACCAGGCGAAGAGCAAAGCAACAATAACTTGCCCAATAATCTTTCCGGTCTTGTTCAGGCCCAATGAACGACGATTGCGGAACTTCAAAAAGTCGTCCATGAAACCGATAACGCCCATCCCAAGCCCGCCGCCGAGTGCAAGAAGACCATTCCAGGTCACAGGTCGTTCATTATCGACATCGAAGATCGATAGGTGGCTAAAAAAATAGCCGCACACAACAGCCGCGAGGATAACCACCCCTCCCATAGTCGGGGTGCCCTGTTTTATAAGATGCGTACCAGGACCATCTTCTCGTATTTCTTGCCCAATTCCATGCCGGTTTACCAGACGGACAAAAAAGGGTGTTCCTACGAGTGTGATCGCTGCTGCCACACCGGCAGCAAGCAAAAGAGCGATCATACACTGCCCTCTCCACGTGCGGAATCATCCCGTCTTTGTAGACGACCAAGTTCCTCGCGCGCCACTACACGGTCATCAAAAGGATGAACTACCCCGCCCACAATCTGTCCAGCCTCATGGCCTTTCCCGGCAATCACCACAAAGTCCCCAGGATTCGCGTGTACAAAGGCGTCTCGAATCGCAAGACGACGATCAGAAACAACCACAAAAGACGCGCCACCTTTCCGTACTCCGGGCAAAATATCATTAATAATATTTTCCGGACGTTCGCTCCGCGGATTATCCGAAGTCACCACAACATGATCTGCAAGTGAAGCCGCGGCCTCTCCCATGAGAGGACGCTTCTGCCGGTCCCGGTCCCCCCCACACCCAATGACACAGCAAAGACGCCGGCCGGCAGGGAGCAGATCACGCGCTGCCGAGAGCAGGTTTTTCACTCCATCGGGGGTATGCGCGTAGTCAACAAGAACACTAAAATCCTGCCCAAGGTCAATTGCCTCGAAACGCCCAGGAACAGACATCATAGAGGCAAAACCATGCTGTATCTCTTCTGGGCTGAGATGGAGCGGCCACGGCTGGGACTCGTGTCCCAAAGCAACTGCGATTGCGGCAGCACAGGTGGCATTGGCCACGTTGAAAGTTCCACCAACCCCAAGCTCAATAGGAAGAGAACCCCAGGGTCCACGCAGAGAAAAAGCAAGCGACACAGGACCAGGCCGGACGTCAGTCGCGACAATATCTGCATCTACGTCTACGCCAGCGTCTGTGTCTGCACTCGTTCTCGTGGCAGAACGGGGCTCGACCGCGTACGTGATGATGGGAATTTCGGCGCTTTCTGCCAAACGCCTGCCATACCCATCCATGACGTTCACAACCCCAACACAGGAGCATCCCGCGCGGAAAAGCTTGGCCTTCGCCTTAAAGTACTCCTCCATTGAAGAGTGGTAGTCAAGATGATCCTGAGTGAGATTGGAAAAAGCCGCGACAGCGAAAGAGATACCGCCAACTCGATGCTGGTCCAAGGCATGCGAGGAGACTTCCATCGCAACGGCTTGCGCTCCCCCTCTTTTCATCTCAGCCAGCAGGCTGTGCAGGGCGGGCGCCTCGGGTGTAGTACGCACAGAAGGCAACGAACGTCCTGCCACACGCGTCTCTACCGTCCCGCTCATCCCTGTCACAAGGCCCCCGGCCCGTAGCACCGCGTCAATCATGAAAACCGTTGTGGTTTTGCCGTTTGTTCCGGTGACCCCAATCACAGGCATCACGCGCGAAGGACATCCATACACAAGAGAAGCAATAGGCCCCATAATGGGGCGCACAGTTGGGACAATCAGCTGAGGAACAGGCAAGTCAAGAGAACGCTCACACAAAAGAGCCACAGCACCGTCTGCCACGGCATCTGCAGCATGAAGATGCCCGTCAGCCGTCGCTCCAGGCACACAACAAAAAAGGTCGCCTGCCACAACAGCCCGCGAATCATGCTGGACGCCTGTTATTTCAACTGTGGACAAGTCAACTGTGGCCGAGCCGACACCAGGAGAACAGGAAACCCCCTCAGAAAACACACGGATTAATTCAGCCAGATTCATCTGTGAAATCTCCTCTCCTCATACCCGGTACACCTCTGGGTAGATTGCTCACAAACCCTCCCATTGGCCATAAAACCACACCCTGCACAAAGCGCGAAATCTCCCGCGTGTCAACACGCTCATCTCCTCTTCGTCTCTGCATCAAACTCGTCGTATTCCACGCGTCTCTACTTCTACGTTTCCTCTGCGACGTTCTTCATTTTCAGAGGAAATAGACCGTACGGTTAGTCAAATCAGGATTCTCCCTGTAAAAATCTCGCGGAAACTCAAAACATGCCGAAAAACCCCAAACAAGAGGCCTCAATTGCGATCGGAACAGGATCGCGAAGGATAAGCTGCCACGAACGAGTCGCGAGATTTTCTCTTCATCCTTCCCCATGACCCAACAGGCGCTATCTCGATTTTTCTCCCTTTTGCGAGGGCTTCGCCCGTGGTGGAACAGGACGCAGTGCAGGACGGTCTGCAAAAACCGAAGAAGCCGTCGTCTTCAGCACCGGCGCATAAGAGTCTCGCTTCTGCCCAACCACACTTGGAGGAAGGCTCAGTCCCACAAGGGCAAGATTTGCCATCTTTGCGAAGGTGGGTGCCGCGGTCCGTCCGCCTGAATAGACCGGTTGTGGAGCATCGAGGACCACAAGCCCAATCAGTCGGGGGTTATCAAGGGGCGCCATCCCCACGAAACTCGAACGGTAGACAGAAGCGTAGGTACCGTCGATCACTTTACGAACCGTGCCCGTCTTTCCCCCAACGGTATAACCAGGCACAATGGATTGCCCGCCGGTTCCGCGCGTCACCACCAACTCCATCATGTCTTTCATTTGCGCGGCTGTTTCCGGACTCACGACACGAACTGGATCCGGGCGTTCGAGGAGTACTTCGTCTCTATCCTGGCTTCCCGTTGAAAGCACAATCCTCGGCTGTACCATGACACCATCATTGGCAAAGACACTATAAGCCTGCAGGATTTGCAGAGGGGTCAAAGTGAAGGCATAGCCAATGGCAGCGCTTGCCACAGTCACCCCATCCCATTCTTCAGGAGATCGCAGCTTTCCCCCTGCTTCCCCAGGAAGCCTCACCCCAATTTTCTGCCCATATCCAAAACGCTGCATCCAATCGTGTAAGCGTTGCCCTCCCAAGAGGTCAGCAATCTGGATCATGCCCACATTCGAAGACCGAGCAAAAATCTCTGAGACATCCCAGAAAACATCGTCATGTCGCGGGGAATCCGTGAAAGTCTCTTTATACACTCGTATTTTGTCAGGGACTTCGAAGATCTGGTTTGGGGTCACCAGCTTTTCTTCGAGCGCAGCAGCAACAATAATCGCTTTCCCGATGGAGCCCGGCTCGAACGTGTAACCTACTCCCCCATTTGTCCAGGTCTGCGGGGCAGATTCCCCTGGACTGTGTGGGTCGAAAGTGGGGTCAGCAGCATAGGCTAAAATGTCGCCAGTCTGGGCGTCCATAATGACCGCAAGTCCGCCTTCCGCTCCGTGTGCGGCGACGGCCTCACGCAAAACCTGTTCCGTCTCAAACTGGATAGAAGCATCTAAAGTTAGCTTTACGTCCTTACCCGACCGCGAAGGCGTCCACTCTTTAATGCCATTTGGAATAAGGCGTCCATTAGGGTCAGCCTCTGCGAGCCATCTGCCCGCAGTCCCCGTCAACTCCTCATTAAAGGCCTGCTCGATTCCCGCTTTCCCAATATTCTCGCGATTCACAAATCCGAGCACTTGGGCTGCCAAAGGGCCCGAAGGGTACCTACGAACAGACTCGTCCCGCAAAGACACACCCGGTATATCCAAATCAACAACTGCCTCAGCCACTTCTGGTGCAACACCGCGCGCGACAAGCAGATAAAACTTGCTTGAATCACGAATCGACCGGGCCAGTTTGTCCACAGAAAGGTTTGGAATCACTTCGGACAGGCTTTTTGCTGTCTTGTCTGGATCATTTATCTGTTGGGGATTCAGCACCACATTGGGGCGGTTCACAGAAGTAGCAAGATGCTTCCCATTGCGGTCCATCACACTTCCACGCCCCGCAGGCACTTCCACGCGTCGCAGCCATTGTGACCTGCCGCGTCCCTGCCATTCATCGGGAGTCACACCTTGCAGCTGCACCAAACGCGCCACAATCAGACCAAAAAGCAGGATAAGCAACAGGAGAAAAACACCAAGGCGCTTCGTCAACATGCGCTCTTGCGTTTCGCGGTCCAGAACACGCGTCCCAACAGGCTTACGATGCAGCTTTTGCATCACCGTATTGCCAAAGTCAAGCGTGATATCGCGCGTTTCCTCGATACGCCGTCCAACCCACCCAGAAGGCGGCCCGTCCATCTCGCCAAACCCAAGACGGCGACCAGAACGAGGCACATACCCCCGCGAGAAACGCACGTCCTTTTCTTGATGATCCCCAGTTTTTCTCCGCCTTGCCTTTGCAAGAAAGGCGACAGAAGAAACTCCCTCTTTTTCCGCGGCTACAGTCCCGCGAGAACGGGATTTCTTCTGCCCCCTCCGCAAAGGAGTATTCGGCGAAGCACGCTGTTTCGCCGAAGCCCGCGTGCGTCCTGACCGAGTTCCCGACCTGGTTCCTGACCGAGGCGCCGTCGCTTCAGCACCCGAGGAAAAAGAGGCCTTTCTTTTTCGGCGCTGTCCATCTTCGGACTTCCGGCGCTGTCCATCTTCGGGAAAGCCATTCGCTGCCGAACGAGAAGTAGGCGAAGAAACGGGTGGAGTATCCAAGGGAAAAATCCTACCCTGCGCGGCTGGAGTCTTTCTCCCGCCACCTTCAGCCCTTCTCCCGCCACCTTTTGTCTTCCTGTCACTTGCCTGGGCAGGACGACCGCGAGCAAAACGGCTCGCTTTCCTGCCGTCTTTTGCGACTGCTTTTTTCACGGCAGAAGCAGCACTCTGCGGAGAAGATCGGCCTGCAACCTGAGGAGAAGCAGCCTTTCCCTCGCGCTGAAAAGCAGACTGTTTTGCGCGCTCCTTGGGCCCCTGCCCTGACTGTTTTCCCGAAATTTTGGAACCAGAACGTGCAGTATCTTGCACATTACGAGAAAGTACTTCATCTGGAAGTCGCTGACGAAGGGGTGTCGGAGGCTTTTGTCGCGGCTTTTCCGACCGCTTCTGCCCTACTTGTACACGAGAAGCCTCTTCGCTGGGCACAGAAGGGGCAGGCTGTCTGTTTACACGCTTGGCGCTCTTGGCGCTCTTGGCGCTCTTGGCGCTCTTGGCGCTCTTGGCGCTCTTGGCGCTCTTGGTAGGCTTCGTAATGTTTGGCCGGTCTTTTTCGCTTGCTTTTCTGAGGCTTCCTTTCCCGGAAGCAGACGCGACATCACGAGTTTTCCTGTCCTTGTCGGGGCGCACACCTTTCGCACCTACAGCTTTGGCAGCACCAGCAGGATCAGGGGAATACCCAACATGACGGGAAGATTTGTTTTGAGGAGAAGGAGTAGGCGACGCTTGCCGAGAACGCTGCGTTCTCGAAGGAGGCATTCCGCTCTTTCCCGTGACGCCCTTTGCGGCGTCTCTCTTCGCAAATGAGCCTGCGCGGCCCGTCCGGTCAGAACCCGTCCGCTTGGGATCTTTCTCCCGGCCTTGACGCTTTTTTTCTTTGCGTTCTGCTGGTCCGTCAGAGTGTGCACGCGAAGAAGCCGAATCGTCAGCGGGGATACGTCGAGCTGAGGACATTCGTCTTCTCCTGCTCAGTAGTCACTATCTGGGACTGTCCCCGCGACTCCGCCTACATCTTCGCCTGCCGGCATCATCGTGCGACGTCTGCCGTTGTCTTTGCCATACTGTTTCCTGTCTCATGGGCATCTTGTCCAGCAGCTCCCGTCGCGCCGGCCTCTTCCGAAAGAAGACCAGACACATCAACCAAAACAACTGCTTCGTTCTCTGGAATCACCATTCCCAATTCCGCAGCAGCTCGATCAATCCGCTCCGGCGACTCCAACACGGCCACTTCAAGGCGTTTCTCTTCATGGATGTCCTGCAAATACTGTGATCGGCGCTGTTCTTGGTCGAAATCAAAAGCTGCCTGAGCAAGACGAACATGCACAATAGAAATCCCGGCAATCGCAGCCATCGACACAAACCCAACAACAACAGCTACGACCCAGGGTCGCCGTCCAATAAGAGAGTTTTCAGGAGAAACAGATCTTTGCCCCTGTTTCTCCCGTCCTTTCGGAGCAGCATTGTCCGGCGAATCATTTCTTCCACGCGAGGAAGCTTTTGTTTCGACTGAAAAAGACGACGGCAACCATTGCCGTGCTATCTGAGCCATTACACTTTCTCCCCTGCTCGAAGCTTGGCAGAAACCACACGGGGGTTCTTCTCTGTCTCCTCGGCAGAAGGACACACAGGTTTTCGAGTCAAACACCGCATAGCTGGAGGAACAAGATCTTCTACGGGCATGCCACGCGGGTGCTCCGCTGGTCGGCATTTACTGAGAAAAAACCGCTTGACCGCGCGATCTTCCAAAGAGTGATAGGAGATAACCGCCATACGGCCTCCAGGAGCAAGCAGCGCAAAACCGCGATGGAGCACATCTTGCAACGCGCCCAGCTCATCATTGACTTCTATCCTGATTGCCTGGAAGGTACGACGCGCGGGATGCGGTCCGGTACGCCGCGTTGCTGCAGGAATCGCGTCTTTCACAATCTCACCTAGTGCAGTTGTGGTGAGGATCGGAGTGTGTTCCCGGTGGCGAACAATCGAGCGGGCGATTCTCCTTGCAAAACGCTCTTCTCCGTACTCTCGGATCACGCGTTCCAACTCGGCGAAATCATATTCGTTCACAACATCGCTCCCACGCAGAGGAGAACAAGTATCCATCCGCATGTCGATGGGAGCTTCCTGGCGAAAACTGAAACCCCGATCAGCCCAGTCAAGCTGGGGAGAAGAAACACCGAGGTCCAGCAAGATTCCGTGCACTGACGACAGCCCTTGCTCTGCAACGACCCTGGTCATATTGCGGAAATCGCTTTGCACAAGCCTGACCCGCTCCCCAAAGGGGGCCAGCCGGGAACCTGCCGCGCGAATAGACTGTTTGTCTTTGTCAATGCCCAGCGCCCGGCAAGAAGGAAATTGCTGCAAAAGAGCTGCGGAATGTCCGCCCCCTCCCAGTGTCGCGTCCACAATCCAGACCGGGCTCTTGTTGTCGTCGCTACCGTCGCTACCGTGGATGTCGTCACTGCTGTGGTTTTTGCCGTCCTCGCCATTTGATGGGTTTTCTCCGAACAAAGGAGCAAAAATAGCGAGCACTTCTGTGACGAGAGCAGGGCGATGAAAGAATTCTCGGCTCCAACAGGACAGGAGGTCGGTATTCTCGGTGTTCATTCCTCGCCCTTCCTCTGCCTTTTACGATCTCAATTGTCAAACAGTTCTCTTGCCTGCAGGCAGATCCGCTGCCGGCCACAAGCAAAGCCAGGCACAACAACCTGTGTAGTACGCTGCGAGAGCAAGAGCACGAAAAAGCTCAACAGGGCACAGGCATTGCTGTCGACCTTCCTGTGATTCTCCCCTGGTTGTTCCAGGAGTTTGCTCACGAAGCAAGGGCAAAACCCGCGACATCACAGCCTTCTTGCACGCGATCGCAGCACCTCACACCAAGAAAAGTCCTGATGCAGCCGGTCACTTCCAAGAAAAGACGTATCCCGACTTTCTCTGGCAATCTCACGGAAAAACGGCTCTCCGGCCGTTGGATCCTCACATGGCAAGCCGAAAAACTCTCACCACGCTTTGCCGTACGCGAGGTGCCATCGAATCACCTGTCATGAGAACCGTCTCGTCCCCCGATTGCCTCATCACCTCGTTGCCGTTCAGCCTCCCATCTTTCCAATGACCAGAGCTCGATGTACGCGCCGAACCCGATCACTGTCACATCCTTCACAAAGCCCGCATAACTGCGGTGTTGCTTCCTCACCAGCAGACGGCCTTGTCCGTCCAGCTCGACCTCTGCCGCAGCTGAAAAAAAGGCCCTGCGATACTCACGATTGACCTTTGTGCCCATATCGAGCCCCAGCACTTCAGCTTGGCGCTCGCCCCAGACAGAAAGCGGATACACGTGCAGGCAGTAATCCTCGCCCTTTGTGACCACTATGCCTTCAGCCAACTGCGATCGGTACTCAACTGGAAGTGTCAACCGTCCCTTGACATCAAGCGAGCGCACTTGCTCACCAAGAAACAAGCCACGCCTCCTCAATCCTTGAGGTGCACAGAGCATGCAACGACTCTGTCTGGTTTCCTGAAATATGCCAGGTTGCCAGCTCTTCTTTCGCCAACACACTCACGCATCATGCAACAGGATGACGATCTCCACTTTACCCCACTAATTTCCCACTATCAAACACCAGCCCCCACTATTGCCATACCTTTCCCCACCTTTTCCCGCTTTTTGGAACACAGAAAGAGAAAAAAACAGGGCTACACCAGGGGAAAAATCGAAAACCACACAAGTGAGAGAAAACATCACAAAAGGCTTAGAAAAATACCTAACAAAACGGAATAAGCAGACAAATAACACAAAAAATAGACGTCACCGCAAGCGGCAAAACACAAGATCGTGTCACGTCGCCCCGGCCCTACCACGGCCCTCGCAGCGCGATGCCGGTCCCCACACCAACACTGCCACTCCGCAGAAATCCTCCGGAAAAACCAACACACACGGGAAAACGCACAGACAAACGAAACAACACAAACAAAAAGGCTATCCGGACAGGAAGAACCTCTTCAGGTAGGTGATCTCACCAACAAAAAACCGAGAAAAAATCTATGCCGACATGCCGACAGAAAGATAGTTGCACCAATCGGGATGCAACCGCCCCGCTGCCGCAGCAAGCCATGTGTAATCACTCGGCGGACTGGGAGGGGTACGCAAACGCAACCCCGCTTCCCTAGGAGTCAGGTTCCGTTTTGAACCATTACAACCCCGACAAGCCGCGACCACATTCTCCCAAATATGCGGACCGCCCTTTGACCGAGGAATCACATGATCAATGTTCTCCGCCTTCGCTCCGCAATATTGACAGCGAAAACCATCACGTAAAAACACAGCCCGTCGAGAAAGAGCGGCGCGACGTCGAAAAGGCACACAAACAAAATACGTCAAACGAATCACAGAAGGAACTTCAACAGAAAGTACTTCAGACCGCAAACATCGGTCTTCCGCGTGCACAACTTCTGCTTTCCTATTCATCACCAGGACAACAGCACGACGCACCGGTACGACACATAATGGCTCGTACGTAGCGTTCAAGACCAGCGATCTTCCCATGCCAAGGTCCTTTTGCTCCCGCGACCGAAACAGCAGCAAGTATAGTTCAGCCAGGCACCAGAGGAAGAACATCTCCACAAACAAGTGCAAAGTTAAAATCAGACAAGATACTCCGCACATCTCCCCACACGCCGTAAACCTCTAGCCGCAACGCCGTAAACCTCGACAATATCTCAACCAGGACACCAGGTCATCGCGACGCTGTTGCGCTGTCACTGTCGAAGGAACCTCTCCTTTTTTTCCTCCATACGCCGTCTGACGTCGCCAAGCCAAATACGCAACGTCCGGCAAAGGCAGAAAGGGCCACCGCTTCCACCAGCCGCGCCGCGCAACCCGGAAAACCGCCCGTATGCCCTCGGGCCACAATAATGGGTGCAAAAAGACTCCCCAAACATCAGAAAAATCATCAGAAAAATCACTTACGGTCACAGTCCGAGTCGTCCGTCTCGCTGCACCCTGGTGCGCCCGCTCAGTTTTTTCTCCCATATCTCCTCCAGAACGCCCTCTCACCGCTCCCCTGTCCTTGTCCCTGTCCTCTTGTCTCCTGGCCTTGGCCTTTCTCCTGCCCTCTGCCTTTCAGGGAAGAATCCGGCCGTTTACGAAACAACCCGAGCAGCCCCGCTCCCGAAAAACGCGGCGGCAGACCCGACTCCAGCAGCGATCATTGCAAGCGCAGCCGCCCCCACTATTCCCGCATCCTCCCCAAGCAAAGCAGCCACAATCTCAAGAGGTCGCGCGTGCGCGATCCGTGCCCGCCGTTTTGCCTCGGCTCGCGCAGGAGCAAGCAATAAATCTCCGGTAGCGCAAACCCCTCCCCCAACAACTGCCATACGCAAATCCAACAAATTCGCAACCGAAGCGATCCCGCGACCAAGCGCCTCACCTGCCTGCTGAAACACCTGCAACGCAAGAGCATCACCTGCTCTACTTGCCATCGCCACATCCCGGGCGGTAAAACCATGTACCGAACTCAGAGAACGGTCGGGAAAAGCAGCAGCCGCAGTCCGTTCTTCCCATATCTCTCGCAAGACACTTCCGCGTCCTTCCCCGTTCTCCAGACGCTGTACGGCCTTACGCGCAATAGCGGTCCCCGACGCTTCAGCTTCAAGACAGCCTTGCGCCCCGCAGCCACACATCTCTCCTGGCGGCGACACAATAATATGGCCAATATGACCGGCGTTGCCTGCTTGCCCATGCAGCAATCGCCGATCGAGCACAATGCCTCCACCTACTCCTGTGGAGACAACTACCCCAAGATAATTTTCCACACCTCTTGCTGCCCCGGTCCATCCTTCCCCCAGAGTAAAAGCCTTTGCATCATTGTCAACAGTCACATCGCCGGCCAGGTCCACAGTCACGTCTTGTTGGAAGTGGGTAGAAAGCCGATCCTGCAAGGGAAAATCCCGCCAAGCTGGAATATTCAGAGGAGAGACTCCCGACGCGATCATCGGCCCCCCACACCCAACACCAATACCAAGAATCGTTGCACGCCTTTTCTCTGAGAAAGCGCCTGTCCCCCGCTTGTGTTGCGCGAGTAACGTGTCAACGAGTTTCACTGTGTCGGCGAAGAGGGCTTCCGCCGTCCCCGTGGCATGAGTAGGAACGCGTTGGCGCGCGAACACTTCACCATGCATATTCACGAGGCCCGCGGCTAATTTTGTTCCGCCGATATCCAAACCGATAAAGAAAGCCATGTCCTTTTCGCCCCCCACACAGACACCCCACAATCCTCAGAACAGTAATCAGGATACCGCGGGATTTCTCCAATCCCGTTACCAGGAAATCCTGCAGAATATGCAGCAAGCCCTGCATGGCAAAGACGAGGTGATCCACCTTGCCACCACAGCGCTGCTCGCAGGAGGACACGTTCTTGTAGAAGATGTCCCTGGGGTTGGAAAAACTCTCCTCGCCAAGTCTCTCGCCGAGACTTTCGGGTGCACCTGGAATCGCGTGCAATTCACTCCCGATCTTCTCCCCTCCGACCTTATTGGCGTGAACGTCTTCGAGCCGGAAAACGGAAAATTCACCTTCCATCCCGGCCCGGTCTTCGCCAACATACTCCTGGCCGATGAAGTGAACCGGGCATCCCCAAAAACCCAATCAGGCCTGCTCGAGTGTATGGAAGAACAGCAGGTGACCGTCGATGCCACAACCTTTCATCTGCAGCGTCCCTTTTTCGTGATCGCCACACAAAACCCGGTGGAACATGAAGGCACCTATCCCCTTCCCGAGTCTCAACTCGACCGTTTTCTCATCAAACTCACCCTAGGATATCCGTCTCGGTCTGCCGCAATAGCGATGCTCGACTCCCAAGGCAAATCAAGCGAACCGCGTGCGAGCCTTCTTCCGATATCCAACCCGGAGGAGATCCTGCAGCTCATCAGGATCGCGTCTCAGTGCCATACTGCCGCACTTCTGAAAGAATACGTACTTGACATTGTAGAGGCCACGCGAAAGAACGAAAATATCGCGCTAGGCGCCTCGCCTCGGGCATGTATCCACCTATTGCGGGCAGCGAAGGCAACTGCTGTACTACAAGGGCGAGACTACGCGGTGCCCGACGACATCAAATTCACCACACATGCCGTGCTTGAGCACCGGCTTGTCCTCTCTCCAGCAGCCAGAGCCCAAGGGATCACGCCAAAAACAGTGCTCACGAGTATTCTCGAACATGTTCCTGTTCCTCATCCCCAGTGACATGCATGATGTCCCGGTCATGTCACTCGTCATGTCTCCGACAATTCGAGAACCCGACGGTGGAACCTGAGATGAAGCAAGGCCGACGCACGGTACGACCAACGCTCCGAGGCATTGGCCTCGCCTGTCTCGTGCCGACTTTCTGGCTCAGCGGACGGCTACTCGGTAATCCTGAATTATTTGCTTTGTGCGCAGCAACAGCTGCTACATGGGTGGGTTCGGGGCTTCTTCTGATTTTCGCCCCTCTCGTTCCGGTGCTTGAGCGATCCACTCCTCCCACGGAAAAGAATTTTTTTTTCTCCGATACCCTCTCACCGCCCAGCAGACTCTCGATGAGCTATGCCCTACAGGTACGTTTCCCTTGGGTGTTTCCTGTCTGGTCGATCGAAGAACGACTCTCCCGCCAGGGGGCAGGGGAAGAGAAACTGAAAATAACTGGAGCAATTGCCAATCAACGTACCGTTGTAAATCTCGGACCGGTACCCCGTGGCCTCTACACACTCGGCCCGACAGAGACACGCCGTTCAGACCCGTTCAGCCTCTTTCAGTGTATTTCCCGGATTCCCGGGACAACAACCTTTCGGCGCCTGCCCGATGTGATTGACATCAGCAGCACCCTTGAAGCCTCAGGTGTCACAACACGTACAGGGAATCTTCGCTTCCTGCAAGAAACCGCTGACGAATTCCACCAGTTGCGGGAATTCGTGAGCGGAGATGACACACGGCGCATTCATTGGCGCTCCAGCGCGCGCAAAGGGCTTCTTCTCGTGCGAGAAACCGGGCATGAGGAGAAAACAGACATACAAGTAGTACTGGATTGCAGATCTTCACGGTACACACAACACAAAGCAGGAAGAACCCCTTTTGCCACTCCAGCTCCCAGCTTTGAAACAGCAATTTCTCTCACCGCTTCCTGTCTCATCGCTCTGCACCGTCTCGGCCGGCAAGTCGCCTTTACCGCGCTGCCCACATCACAGCACCCAATCATCACCCAGATTCGCACACAGACCGACTTGCACACAGCAATCAATGCACTCGCAGAAATCACACTCCGGTCTCAAGAAGAAACTCTGGACCAGAAAAAGCAGACACTCGCTTTTTCCGCACAAATACAACGCCTACCCGCACTTTCCCTCATTCTCTGTACAGGAAAAGCGGATGTCGCCGCACTGCGGGCTGTGACCTCGAACAGGGGACGAAAAACAGGAAACGGAACACTTATCCATACAGAAACACCACTCCCCCCAGAACACGCGAATATCGAGCAGTCACGCGTTCTTTATATCCCTCGCCTGCAGGACGCCCCATACGCCCCACACGCCCAGAATGGCAACTTCTCCGAAAAAACAGAGAACCCGTCATGAGCGCAGTAGGCATCCTCCTCCTCTGGGCCGTGGCGATAACTGGGTTTTCTGCCCTTTTCGCCGACGGACAGTGGCGCCTACCTGTCCTACTTGCAGCATTCATCGCGCTCGGCATTGAATGGCAAACAACACAAGCTCACGCGAAAAGCATGCGCGAAAACCGCCGAAAGCACAGTGCCCGTGACAAACAGACCAAGCGTTTCGTGGCAATCCTCGTCCATCTCGGCGGCGCGCTTTTCGTCATCGGATGGACCGTCTTCCCCGACACCCTGATTGCGGGAGTATTCCCCTCGCCTTCCACCCTGACCGAACTGATCGCAGCAACACAAGATGCTCGCTCTCTCATCCGGCAGTCAGCCGCTCCCATTGAGAGCGATCCCCCTTTTGTCTCTGTTGCGACACTCACTGTGTGGTGGTGCGCAGCAGTCTCCGGGGCTGCGCTCTGGGGGGCATCTGCACCTGCGCTCTCGGCTGCTCCACCGCTCACGGTTTTCATCGCGGCACACGTGTACAGCAACGCGCATTCCGGCGGGCTCCCCCTGGGAGCGCTCTTGGTAGCGGTCGCTCTTTTGGTGATCGGGACAGACTACCGGCGCTTCACAGCGAAATGGACACAAACGCTGGCCCCTGTTGCTCTCGCCGCCATACCGCTCCTTTTCGGCAGTCTTCTTGGCCCCATTCTCCCTGGTTACGACGAACCACCTTTGCTGCATTTTCGCACTACTGTCGGCACTTATATTGGAGAGAATCCCCTCGTTGACATTCGTCCTCGACTCACCGATCCAAGTGATACAGTTGTGTTCTACGGACGTGCTGACCAACCCTCTTACTGGCGGCTCACCTCGCTCGACCATTTTGACGGACACGTCTTTTCTGCTTCCACAAATCCCCCTTTTCTTCGCGCCCCAACCTCTGCCCCACTGACGCACTACCGGGTCTACATCCAGAACCTCTCAAGCCCATGGATCCCGGCAATCCCGTTTCCCGTGGAAAATTCTTCTTTCCTGTATTCAACAGACAAACGTACAGATACGGCAGACCTGGAAACACGAACAGAAAACAACACTGCGTATTCCATGCTCTCTCGTCGCCACATGCCTTCTTTTGAAGACCTCCACACCACCAAACCCGCCGATATTGCCCGCACCAGCCACTATCTCAAATTACCGAATGGACTCGCCCCAACCCTCCAACAATGGGCACAGGGCATAAAAAACCCGGTGAATAGTTCCCTCTCCCCTTTTGAACGCATGCTTGCCTTCCGCACAGAACTCCGATCTTTTACCTATACCCTCGAAACAGACTCAGGGCATACAGCCAAAGACATTGAGACCTTCCTCACGAACCCTGAAAAAGGACAGCGAGGCTATTGCGAACTCTTCGCGGTCGCGATGGCCGCACTCGCTCGTGCGGAGGGAGTCCCCTCCCGTGTCGCCATCGGATATCTCCCCGGCAAGCGCGTCACGAAAAATATCGATAACGAACAAGTGCCGCTCTGGGCCGTGCGAGGACACGACGCGCACGCTTGGACCGAACTCTGGTTTCCTGGTCACGGCTGGATCGTGTTCGATGCCACGCCACCGGACCGAGTCAAACTTGCCCCTTCATACCTTCCTTCGGAAGAAAACCCGGAAGAAAACTCTCCTGGCAAATACCCGCCCTCTTCAGAAGCAGCAGAGACACCGCCCCATTCCAGAGCAGTCCCACTCCCACCGCCTCCTGCCTCGGTTCCAGAATCCACCCCCCCTGATCCTTCGCCCTCCAAAAACCAAAAAAACCCAACAAACCCGCAAAATCCAGAAAAAACCTCGGACAACACCAACCCCAAGAACCCTCTTCCGGCAAGACTCTTCTTTCTTGCAACCGCAGTCGTAGGCATTGTCCCATGTGTTTTGGCAAGCAGACTCGTGCGCAAAAAAGTACGAAGATACCAGCGCCGCAAAAAAGGCGTCATTGGAGCGTGGGAAGAGGCCATCTCCCTCATGACTGACGCCGGCTGCCCCCCCACACCTGCAAAAACCCCACAAGAACAGGCAAGAGAAGCAGAAAAAACAGGCATTCTCTTGACAGAACTCGCCGGGCTTTACGTCGAATATGTCTTCGGCCCTGACAAGCATGCCGGCGCAAACCCTACTCATACGGGGCAGGGCAGCAGGCAGACAAGAGACAAGCGGCATGAAGCCTCCTGGCAAGAGATCGAAAAAATCGAACGTCACTTACGCGAGACAACCCCCGCACGCGCGCGTCGTGTCAGTTTTTCACGACAATCCCTCCACCGGTCAAGCCACTGGTCACAAAGGTTGTTCCTTTGGAAACACGTGCCTTTTTTTTCGCAACGAG